>Ga0206981_10268_pt1 | contig 14595 bp, 16 predicted proteins | sample Alteio_BWMinCont_17_FD_153312 | JGI IMG/M metagenome (GOLD analysis project Ga0206981, IMG submission 153312) | Enriched cells from forest soil in Barre Woods Harvard Forest LTER site, Petersham, Massachusetts, United States -... | ecosystem: Environmental > Terrestrial > Soil > Temperate forest >... | reverse complement strand
GGCAGTCATTTAAGGAGGTACTTGATTCCCAGCGATGGACAAGCTTTTCTTATTTAAAGAAATATTTTGAACTCACCCGCTCTGGAATCGACGCCGACGACATGGCTAAGTTATTCGCGGTTGGACAACCTATTTTTCAATTTAAAAAGACGGCCGTACCAGCGGAAGATGAAGAAATTTATTCAAGACTTATGGTGCACACTGGGAAAACTGACGAGTTACTCAGCAACTCAGTTTTCGTCGATCCAAGTGGAATAAACGAAATGTCCGAGCTTCCCCGTCTTTCTATTGGAGAATTAAATCAGGCGAAAGACAGTTTCAAAATGCATTTGGATGTTCCAGACTATAACAATTTTGAATTGAAAATCGAAACAAGTTCAAAGGGTCTATTATATTGGTCGGATGGCTATGATCCCCTTTGGAAGGCTTCTGTTAATGGGCACGCCACACCCCTCTTGAGAGCCAATATTAATTTTAAAGCCATCGTCCTCCCTCTTGGGAAAAGCACTGTTCATTTTGAATATGATCCAGTGCCTTTCAAAGTTTGTGCGCTCAGTTTTTATAGCTCATTTTTCATTGCAATCGGCGCAGGACTTGGTCTAACTGTTACTCAAAGAAAGAGGGAGAATAGATCCCATGTTTAAGGACAAAGAAATAGAAACCCCTAATTACAGAATCGTTTTACAAAAACAGGGTCCTCTCTTTATTTTATGTATTCCAGAGCTGGGCTTTCTCATTGAAAATGAAGATCTTCAAGATGCCTACAAAGCTCTCGAAGAGAAAAAGAAGGACCATTTCGAACAAATGGAAAAGTACGGGTACAAGGATCTTATTTCAACTCCCAAAGATAATTTTAGCGCAGCCACAAATCGAAGTTCGTTGAAGCGCATGTTTTTTCTTGCTGCGCTCTTTTCCTTACCGTTTATTATAATTTTTGTCCTAGAAGAATTGCGAACTATCAATAAGAATATCAATATTGCATTTAGCAAGGAGAATTTGGAGGAATTCAAGTCAAAGTTTACACTATCTGGATTAGTTCTACATGAAATTCAAAATTCGCCAGCTTTTGCTGTCCGTTGGAATAAACTGACACCAGGTGAGAAGCATGACCTTCTTGAAAGCGTGCATAAAAACGTTGAAAGTCTGCGCCCCTTTGTTCAAGAGTTTCGATCTCTTTTCAAAGAAACTCCTAACAAATCAAAATAGGAATTGAATGTTGAGATCGAAAAAAATCCTTGCTTATTATTTATTACTAACCATTTCGGTTTCCCTATTTGTTTTTTTGGTGATAGCAAGCTTTCATACAACTTGGATGCATCCCGATGTCCTTTTCAAAGATGTATTTAAAATACTGCGATATGGTAATTCATTTGGACTTGCTGATTTCAAATCTACTCTTATTGATGTCTTTGAATCCGGGGAAGCTCGTGTTCGCTATTTCACTTCTTTATTCTCTAGGTTTGATCAGAAATCTCGTATCTGGCTCTGGCAATATGTAACACCTCATCCCAGCTTTACTCCCACCGCCTGGTTACTAGGACTAGTCCTTACGCCATTGTTTCTCTATAAATTTGTAAGAAAGATGAGTCCGAATCCTATTGTAGCATGGAATAGTGTCTTACTATTTTGCATGTCAACAGGTTCACTTTCAAGCCTTGTTGTTTTCTTTGCTCGAGCAAAACCGGTTGTTGTATTTCTTACGGTGTTTAGTATTTATCAAGCGACAAAATTAAGCCCTTCATCCTTTCGATTACGAAATTGGAATGCTTTGGCTCTTCTCATAGCCATGTTCGTTGCTTACACCACAGATGAGTACGGGTATTTTATTTTCATATGCATTCCGGTTTTATTTTACGATAAAAAAAAATATACTGGAGCCGTCCGCTCACTCTTGGAGAAAAGTAACTTTAAAACTAAATGGCCCTACATAAGAACGGCCATTCTATATTGCTCTCCTTTGCTTTTACTCCTATTTCTCGTTACATTTGTGCTTCCGCCGGTTGCTTACCGGTTGGGACAGGATTTTAACCTCTGGAGTCATCTCTTCAAACGTCGTCTTGACGGTGCCCCGGTTTGGACAAAATTTGAAATTAAAAATGTCCTCTTCAACGGACGACAGCTCCTTGCAAGCCATATTGTCCCTTTGAAGTCTTCTCCCTGGTATAAATATACAGTCTACAGTCTATTTTTGTGGCTGCCTTATTTTGGATTACTTTATTCTAAACTTCCTCCAGGCGAGAAGAAATTTGCCCGAAATACTTTTATCACTTTGGTAACTCTTGTTTTGGTTCTGTCAGTGATTCATCTTGGACATGTAACAACTATTGATAGTCCGTTTTATTATGGTTCTAATTTCTCAATATTTTTTTCGATTCTGGCCGGAACCCTACTCTCTGTAAATGTGAAGCCCTTTGGTGCTATAAATAAAGTTTTGCTAGTCATAATGCTCGTAATTTCAGGGATCAATTTTTTAGATACAAATCGTAGTTGGATCGAGGAACATCGGTATTGGTATAAGGACTCCTCAGCGGATGAAGCCTCTCAAATGCCAGGGGGTATTGAAATGGAATTGAACCACACAATGGCTAAGGAGATTTGGTCAAATCGAAAAAATGTGGATTACTTGCTAAGTGTTAAACCAAAGTTAAACAACATGTCCTATTGGCTATTTAAAGAACTCGAAAATGTCACGAATCCAATTGTTTTGCCCGATCCAAAATTAGAGGTCGACGGCTTGCAAAGGATTACGCTTTCACCTTCAATGATTCAAGTTGCAAGTGCCAAAGATACGAGCCATGGAGTTCCTCAACTTGTAGACGATGACATCAAGACATCTTGGTTAGCTAATTCTGAAGGAATGAATATCCCATGGGTCCGTTTTGACTTGGCTACAAAAAAAGCTATTCGCGTTATACGCCTATATATATATGGCCCGCCAAGCTGGATTGGTTGTAATACATTTTGGCAAGTTAGTCATGATGGAATTACTTGGATTTCTATTGCCAGGCTGCAAAATGCAAAAAATGAGGGACCCGAGTGGGTATCTTATACCGTCCCATCTAACCAAGAATTTGAGCACTATCGACTTCGATTTGTGGAGCTAAACATAAACCTTGGTGAGGTACAACTTTTTGCTGCCGCACCGCCTTGATTTACCTGTATTTCCTATGATTTTGATGTTACCAAAAATAAAGAGGTAATCGATGATAAAGAGTCTAGTAACAAAGCTAAAATGGTACTTGAAGCCGATTGTAGAAAACGATATTTATCTGCAGAGTGCGGGTATGTTTCTCCTCCGTAGGATTCCTGTTCTTTTGCCACATGATCCTGATTATCATGCTCTTCGGCACTTTTTTCAAAACGACGATGAAAAAGTTTTTCTCGATATCGGAGCCAATGTCGGACTTTCCGCCCTTTCTTTTAGAAGACTTAATCGAAATATGAAGATTGTTTCTATCGAACCCAATCCCATTCACACTGAGTCACTTTCCAAAATTAAGAAAAATGATTTAGCATTTGATTACAAAATGGTTGCAGCAGGTGATAAACGAGGCGAGATGGAACTCTATGTGCCTTCTGTAGGTTCCGTGGTACTTCACACCATTGCAGCCCTTTCATATGACGATGTAAGAAAGGGTTGCGACATGGTCCTGGCACCACGTTACAGGACCCGTGTAAAAATTAAGTCTTATAAAGTCAGCATTTTAACAATAGATGAAATGGAAATAGCTCCTCAGATTATTAAAATTGATGCCGAAGGGGCTGAGGAAAAAGTCCTGATTGGTGCCGAGAAAACCATTCAAAAACATAGGCCTTATTTAATGGTAGAAAATAACCCTTGGTATTTTAAAAACAGCCAAAACATTTTATCGAAATGGGGGTACGAATTGTTTCATTATGATCAAAAACAGGATCGCCTCACGAGAGAAGTTTTAAAAGCGCGAAATGCCTTTTTCATCCCCAAAGAAAAAATGCAAAACTTGTCTTTATGATAATCGTAATATGATGATTTTGACTTTCAGTGTAGGCGCGTTTTTAGTTGTCTTTCTAATTCACATTGGTATTTGGAGAATAAAAAAACCTTTGCGTCAAACAAGGGTGCTGCTTTTTATTTTTTTTGGATTCTTGTTTGCCGAAATAGTTTTTCTTGGAATCAAAGATCATTTTAATGGTCCTGTTTTAATCGAGCTACTTCACATTTCTGTGATCTACACATCAATGGCGCTTGGGTATATTGTTTTTTATTCAGCCATGGAAGTGGACAGCCCTTCTCTTAGAATGGTTATGGCTATTCATGACGAAGGTTCTCAGGGCTTGGAGAGAGGCCTCCTCGATAATTTGATGACCGAAGATGTTTTGGTGAAACCAAGACTTATGGATCTTATACGTGACGAAATGGTGGTGTTCAGTGATTCCAAATATAAAATCGCACCTAAGGGAAGATCGCTCATCAAGATTTTGAATCTCTATTACGGATTGATTGAAAGAAAATGAATTACTTGAACGATTTAGTGCAAGCTCTTGTTCCTGTTATCGGGCTGGCGGTCAATGTCCTTATACAACTCATTTCACTTAAAAGTATTCCCAAGATTTCACTTCTTAAAACCATCGTCATTGGGTTTTTCTTTGGCTTTGCCAGTATTCTCTCTATCGGCTGGAACAATCCCTATGTTCTAATCGCAAACAGTATTGCTTACATATTTTTAGGGTATTGTTATTTCAGCTTTTTGGGATTGGTGGATTACGCACGTCGCACGGTCATGTTAAGGCAATTAGAAAAAGTAGAAACCGGACTTTCCCTTGAAGAAATATCAGTTCGCTGTGGAGCTGGTGAAATGGCCAGCCTCAGACTAAAAAGATTATTAACCAAAGGACATATTACCTTGCAAGATAACAGGTATTATATGCGTAAACAAACCTTGGTAATCGTAGCCAAAGTAGTCACGCTCATGAAGCTCCTAGTTGTGGGAAAGAAAAGCGAATTTGTAAAGTAATGAAGCGATTAAATCTCTTGAGTATATTTCTCATAGGTAGTTTGATCTGTCTCTCAGCCTCCTCACTCACGAGTTTTCCTGAGCCTTTTGATGACGAAGGCTTATACGCCGGGTTTTCAAAAAACTTTTCCCTAACAGGAAATTTTAATTATCCCGATTACAATACGGCTCCGCCATTTGATACCGGTAACGCTTTGGTTTCACCGGTCATTACAGGTCTCTATGGATTCTTAGGGCCGCATTTCGGATTTACACTTCAAAATGCACGAGTTGTTTCTTTCATTTTAGTATGGATAGCAGCTCTTTTTTGGTTTTTTATTTGTAAGCTAATAGGATTTAACCCCTGGTTAGGAACTCTTCTTTTTGTTTCAACGGAACGTATTTTTTACGCCTCTCATGTTTTTCGTCCCGAAGGTTCATTAGTATTAGGGAATGTGGTCCTAATATTTTTACTGACCGCTGCGTTTAAGAAAGGCTTGAATTTGCCTCGAGCCTTCATACTTGGGCTTTTTAACGCTTTTTTAGTTTTAGCGCACGGGAACGGGATTACTAGTGCGCTACTAACTTCCTATGTGGTGGTACAAAATCTATTTAAAAGGAAATTTAAAGCCACGCTCAGCACTCTAATTTATATCATCGGAAGTCTAGGTGGGATTGGTATTTTTTATCTAGCTCAGTTAAAAAGCAACGGAGGATTTGCAGCCTTTCGCTCCCAATCGATGCCAATCGAGCAATATCGAAAAACTCTTCTTGAAATTTTAAAACTGGACATCACAGATCGCTGGGGTCGCGAACTAATTATTGTCGGGGGAAGTAATAGCGCAAAACTTTTACGAATCCTATTTTATCTAATTTGTTTTGCGACGATAATTTATTCATTATCAAGAAAAAAGAGATCCATAGAATCTAAAGAGAGCTTTTCTGATGGAATAGCTCATCAGGCAGCGCAGTGGGCCCTATTTATTATTTTAGCCTATATGTTTGTGGTTTGGGATAAAATTGATATTCATATAGCCGAAATGATGCCTTTCTTTTTATTTTCATTTATAACCTGGTATGAGGCGCATCGTACTACGACTAAAGCAAAATTTTCATTAAATAATATTAGTTTAGTTATTCTATTGATAATAAATCTCATGCTCACGGTTCATCACGCCATAGCCTACCGACCTCCGACCCTGACAGATAAAATGGTTAATGAACTTAGTGTTTACGTCTCCACCCAGACCAAAATACCTAGTAAGGATATTAAATACTACGTAGGGAAAATGAATATATGGTTTGGAATACATGATAGGCTTCATGTCATTAGCCATCGCTTTGCTTGGCAACACTTTCCGTTGAGTGGAGGTGTCATTGTCGGAGTTGATAGTGAGGGTCTTGAGCAACTTAAAAAGTGCCAGCTCTTAGAAAAGACTCCACTTCCGTGGTTTAGTCTCTATCGGTGCCCATAATCTTTGGCCTCAAAGGTTAAGCGAGGCACAACATGACCGACTCCCAAGAGCTCGCGAGAATCGACTTTTTGAATCTTGAATAACTTTTCTAAATCTAATCTCTCAACTTCACTGTTCTTTGTGAGTATGAGGATATGATTGTCATGGTAGGTTAAATAATATTGATCCATTCGAGACTGACTCTTATTTCACTTTCTTATAGACCATTGCTTCCAAAGCATTCAAACGATCTTCAAGATTTTTTTCGTGAAACACATGCTCCCGAAGGGTTTTATTTATCAAAACCTGATAACCTTCACTTCCGGGCCTTCTTGAAAGTGCTCTGAAGTGATCCAATAAATCTTGATCAAAATATATGGTTATTCGCTCTTTTACATTTCGAGGATGAAAATCTTCTTCAGAAAGAAGATCCTTATCACCATATGCTACTTTATTTTTGCCCGTGGATTTCATTCCATTTTTCTCCTATTTCATTAATTCGTAGGCTCAAATATTTAATAATCAATTTCAAGTCACTTTGAGAGAACCCGTAGGAAGTGATTACTCCAAGTTGGGGAACTCCTATCTTTGCCTCCGCTCCTATCCCGTCGTGTATCACATGAACATGGGGTGGATTGTGGTCTTTAGTATTAATCACGACCCTAAGCTTGTTGTTAATCTGAAAGATCGTAGGCATGCATATATTATACATATATATGACATATCTGTCAATAGCTATTCAACTATTTGATACTACTAAGTATATATGTTTCCAGTGCATGCTTAGGTGAATTCCACTTTATTGACTGCAGGAAGACACATCCACCGGCCTTGAAATTTCGGCCACATTAGACTTAACTAAGTGGCTCTATACCGGGTCGTCCATAATCAGAAATCCCAGGTCTTACAGCCATATCCCCTGAGAGAGATAAGTCTCTCCTCATATCCATGACTCGGCAGACAGCGGCATAAGAAGGAACATTTGATTGGTTCAAAGTACTCGTATGGACAGTCGATCTTGAAAAAAGTATGAGATCCCCTCTTTCTGCCAGAACAGGCACTTTTTCATAAGAGGTAAGTTCCGAAGCTGGGATCTCAAATTGAAGGTAAGTATTTTTCTTACTGCTATCATTATCGTATCCTCGATATTCGACATAATGTCTTTCCTCAACTTTATGCGAATTTCGACAAAAAAACATGGTTCCATTTTCAGTAGACTTATCTCTAAAAATGGGAAACCAAATATTTAGAAAATTCCTTCTTTTAGGATAATAGCTAGATTCACTGTGCCACTTATAAAGGAGTCGTTTGGTAGATGGTAAATTTGTAAAAGGCTCAGGCGCCCCAGCAACGAGAATCTCTATCGGACAATCCAGAATGCTGGAACAAATTTTTAAGAAGGGCTCATAAGAAGTCAATTCTTTGGCGGCAGCGGAGCAGTTGATCATAAATGTAGCCTGATAGGCAGCTTCTTTATCCTCAACTTCGAACGCAGCCAAGACTCTGTCGAAATCCTCAACTGTGTTGTAGAATATCGGATTAAGGCCCTTTTCAAATTGATGTCGAAGTGCTGAGATTTTCAAGGCTTGGAGATAGTGGAAATGGATTACGGTGTCCTCGTATTTCTTGAGAAGCTCGTGAGGCCAGAAATGTTTTAACTGAACGTATCCATCATTTTCAAAGGACTTCAGATCTTCAGAGGTCAGGACCTGTTTTGTTGTGGATTCCATTATAAAGATTCTCCCGTACTAATTTAGTATTTCAATACAGTCCTATCTTAAAAGTCTCCTGAATCACAGATAATATTGCTATATTTGACAATTTTAATTCCTGGCGATGGACCCAAACTGGACTTAATTGGGTTGCCATTACAGTGTATTCATTTTTTTTCATTTTCCTTAAGAATTTCGTCCAGTCAGATTGAGAACTTACTACTCAAACTATTAATACATTTTATTTTTCTAAACTTTAGTTCATTTTTTTAATTCTTCTTCAGCTAAAACAATAAAATTCAGTTGAGTATCTTCTTCAGACTGGCACTTCAACTAATTTAAATTCCAAGGAGGAATATATGAAAAGAAAAATTTTAGTAATCTCAATCTTATCACTTGCTAGTATTGCATTTGGTAAAACCGCAGACATGGGAAATTACGGACTGGAAAGTTTTTCCAGTGATTTTGCTGCCCCCGTTGTTCCGAGTCGAGCCAATTTGGCTAATGCCACGACTGGCGCCATTGTTTACGAATGGAACGGTTCAGCTGGTGGATTTTACGGATTACCTGCAGGTGCAAATCCTACTTCAGCTGGTAATTGGGTTGCACTATCGCCACCAGTAGGTACCGGCACTGTAGTCAGCGCAGACCCAGAGCGAGTAGAGAGGGTTACTGTGAGTTCCCAATGTACCTCTAGTCCGTGCACAATACCGACTAATGGAAATACGGCAGGAATTACCAGTGTTACCAGGAACACTACTGGAACTTATACTGTCAATTTTGCCACTTCGCCTGCACCATTTTCAGCAGCTCCGACTTGCGTGGTGAATTCAAACTTTTATCTCACCCTCATAACGTCCTTTCCAACAACATCAGGTTTTCAGTTTGAAACGCTAACTTTAGCTACAGCTTTGGTAGATACGGCATTTACTGTGATCTGTATGGGTCCTCAATAAAAACGGGTTAAGATATATTGCCGCGGGAGGACCTGGTCTTTCGGGTCACTTCTGCGGCGCACTTGAACCCTTGCAAACAAATTTATCGCCATGCAACTTATATTTCAAAAATATCTTCTTTCCTCTCGTCATGGTCCTTAGATGACACTTTTCTCAAAGAATTTTGTGACTCTTAGTCCTCACTTTAGTTTTATAAACTCCAGTTTATAAAACTTAACCCTTGGCGAACTTGCAAACGCCGAAACTGATTCCTATTATTCCCTACATGACATTTCCAATGGATTATTGGTATGCGATTTTGCAAACAAAGGCTGTGAAGAAGAAACCTCTTCGAGTGAAAAGATTTAACGAGGATCTGGTTTTATGGCGAGACGATAAAGGCAAGGTTTCTTGTCTTAGAGATCGCTGTTCACATAGAAATACCGCGCTAAGTCTCGGAAAAACGAATGGCGATTGTATAGAGTGCCCATTTCATGGTTTGCGTTTCAATGGTCGTGGAGAATGCATCCTTATTCCATCAAATGGAGCGAGCGCTAAAATATCGAAAAATCTCAAAGTTACCAGTTATGAAATTAGGGAAGCTCACGGTTTTGTTTGGATTTGGTGGGGAAGACCGAGGGCGGAATTGCCAGAGATCCCCTGGTTTAGGGAACTTGAACAAGCTAAACTAATCCATACTGAGGCTTCAAGAATTTCTCCGGTAGGTTTTTGCCGAATGATGGAAGCTAATTTGGATTTTGGCCATTTTTATTTTGTTCATAAATTTCTCAGAATGCCGACTATGGGGCCCCTTGCGGATCCTTTTAATGTAAAAGTCACCGGAAACCGAATAGACGTCACTGGAAATCTCAGAGCCGACGATAAAAGAACAGTTGCTGAAAACCCAGGTATTTCAGTGAAAGGATCTGCGATTTTTCCAGGCTGTGCCATGTATGATGCCCCGGGGAAAAAGGATCAGTGGAATCCCAGTATTGCCGTTGTAGCTCCGGTTGATGAATTCCAAAGTTGGTTCGCATTTCGTGTCTACATCAAAGATGGAAGATTCAGATTTTTACGCTATCTTTATTGGAATTTAATATTCATTAAAATCTTATTTCGAATCATTCACAAGCAAGATTTGCGCATCATGACACAGCAGAGGGTCAGTACTCCTGAGTGCTCTGATAATTTGGTATGCAGCGCCGATAAGGGAATTATTCAATACCTAAAATTTTGGCAGAATTCTCAAGAGAAAATGACTCATCAAATACGGGGACCTTTCGCAGACACAGGCGAAAATATTATAAACTTATAATTTAGAAAACTTAAGTTGAGTTCAAAACTAGGGGATTTTTAACACAGATGGAAAACCAAATTCTACCAGAAGCTTTGAATGGGAATTTCATGGCTACCAGCGTTGGCCACTCGAAATTATCGATGAAAGTTTTTGACTTGAATTGGAAAAGACATTTTCCTTTCCAGATACAAGACTCTGAAATTCAAATCAGATGTGGTAGTTTTGAAGTTTGTCACGATTTTTACATAAATAATTATGAGAAAATATATCAATCTGATGAAGGACAAGTTCGGTTCTTTCAGGAAGAACCAGGTGCGGCGAAAAATCGATATTACAAGGAGGCAGGGGATTTTTTTGAATTCTATGCGTCAGGCCACTTAGTCGGGATATTTGTGGGCACACCAAGTGATTGGAGCACCTACTATATTAGGAATATTTCCATCCTGCCTGATTACCAAAATAAAAAAATATCGCAAATATTTTATAAGAAGTTATTGATGATCTTGGATGATCACTCCGTCGCGCGGGTAGAGGTTGATATTTCCCCTGGGAACCTCAGGCACCTTCATATATTTACCAAACTTCAATTTAAAGTGACTGGACTTAAACTTTCCGAACGTTGGGGTGCCCTTGTTCAGCTCACCCGTTTTTTGGTGCCCCAAGCTGAAGACGTCTTTGATACTCAGTATTGCAGCGAATACCGACGAAATTTGAATAAGGCCGCGTCTGTTAAACCGTAGTTCAAGGAAGGAAGGGAGTTTAATATGAAAAAATTCGCAAAAATTTGTTTCTAATTTAGTTGCAGGCCCCTCTTACGCAAGGGGGGCTTTTTGTTTTTTAATGGCAAAACTTTTTGGAGGAAGCATGATCACTGAAAGTCTTAAATCACGGATTGAATCCTATGCAAGTGACGTTTTTGTTCAGAACCCATTTTTCAAGAAATCTGAGGACGGGAAACTTAATGAAAAACAAGTAAAATATTATTTGAATAATGTTTTTTTCTTATTTCAAAGAACTACGATTTATTTAAAACTCGCCAGCACCGTAGCAGATCAACTTGGGCAAAAGGACTTAGCTCGTTTTTATTTAGGAAAACAAAAAGAGGAAGTGGGGCACGATAAATGGGCCCAGAACGATCTAAGGGGACTTGGAGAAGTGGCAAACGAAGTTGATTCTAGACAACTCTCACCGGTGCTAAGGGATTTCATGAATTACATATCGGACACCATAAAGAGAGATCCCAAGCTCTACCTCTGCTACATGGTTTTCGCAGAATATTTCACTGTCTTGGTGGCCACTCGATTCTTGGATAATCTCGAAAATAAATGCGGGATTCCCCGTTCCGTAATGACGTCTATCGCTAATCACGGAGAGCTGGATCGAGAACATGCCGTTGAAGATTTTCAAATCATTGAGAAAAACGTGGCCCCCGAAGCAAAAGAAGAATTTGATAAGTTCCTTGAGTGTTCAATTGATAATTTAGACAGATTCTTCTGTGAAGTTGCCGAGCTTGATTCATGAATGTTATTTTAAAGGATCTTCTCGTCGCCTATCCTCTCCCCCTCGGCTGGACAGAACCTGAAGTGACGGAGCATAGATTTCAATGGAAATCTTTAAATGTAAATCTAATAGGTTTATGTAGCCAAAACAAGGAGGGAGTCTCAGTAACCGGTAGTTCAGGAGATCTGAAAATGACTCCCATATTACCGGCTTATTTTGAACTTTTAGAAAGAATATGCATTCTAGAGGCCCGATCTAAAAAGCAGGAAAAATTTTGGACAAAAAGTGTAGCAGGTTTAAAACTAAAGAGTTTGCCCTTCGACGAAGTGTTTCCCGAAAGTCCAGAGCCAAGCGTTTGGACCTACGCAAAGTCAAATGGTGTTGCCTTAGGTACCGATTTCAAACGTGCAAGCGAGAATGCGCACTTTGAGCTCTTAGAGCGGGATCAGATTTTGAGATCGTGGTACGGCGAGTTCGAACCGGAGAGATATGATATTAACATTGATTGCCTTTTCGAATTGAAATCTGAATACGATATTGCTGTCTATAGGTTTGGAACCAAATGCAAAGTTTTTGGAGTTTTTGGATTTCCCCGTTTTCCTAACAGGCCTCTGGTGTTTGGCTTTGGCGCGGGCAAGACTATCCAGTACGCCGTTAAGAAGGCCACAAGGGAATTTTGTCAAAGACTGGGTTTTTTATGGGAAGAACCAATAACTAATAAGTTACCCCTATTCAGTCCTACCCCAGATTATCACCAAGATTTTTATCTCGTACCTTCGCAGATTAGAAAAATTAAAGAATGGCTCAGTGGAGAAAAGAGGAACAAACCCCTAAAATCCGCCTTTTCAAAGAGGGGAAAAACCAAGATCCTCTATGTTGATTTGACACCTTCGTGTCTTAAGGGGAAAGTTCATGTGTTAAAGGCCTATTCGAACGAGATGATGCCTCTTACATTTGGTTTGGGAAATCCAAGACTGACTTCAAGATTGTCTAAAGATATCCTGCTCCACCCTATTGCTTGAAATTGAAAATGAATTGGGTTCGTGAAAATTGATCTTGATTCCGGTATCCACCATTTTTTTTCTTAAGTTGAAAATATGAACATCAAGTGTCTTGGAAGAGACATTTATATTACCCCAAACTTGGATGACGATTTCCTTTCTTGACACAGGACCCTGCTTTGCGCTTCGCAAAACACTGAAAATTTGCAACTCCCGATGTGTTAATTTCACGGTCTTTCCATTTTCAGCAATTACGTTGAGCGATAAAGCGTCGATCTTGTAAGGATTTTTATCATCGGGGCCTTCGATTTTTCCCATGTCGTTTAGTAGCCTTGAGACTTTCACTGACAACTCCGCTTTACTGAAGGGTTTGGTCAGATAATCTAAAGCTCCCTCGTCAAAACAAATTCGCAGCACATCTGAATCATCCATCGAGGAGACCACTATGAATGGAATTGAGAAAACTGATTCCATATCGGTATGAGCGAGAAATTTTAAAAATGGTTCATCTGGTAATTTTAGATCTGCTATAACCAAATCCGGTAGCTGCTTCTTGCTCTTCAAAGCTTCGCGAAAAGCTCCTACTGTTCCATAAAAGCTCAAATCATATTTCAACGACAGTGTTTCATTATAAACAAATTGGCAACTACTCTCATCCTCAAGAATCCATATTTTACACCTTGTATACATATATTCCCCCTGTATTGCCTTTCAACTTACAAACTGACCACTCAACTCGATTTGGAAGCAAGAGCCCTCTTGGGTTTTTAGCGCCTTCATTTTCCCGCTATTCATCTCAATAAGTCTTTTAGTTAATTTTAGGCCTAAACCAGGTTCCCCTGCCGGTTTTTCTTTTGTAAATTGAAAGGCAGTCAGATCATTGAATCTGGTTTGGGTCAATCCCGTTCCATTGTCTCTGATCAAAATGGAGATGGTTTTATTGTTGTTTCCATTGGACCTATTATTATTCACTATTTCTATGCTTATAACTGGATTGTTGACGTGGTTCTTCAGCAGATTTTCCACTGCGTTTCGATAGACGTTGTCAAGGATATGAATCAAGTCCACTCGAGGTAAATGAAACAATAGTTTTTCAACACCCGGATCTAATTTAAATTGAATAGTCTTAAAATCGTAAGCCAGAAACTGCGTTTCGAGGATACGTAACACATGGATGTGCGCTTCCTTAAATAAGGTTGAAAGACAGTCTTGATCTTCGTTCTTCACTCTTGCCCGAAGGGAGTCTATCAGTTCAATAGCGCGGTTCGTATTAGTTGAGAGCTGGTGTATGTAATCTTGATCCCTGCCTTTGTCTGGATTTTCGACGATGGAATCTACGCAAAACCTTACTACGTGAAGTGGACTGCTTAAGTCATGGGCGATAAGTGCTGACATCTCCCCTAGAGCGCGATAGCGGCTTTTATCAACCTCCTGCATGACCCAACTTGCGGTTTCCTGTTCGCTCGCTCGTAACCGAGCCATCAATAAATTGAATGATTTTTCGAACCGCGCCAATATTTCATTTGTATGGAAAGGAAGAATGAAATCACTTTTTTCATAATTAAGATGATCCATTGCAAAAAACAATTCTGTCAGCCCTCCGATAAAATATTGGCGACTCAGATACCAGACTCTACCGATGAGCATAAACCCGATCGCACCAGTAAAAACTGTTCCAATAATAGTGCGTAAGACAGATTCGGGCTGCCATGCAGAAATAAGA
>Ga0206981_10267_pt1 | contig 14675 bp, 5 predicted proteins | sample Alteio_BWMinCont_17_FD_153312 | JGI IMG/M metagenome (GOLD analysis project Ga0206981, IMG submission 153312) | Enriched cells from forest soil in Barre Woods Harvard Forest LTER site, Petersham, Massachusetts, United States -... | ecosystem: Environmental > Terrestrial > Soil > Temperate forest >... | reverse complement strand
CAATCCGAACAACTATACTGAAACTTCAAGTTATGCCTATACCTATAACTATACCAATAGTCTTAGTTACAAACAAACTATAGGTAAGCACAACATTAATGTATTTGCAGGCTATGAAATAAAACAAAGCGGCGGCCAGCAGTTAGGTGTGTACGCAACAAACTTTGTTACACTTGACCCAAGCTTTTTAACAGTTGCGGGTACCACTCTGCCAACTTCAATAACTTTATCAGGTGGCAATGGAACTTACCTTTACCAGCCTTTGGGAACGGAGTCAGTATTCGGCCGTGTAGATTATAGCTATAACGACAGATACTTGGTTGGTGCTACCGTACGTCGTGACGGGTTTTCATCATTCTATCCTGGTCGTCAATGGGGTACTTTCCCATCAGTATCTTTAGGCTGGAGGATCTCGCAGGAAGATTTTCTGAAAAGTGCCAGCTGGATAAATGAACTGAAACTGCGCGGCAGTTATGGTTCTACAGGTAGTAATGCAAATATTACCGGAACAAATGCGATAAATACGTATAACTATGGCTTCGGCAGCACTGATTATGGTATAGGCGGGGGCCTGAGTTCTGTTACAACAGGCTATGCTCAAACCGGCATTGGTAACCCTAAAACTACCTGGGAAACCGATAAGATCCTCAATATCGGCGTTGACGCTTCCCTATTCAATCACCTGGATTTAACTGTTGAATATTACAAAAAATCAATCAGCGGTTTATTGTTCGCATTATCACTGCCAGCAACTGCCGGTGGTGCAACTTCTCCTACAGTAAACGTTGGTGACGTACAAAATAAAGGTGTGGATATTACAGCCACTTACCATGATGCAATTGGCAGTGATTTCAAATTCAGTATTGGTGCAAATATTGGTATTTACAAAAACCAGGTTACTAAATTAAACAATACCCAATTCTTTGATGTGTTTTCAGGTTCACGGATCGGGTCCTTCGTAAGGGAGCAGGTAGGACAGCCTATCGGTGAATTTTATGGTTATCAAACCGCAGGAATTTATCAAAATGCAGCCCAGTTGGCTAGTTTGCCAAAATATTCAGGCGCTACTGTTGGTTCATTCATTTACAAGGATATTAATGGTGACGGAAAGATTGATGCAAATGACCGTACCTTTATAGGTAATCCCAATCCTGACTTTACCTACGGTGTAAACCTTAATGCCAGCTATCAGAGATTTGACTTTTCAATGATCTTGTACGGCTCACAGGGTAACAAGGATTTCAATTACGTGAAATATTGGACCGATACTTATCACAGTTTCCCTGGTGGCAAGAACGTTGACCTGCTGACTAAATCAGCAATTGTTGATCCTACTACCAATACTGTAACAAACCCTGGTGCAACCCAGCAGGCTTTAACCGTTGCTTCTACAGTTCCAAGTAGTTTCTATGTTGAAAACGGTTCATTCTTAAAATGCCGTGTTGCCCAGATTGGATATAATTTTGATCCCGGCATTTTAAAGTCAGTTGGTGTAAGCAAATTGCATGTTTATGGCCAGGTTACTAACTTGTTTACTATTACTAAGTATACCGGCTTAGACCCTGAATTAATTCCATCAATCAACAACGCTTCTGGCAACAGGGCAAGTGTTTCAACAGGTGTTGATTGGGGCGCATATCCTAACAACCAAAGAACATATATGGTTGGTATTAACATGACGTTTTAATTGTTAAATAAAAAAAATAACAGTGTTATGAAAAAATTAAATTATAAAATAATTCCCTTAGGCCTGATAATTATTCTTACCGCATTTTATGCTTGTAAGAAGGTATTGGATAAAACCCCCGTGGGGATATTGCCTGGGCCCTCACTTGCTAATAAAACTGGTGTTGATGGTTTATTAATAGGTGCATACTCATTATTAGATGGGTATTACCAGGGTCAGCCTGGTACAAACTATGGTTCTGGTATAAGCAACTGGACCTACGGTGGCGTAGGAGCAGATGATGCTTACAAAGGCTCAACTACTGATGACCAGGGTCCTGATTTACCTTTGCTTGAACAGCATGTTGGTATAAACTTAAACAACTCATATCTTGTTTCTAAATGGCAGGTTTGCTACGCTGGTATTCAGCGGGCTAACAGTGTCATATTAGAAGTGCCTTTAGTTAGCGATGGCTCTGAAGCAGGCGCGATAGGCCAGAATGCAATTGCCGAAGCACGTTTTTTACGTGGGTTATATCACTTCGAGCTTGCCAAAATGTGGAGAAATGTGCCTTATGTTGACGAAACTATATCTTTTGTTGCAGGTAATTACAACGTACCTAACCCAGGCCCGATCTGGGATAAAATTGAGGCTGATTTTGCATTTGCAATGACTGTGCTGCCTAAAACTCAGTCACAGGCGGGCCGTGTCAATTATTATGCTGCCGAAGCATTTTTGGCAAAAGCATACCTGTATGATCATCAATATGCAAAAGCTTTGCCGCTGCTAACTGATTGTATCAATAACGGCACAACAGCAAGCGGTGCGAAATATGCATTAGAGCCTTACAACAATAACTTTAACGCTTCAACCAAAAATGGCCCTGAATCGGTATTTGCTGCACAAATGACGGCAAATGATGGCTCAGGTGGTCAGAATGACAATGGCGGCGATGTGTTAAACTTCCCAGGCGGTGGTACATACACTGGTTGCTGCGGTTTTTATGTGCCATCATATCACCTGGCTAATGCGTTTAAGGTGGATGCCAATGGTTTACCTATGTTCCAGACTGATCCTGCTACAGGATTGCCAACTTATGATGATGTGAACCTGAAGAATGATCATGGGCTTGGTACCGGTGATGCCTTTACACCTACTACTGAATGGGTAGATTCACGCCTTGACTGGACAATGGGCCGCAGAGGGATCCCGTACCTGGATTGGGGATTGTGTGCAGGTGAACCATGGACACGTGGTGACTTAGTTCCGTACACTCCTAAAAAGAATTCGTTTTACAATGCGGCTAAAGCCTCAACCACTGATAATTTTGGCGGCTGGGCTTCTAACCAGGGCTCTGCAAATAATTATAACATCATTCGCTTTGCCGATGTAATCTTATGGCGTGCCGAATGCGAGGTTGAAACCAATGCTTTATCGGCTGCTGAGGCTGATGTAAACATGGTACGGGCAAGAGCCGCTGATCCAACCGGCTGGGTACATACCTATGTTGACAATAGCAACCCTTCAAAAGGCTTTACCAGCACTCCTGCTGCTAATTATATGGTGGGTTTATATACCGGTCAATTTACAGCCAATGGCCAGACATATGCACGTGCAGCGGTTATGATTGAAAGACAGTTGGAGCTGGGCATGGAAGGTCACCGTTTCTTTGATCTTCAGCGCCATGATGCTATATACGGCGGTCCGAGTGGTACCGGGTACATGGCTGGCGTATTGAGCGCATATTATAAAGCCGATAACCGCATAGATAATCCGGTGCTTAAAAAAGCACAATTTACTGCGGGTAGAGACGAGCTTTGGCCTATACCGTTAGATGAGATAGATAAGGAGTCTGGAAAACTAGTCCAAAACCCTAAATATTAATAGTTAATTAAGCTTAAAAAAGAGGGGGAGATATTTATCTTCACCTCTTTTTTATTTTATACATTAGCGTAAATTTAAAAATGAGACTTCTTCGGTATTTTTTTTTCGGCTGCTTACCTGTGTTGTTATTTTCATGTAAACAACACACTTTATTTGAAAAAATCTCCTCTTCGCATTCAGGTGTACATTTCAGTAATACAATTATTGAATCAGATTCAATAAACCCTTTAGATAAATTAAATATTTATAACGGAGGCGGGGTTGGCATTGGAGATTTTAATAATGATGGGCTGCAGGATATTTACCTGGTAGGAAATGCTGTTTCAAACAAGCTGTACCTTAATAAAGGCGACATGAAGTTTGATGATGTTACCAAAGAAGCCGGTGTAGCCGGCTCAGGCGGGTGGGGCAGAGGAGTGGCTGTTGTTGATATTAACAATGATGGCTTAATGGATATTTACGTTTGCTATACCCTGCTAAATGATTCGGTAAAACGGCGCAACCTGTTATATGTAAACCAGGGGATTGATAAAAATGGTGTGCCTCATTTTAAAGAAATGGCGAAAGAATATGGCCTTGATATAAACGTACACTCAACAATGGCCTCGTTTTTTGATTACGATAACGATGGCGACCTTGATATGTACCTAACAGTAAACGAGGCGCAATCGAACGAAAATACAAGCAGCTTCAGGCCTATTGTTAAAGATGGATCAAAAGGAAGTACAGGCAGGCTATACCGTAATGACTGGGACCCTGTTTTGAAGCATGGCGTTTATCACAATGTTTCAAAACAAGCCGGGATTTTAATTGAAGGATATGGCCATGCTGCAAGTATTGTTGATATTAACCGTGATGGCTGGAAGGATATTTATGTTACAAATGATTTTTTAGGAAGTAATATACTATACATTAATAACCACGACGGAACATTTACTGACAAAACACGCGAATATTTTAAACATACTGCCACCAGTGCTATGGGCCAGGATATTGAAGATATTAATAATGATGGCCTTGCAGATGTTTTTGAGCTGGATATGAGCCCTGAGGATAATTACAGGCGTAAAATGTTTATGAGCTCAAATTCATACCAGGTTTATCAAAACTTTGATTATTATGGCTATCAGTATCAATATAACCGTAATAATTTACAAATTAACCAGGGCCCGAGAGTAGGTCAGAATGATTCGATTGGTGCGCCGGCTTTTAGCGAAACTTCCTTTTTAAGTGGTACGGCACAAACAGATTGGAGCTGGTGCCCCCTAATTACCGATTTTGATAATGACGGCTATCGTGATATTGTAATAACCAATGGCTATCCGCGCGATGTAACTGATCATGATTTTACCACATTCAGAGCCGAAGCCTATTTAATTGCGAGCAAAAAACAAATACTTGATCAGATCCCGACGGTTAAGATCCCTAACTACGCTTTTAAAAACGGTGGGAATCTTGAATTTGCAGATGTAACCAAAAGCTGGGGATTAAGTGAGCCTTCATTTTCAAACGGTGCAGCATATGCTGATCTGGATAATGACGGCGATATGGATATGGTGATCAATAATATTGACGATGAGGCATTTATATATAAAAATACTTCGCGCGAAACTGATAAAAAAAGCAGCAATTATTTGCAGATACAATTTCAGGGCGGCTCACAAAATAAAAATGGAATTGGCGCCTGGGCCGATATTTATTATAGCCATGGCAAGCACCAGGTATATGAAAATACCCCTTTCAGAGGGTACCTGTCAACAATACAAAATATCGCTCACTTTGGATTAGGCCACAATTCATTGCTTGATTCGGTTGTTATAAGGTGGCAAAATGGCAAAAAGCAAACCATTAAAAATGTTAAGGTTAACCAGGTACTTAAAGTTAACATTGTAAATGCGCATGAAAATTACACGTTTAGCCAACCTGTAATAAATAACAAATCCCTGTTTCGCGAAGTAACCAAAGCAGTAGGGGTCACCTATAAACATATTGAGGAGGACCTGGCCGATTTTAACATACAAAAGCTATTGCCTCACAAATTATCGCAATATACACCGGCTGTGGCAGTAGGTGACATTGATGGCAATGGTTACGATGATATGGTGGTTGGCGGCACATCGAATTATCCGGCTCAATTGCTGTTACAGCAGGCTAACGGTAAGTTTATTCAGCGTGATTTGGTACCCGCTATGCGAAAAAATATTACTGAAAATTTTAAAGATGAAGGCTTGCTACTATTTGATGCAGATGGCGACGGCGACCTTGATCTTTATGTAGCCAGCGGAGGGTATGAAAAGCAAGCCGGATCACCTTTTTACCAGGATAGAATTTATATAAATGATGGTAAAGGCAATTTTAAATTACAGGAAGATGCATTGCCTAAAAATTTTACCAGCAAGTTATGCGTAAAGGCAATTGATTATAACAAGGACGGGAAACTTGATCTGTTTGTATCTGGCAGGGTTGAGCCATGGAGTTATCCAAAACCTGTTTCGAGCATGATATTGCGTAATGACAGCAAAGATGGGCATGTTAAGTTTACCGATGTTACCGCTACAGTAGCTAAAGATCTAAAAAACATAGGTTTGGTATGCGATGCTGTTTTTTCGGATTTTGATAATGATGGATGGCCCGACCTGATACTTACCGGTGAATGGATGCCAGTAACATTTTTAAAAAACGACCATGGTGTATTTAAAAATGTAACTGCTAACACAGGGATCAGCAATAAATTAGGGTGGTGGAATACTATAGCCGCCGGTGATTTTAATCACGATGGTAAAATTGATTATATAGTTGGCAACACAGGGTTAAATACCTTTTATAAGGCAACTGATAAATACCCGGTTTATATTACAGCTAAAGACTTTGATCATAATGGCAGCTATGATGCATTCCCGTCTGTTTTTCTGAAAGATCAGGATGGAGAGCTGAAAGAATTCCCGGCTCAAACCCGTGATGATATTGTGAAGCAAATGATTGGTATGCGGGTAAAATTTCAGAACTATAAATCATTTGCTGTTGCCACAATGGATTCTGTAATTACCCCCGAGATGCGTAAGGGCGCATTAAGGTTAAAAGCGAATATATTACAATCATGCTATTTGCAAAATAATGGTAATGGTAAATTTACCATGGTCCCTTTACCTATTGAGGCGCAAACGTCGCAACTTAATGGTATGGTAGTGGATGATTTTGACGGCGATGGAAACCTTGATATAGCAATTAGCGGAAATGATTATGGTACAGAAGTTTCAACAGGAAGGTATGACGCTTTTAATGGCTTAATCTTAAAAGGCGATGGGAAAGGGAACTTTAAACCATTATCTATCCTGCAAAGCGGGTTGTACATTCCCGGGGATGGAAAAGCATTGGTGAAGCTAAGAGGCGCAAAAGGGAATTATTTAATTGCCGCTTCCCAAAACAAGGATGTAATGAAAGTATTTGAATTGAAAAGGAGCGTTCATACAATTCCATTGAAGCCTCTGGATATGTTTGCCACAATAAAATATAAAAATGGCAAAACTGGGAAACAAGAGTTTTATAACGGAACCTCATTCCTGTCACAATCCGGGCGGTTCTTTAATACTGATCAAACAATGCAGTCGGTTACGATAACTGATAGCTATGGACACGTAAGAAATATTTTACTAAATTAAATACTGTTTTTATATGAGATATTTAAAAATATTAGCCGCTTTAACAGGGTTTCTATTTGTTGCAAGCTGTACCCAGAAACCAAAAATCACGTTGGTAAATGATGCGGATGTACTTCATAATAATATGGATCAGCTCACGCAGGTAATTATTTATGACGTATTTACGCCGCCTGTTGCAAGCCGTATTTATGGCTATACATCCCTGGCATCGTACGAGGCTATGCGTTACGCAGATCCGAAATATAATTCAATTATAACGCAGCTAAAGGGTTTTGGGAAGCCTCCCGAACCGCAAAAAGGGAAGCAATACAATTTTGCCCTGGCTGCTACAAAAGCTTTTTTTACCGTTGCCCATAAGATCACCTTTTCAATCGACACGCTTAAAAAGTACGAAGACAAGGTTTATGCAATGTATAAAGATAACCTGGACGATTCAACCTATGCACGTTCTGTTGAGTTTGGCGAAAAAATAGGCAAGCTGGTATTAAAAAGGTCTTCGGTAGATAATTACCCGCAATCAAGGGGTAAGCCTAAATATTTAGGCGAAAATAGCCCTGCTAAATGGCGCCCCACACCTCCTGATTACATGGATGGGGTTGAATTTTGCTGGGGTACTATTAAAGCATTTGCTATTGATACTTCTGCCCAGTTTTCGCCGCCGCCACCTCCACCTTACAGTGAAGATAAAAACAGCGCATTTGTTAAGCAGTATACAGATGTATATAATACCAATAAGAACTTAACTAAAGAACAAATTGAAATAGCTAAATTTTGGGATGATAACCCTTTTGTTATACAACATAACGGGCATTTAATGTTTGCCGATAAAAAAATAACTCCCGGTGGCCACTGGATAGGTATTACCGCAATTGCCTGTAAAAAAACACATGCAAATGGCGTTAAAACTGCACAAGCTTATGCACTTACCTCAATTGCATTATATGATGCCTTTATTTGTTGCTGGGAAGTAAAATATAAATACAGTTATGCAAGGCCGGTTACCAATATAAATGAAAAACTTGACCATACCTGGCTTCCTTTATTGCAAACGCCTCCTTTTCCAGAATATACCGCCGGGCATTCAACAATAAGCGCCGCAGCTGCGGTAACGCTTACTCATCTGTTTGGGGATAACTTTGAGTTTCAGGATACAAGCGACCTGCATTATATTGGGATGCAGCGTCATTTTAAATCATTTTCATTAGCTGCCGAAGAAACCGCCATAAGCCGCTATTATGGAGGGATCCATTATCTGAATAGCTCATTAATGGGTGCAAACCAGGGAAAACAAATGGCTGAATTTATTTGGAATAAATTAAAATTAACCAATTAAAACTGAATGTATTAATCAATATGAACCGTAATAGAACATACTTATTTACCTCATTTTTATTTTTAGTAGTTGTAGCAATATCAGGCAGTATTTTACTTAACGGATGCAGAAAAAAAGGAAATACACGCTATGTATTAACGGGCGATGTGATTGCCGATGGTAAAAACCTGGCTCAAATAAATTGTACCAAATGCCATTCCCTTGTACTCCCCAATATGCTTACTAAAGATGTGTTGAAGTACCATACTTTACCATCTATGGGTCCTTATTTGGGCATGACCCCATACCTCGACGGCTATTTTAAAAAAGACACTTCAGGGTTAACACTGCTTGAATGGCAGAGTATCGTTTCCTATTATAATAAAATGGCTCCAGACTCACTGCCTGTTGCCAAAGCTCCTGTTCAGGCTGTTAATGATTGGGCAGGTTTTAGCCTTAAAACACCTGCTGCTCAGAAAGAGGTATCATTTACTACCATGGTTGCTTTAAACCCTTTTAACCATAAAATATATACCGCAGATGGTGTTTCGGGAGTGTTGCAGGAGTGGGGGAATAATTTGAAGCTGGAAGGATCTGTAGGGATACCTTCTCCGGCTGTAAGCGCCACTTTTGTTAAAGGTGAAAATGGTGCGGGTAGCGGCATGATTTCATGTATAGGGCGGCTTGACCCGATTGACTTTCCGAATGGAAAGGTGATGAATATTAATTTTGGCGCTGAAAATTCAACGCCAACCGTTTTTGCTTCTGAGCTTGCCCGCCCGGTTCAAACCATTTCGGGCGATTTTAATAAAGATGGGTTAACTGATTGGGTAATTTGCAGTCAGGGTAAGTTAAAAGGTGGTGTATATTTGTTCAAACAAAACCCTGATCACACTTTTGGCCAGGTAAATATTACTGAAAAGCCAGGTGCGGTGAAAGCTATTGCCGGCGATTTTAATAAAGATGGCTGGCAGGATCTGATGGTCTTATTCGGGCGCGGCGACGAAGGGTTAGTTTTATTTTTGAATGATAAGCACGGTGGCTTTACACAAAAAAGCCTGCTGCGTTTTCCGCCGGTATATGGCTCTACAGACTTTGAGCTTACTGACATAGACCATGACGGAAACCTTGATCTTATTTATACCTGCGGATATAATTTTAATGATTCGCGCATTTTAAAGCCGTATCACGGCTTATACGTTTTTAAAAATACAGGTAACTGGAATTTTAAACAACAGTGGTTTTATCCGATTAATGGCTGTACAAAATTTGTAACTGCTGATTTTGATGGCGATGGCGACCTTGATATTGCAACCACCGCTTTTTATGCAGATTTAAAAAATAACCCGGCCGAAGGCTGTATTTATTTTGAGCAGGATAAACCTTTCAGCTTTAAGCCGCATACCATACCGGTTAGTAAATATGGCCGCTGGATGGACATGGCCGTTGCCGATTATAACAATGATGGAAAGCCTGATATTATTTTGGGAAATTATTCTACTGGCTTTAGTTTCCAGCCCGGATTAAAACCATTTTGGGCGAAAGATTTGCCATTTATAGTATTGGAAAATACTTTCAGGAAATAAATTTTGTTGGCTGCAAAACAACTTTTAAAGCTTGATGATTATAGATTAAACTAACAATCAAAAAACGGAAAATATTCCTGATGCGTAAAACTCGTACCCCTTTTGTAAAATATTTGCTTTTCATTATAATCCCTTTTTTAGCTGTTATAGCCATTGTGTTTAGATGCTGTAGTGGTAATATTTTCATGAGTGCTGAAGAAAAGCAAATAGCCGATGGAAACGTACTGGCTCACACGTATTGTATAAGTTGTCACCAATTTCCAGATCCATCGTTAATTGATAAAGATACCTGGGTCCGCGGCGTATTACCTGCAATGGCGCAGCAGCTTAAATTGGAAGATTTTCATGGCAAATACGGGCTTACTACGCAGTCGGCCATTTCCATTCCGGATTTTGAGGCAATAACCGCATATTATAAAAGCACTGCGCCTAAAGCGCTTAAGATCCCTAAAGACGATGCTGTGTCTGACTGGGCTATATTTAGCCTGGTAAAACCTCAAAATACAAGCTATGTAAAAGGTAACGAGGCCAATACGCTTATGCTTGCCTTTAATCCTGCTGATAAAAAGCTGTACAGTAGCGATATGCGGAACAATCTTTATAGCTGGAATAGCGTACTTGAACCCAAATTAGTTACCAAAATGCCTTCGCCTGCTGTTGGTGCAAATTTTTATTCAGCAGGTAGCAATAATAACCTGTGCATATTTACCTGTATTGGGATCCTTAACCCAAATGATTTATTAAAAGGTTCGATAATAGAGCTAAATCTTAGTGAAAATAAAAACACAAAGCCGGTTGTTATAGCTGATAGCTTACCCCGGCCTGTACAAACGGTATCGGCTGATTTTAACAAGGACGGCCTGCTTGATTATGTTACCTGCGGCTTTGGGCGAAATAATGGAGGACTATACCTGTTTACCCAGCAAAAGGATCACCATTTTAAAAAAGAAGTTATCAGGGGAGTAGCCGGAGGTGAGCAATTGATAACAGGTGATTTTAACAACGATGGTTATACAGACGTAATGTGTTTGTTTGCCCAGGGTGATGAAGGGATCTGGATGTTTTTGAACGATAAAAAAGGAGGGTTCATTACAAAAAACATTTTACGCTTTCCGCCAATATATGGATCAAGCAGTTTCCAACTGGTTGATTTTAATCACGATGGCAAACCTGATATTTTGTATACCTGCGGCGATAACAGCGATTACTCGCCCGTACTAAAACCATATCATGGGGTATATATATTCACTAACCAGGGCAACTGGACATTTAAGCAAACGTGGTTTCATCACATCGATGGATCGATGAAGGCCATTGCTGCTGATTTTGACCATGATGGTGATTTGGACATTGCAACCATTTCTTATTTTCCTGACTTTAAAGATCACCCTAAACAGGGCTTCACCTACCTGGAACAAACCAAACCCAATGAATTTATAGCCCACGAGATACCTGTTAATGACTATGGAAGATGGCTGACAATGGAAGTTGCCGACATAGATAATGACGGCTATCCTGATGTTGTTTTAGGCAATTTTTCAATTACAGGGCACGCGCTCATCAATCAAAAAGGGATAAAGCAAAACTGGGACAAGTTTATTCCTTTTATAGTATTAAAAAACAATTCGGGCAGGTTGAAGAATAAAATACCTGCCAATTCAAAATAGTATAATAAAAGGGTAAATTAGTACAGTTTACCCTTAGCTTTAGTTAGTTAGATTTACCGCTATGAATTTTACCGGCGGAAACACCATTATCTCCGGCTTAAATTAATTATACTGATGAAAAAATTAATCTCGCTGGCTGCTCTCGGCCTTATCTCACACTTAATTTTTCCGGCTTCATTACTTGCTCAAAATGCAAATGTAAAACAGGTTAAGCTAACTAACTTTGATCTTCAGTCGTCAGCACTCATAAGTGCCGATGGTGCACAGCTCTCAAGCGTTCAATATCATTCGCCGGTATACTGGTTTCCGGTTAAGGTGCCGTCAACGGTACTTACCGGGCTGGTTGCTAATCACATTTATCCCGATCCGTACCAGGGTTTAAATAATATGCTGATTCCCGATGCCTCTGATCAGTTTAATAAGGAGTATAATTTGGAGCAATACAGCCATTTACCAAACGATCCAAATCCCTGGAAAAAACCTTATTGGTACCGCACTACATTTAAAGTACCAGCCGGCGACAAAGGCCGCCATTTCCAGCTGATATTTAAAGGAATAAACTACCGTGCGGCAGTTTGGGTTAATGGTAAGCAAATAGCCGACAGTACCCAAATGGCGGGCATGTTTGCAGATTACAACCTGGATATAACCAATGCGATTAATGCAGGTGGCGAAAACGCGCTGGCCGTAAAGATCTATCCTTTAGATTATCCCGGCTATCCTGCAAAGGAACAGCTAAAGGCTTTAGGGCCATTTTATGAAAATGGAGGGCCTACAGGCGATATAGGTAAAAATGTAACCATGCTTTGCTCAGTTGGTTGGGACTGGATCCCGCCTGTACGCGATCGTAATATGGGGATCTGGCAGCCGGTTTATCTGCGTACTACGGGTGCGGTTACCATTGGTCATCCAAAGCTTGTTACTAACCTGCCTGATTTGCCCGATACCAGTGTAGCTAAACTATCATTAAACTTAACCCTGTCAAACCATAGCGAAACAACCAACAATGGTAAGCTTACGATAAGTATAAAACCGGAGAACTTTACCGGTCTGCCGGTTCAGTTTTCGCAAAATGTAAACGTTGCAGCAAAGGGCTCAGCTGTTGTTGACCTTGATGCTGCCAAAGTGAGTCAGCTGATTATCAAGCAACCTCATTTATGGTGGCCAAATGGATATGGCAGGGCAAACCTGTACCGCATCCGCCTCCAATACGCGGATGCTAATGGTATTGCCGATGATACCTCCTTTGTATTTGGCATCCGTACGGTAAGCTCAAAAGCTACCATGGTAAATAAATTTACCCGCCGCGAATTTTATGTAAATGGCAAGCGGGTACACCTTAATGGCGGTGCCTGGGTGCCGGATATGATGGTAAACCGCGATTCGGCCCGTTATGATTATGAAATGCATCTATGCCGCAATGCCAATGTGAATTTGGTGCGCATTTGGGGTGGGGGAGTTACGCCACCAGATGCTTTCTGGAATGCCGCCGATAAATATGGTGAAATGGTATGGTCGGACTTTTGGGTTACCGGCGATACGCAGGGCGAATTTAAGGGTTCGCCAGACTGGCCGCTGGAAGGGAATATATTTATCAAAAATGTAGCAAGCACCATATACCGCATCCGTAACCATCCAAGTTTATTGGTTTGGACAGGCGGTAACGAAGGCCATGCCCGTAAAGAATTGTACGATGCCATGCGCGATGATATTGTCAACCTTGACGGTACAAGGCCATATATCCCAAGCTCATCAGGCTTTGCAAAGCTGCCTGCAGGATGGAAAGGCTCATGGCCGGATGACCAGCCATCAGGTGTTTACAGCGGTGGTCCGTACCAGTGGGAAGACCCGAAAGTATATTACAAAAAAGCAGATGCAGGCGGCGATTGGGTGTTTAAGGATGAAACAGGGATCCCTTCTCAACCGCCATATACTACGCTTGCTAAAACTATTCCTAACCTGGTTTGGGATACAAAATTACCTTTTCCGCTTAATGACAGCTGGGGATACCATGATGCCGCAACAGGGGCTGCCCGCTATGATCTATATATCAGTGAAATGGTTAAAAGATATGGACAGCCAGCAACTATGGTAAATTTCTCCGACAAAATGCAGCTGATGAACGCTGTTGGCTACCAGGGGATTTTTGAAGCCGCAGGCCATAAGCTTACAGAAACAGGCGGTGTTATGCTTTGGAAGTTGAATGCTGCATTGCCAAGTGTGGTATGGCAGATCTACGACTGGTACCTGGAGCCTAATGCAGGCTATTATGCTATGCAAAATTCAGTTGAACCCTTGCATATCCAGTTTAATCAAAATGACTCCACAGCGGCTGTAATAAACCGGATGCACCATGCGACCGGCATGTTAACTGCCAAAGCTGAGATTTACGATGCTGACAGCAAAAGGTTAAACGCTTTCACCATTAACCACATTGGTTTAGCAGACGAGGGCACACAGGAAGTGATCAAATTAAAAAATGCTTTGGCTGACGCAAAAGGGGTAAGCTTTGTTGTACTGAACTTGATAAATACTGCCGGCAAAACAGTTTCGCACAATGTGTATTGGATGGCCCCGGGGAACAACTTAACCGCTTTAAATAGTATGCCGGCCACTAAGATTGATGTAAAAGTATTAAAAGCCGAAAAAGGCGTCTCAGAAAATAAATGGACAATGGAGTTTACAAACAACACCAATAAGCTTGCATTTTTTGTGCGCCCGCAACTGATGAAAAACAGCGAAGAAGTAATGCCAAGTTATTGGACAGCCAATTACTTTACCCTTGCCCCGCATGAAAGTATAACTGTATCGGTAAGTGCGCCCGTAGCCAAATTAGGTGGTGTGCAGCCAACTGTTTTAGTTGAGGGATGGAATTTGGAGAAACAGGTGGTGGGGTTGATG
>Ga0206981_10265_pt1 | contig 14680 bp, 7 predicted proteins | sample Alteio_BWMinCont_17_FD_153312 | JGI IMG/M metagenome (GOLD analysis project Ga0206981, IMG submission 153312) | Enriched cells from forest soil in Barre Woods Harvard Forest LTER site, Petersham, Massachusetts, United States -... | ecosystem: Environmental > Terrestrial > Soil > Temperate forest >... | reverse complement strand
GTAACTGACTTATAGCAATGAATAAATTTTTACTCACGGTAATACCTTGCGCGTTGGTATTATCTGCACATGCCCAGCAGGGCCCTCCCTTAACAGCCAAGGATTATGAACGCGCCGAAAGCTTTTTAAGCTATGGCACCGAACCGTTTATTGACAATAACAATGTACGCCCTGAATGGCTTGCAGCTGATCGTTTTTGGTATCGTAACTTAACTGCACAGGGTAGCGAATTTATTTTGGTCGATCCTGCAAAACACAGCCGTGTTGCAGCCTTTGATCAGCAAAAGCTGGCTGCAGCGCTTTCCGCAGCAACTGGTAAACAATATACCGCTGCAATGCTGCCATTTACAAGTTTCACCTTTTCAGCTGATGGAAAATCAATAATTTTTGAGGTTGACGGCAAGCAATGGAGCGCCGACCTGGGCACCTATAAAGTTGCCGAAAGTAATTCTGCAACAGCAAGCACAGCCGGAGGCCGTGGCGGAAGACGCGGAGGCAGAGGCAGTATTTATAATACTTCGCCCGACGGAAAAAAGGAAGCGTTTATAAAAGACTGGAACCTATGGATCCGCGATGCGGATACCAAAAAAGAAACCCAGCTTACCACCGATGGTGTAAAAGATTATGGCTATGCTACAGATAACGCAGGCTGGAAACATAGTGATAACGCTATCCTGATCTGGTCGTCTGATTCAAAAAAGATCGCCACTTTTAAACAGGACCAGCGCAATGTTAGCGATATGTACCTGGTTACCACCAACGTGGGCAAACCTAATCTTAAAGCATGGAAATATCCATTGCCTGGCGATAAAGACGTTCCCATGATCCAACGGGTTATTATTGATGTTGACAATGCAAAAGTAGTGGTTACCAAAGTTGCTCCTGATCCGCACAGGGCTACACTTAGTGACGATATCTCAAGCAGCGGAACTTTGGATGATGTGTACTTCAGCTCTGATAATTCAAAGGTTGCGTTTGTATCAACCTCCCGCGATCATAAAAACGAAAAAGTACGTATTGCCAATGCAATAACCGGCGATATACGTGAAGTTTTTGAAGAAACGGTACCTACCCAGTTTGAATCGGGCCAGGGCGCAATTAACTGGAGATATCTTGATAAAACCAATGAGATTATCTGGTACTCAGAACGCGACAACTGGGGGCACCTTTATTTATATGATGCAAATACAGGCAAGGTTAAAAATCAGATCACCAAAGGCGATTTTGTAGTAACGCGTTTGCTTAAAGTTGACGAAAAGAACCGGATGCTGTATTTTATTGCTGATGGCCGCCAGGCAGAGAACCCCTATTTCAGCCAGCTGTGCAAAATAGGCTTTGATGGCAAACACTTTGCTACACTTACGCCCGAAGCAGGTAATCACCAGGTTACCCTATCACCTTCCGGAGCTTATTTTATCGACAGCTATTCAAAACCGGATGTTCCGGCTGTAACTGTTTTACGCGATATGAGCGGAAAACTGATCACCAATTTAGAGAAAACTGATATTTCAAGACTGGAAGCTACCGGCTGGAAACCTGTTACTACTTTCTCTGTAAAGGCACATGATGGCAAAACAGATATCTATGGCTTAATGATCACGCCAACTAAACTCGATCCCAATAAAAAATACCCGGTAATTGATTATATCTATCCGGGTCCTCAGGGTGGTAGTGTTGGTAGCTGGTCGTTTGTTGCTTCAAGGGGCGATGGCCAGGCACTTGCCGAGCTGGGCTTTATTGTAGTTGAAATTGAAGGCACCAGCAACCCATTACGCTCAAAAAGCTTTCACGATATGAGCTACGGCAACATGGGCGAAAACACCCTGCCCGACCAGGTAACCGGCATCCGCCAGCTTGCTGCAAAATATGGTTACCTGGATACTACCCGTGTAGGCATCTGGGGGCATTCAGGTGGTGGTTTTGCTACTGCAGGCGCCATGTTCCGTTACCCTGATTTCTTTAAAGTAGGCATCTCAGAATCAGGAAATCATGAAAATTTGAACTATGAGGATGATTGGGGCGAACGCTATAATGGTTTGGCAGCTAATTCAAATTATGCGGCACAGGCCAATCAAAATCTGGCTAAAAACCTTAAAGGCAAATTGATGCTTGCACATGGCTTGCTTGACGATAATGTTCCGCCATACAATACCCTGCTGGTTATTGAGGCATTGGAAAAAGCCAATAAAGATTATGATCTTGTAGTATTCCCTAACAGCCCGCATGGTTATGGCCCATATTCGCCATACATGATGCGCCGCCGCTGGGATTATTTTGTAAAGAACCTTTTAGGTGTTGAGCCCCCGCACGAATATGTGCTTAAATCTAAACCCGACCCACGCAATGGCGGCGGAATGAGGTAATATTTTATTTATGATTTTTAAGAAGCCTGTTCTCTTATGGTGAACAGGCTTTTTTGCGTTTAACCACCTGTACTAACAATTTGTCATTACAGCAGCGTGGCAATAACGTAAGGTGAATATTTCAATTATAATATTAATCCATCAATAAAAACCCCGGCCGTTTTCACGGCCGGGGTTCCTTTATTAAATCAATCAATTATTATTTTGTATCAAAAAACAACTTTGTTGTAACAAGATCACCGCCAATTGATGATGAAGCAGCGTCATAATTAGTTTTATTTACCTGTTGTTCCTTATTAGGATAAGTATAACGTACCGGAAATGCACTAATTGCATTAGGCGGTGGAATTAAAACCGGGTAATCCAACCTCCTGTTTACTGTCCACGCATCATATCCCCTGTTGTAAAGCGCAAGATACTGTTGTGCTGCAATAGCCTGTAGCTGAGCGGCCTGGCCACTACCAATTGGATTAGCCGCAATAAGCGCATCAGCTCCTGTAGTTGAACCGGTCCAGTATTGCACGGATGCAGTGATTCCATTTGCATAATAAGTTGCTGCCGGCCAACCTCCTGTGTATAGTCCTCTTGCAACAGCTTCTGCTAAATAAAATTGTGTTTCTGAATAATCTAATAAATCGCCCGGGCAATTAGCATTCGCCAGGTTACCAATTGAAGGCTCCTGACCGGTTGAATTCCCAAGTGTTAGTTGTGAGCCAGAAGGTAATGAAAAGTTAGAATATAGTATGGTACCCACCGCATTTGGGGCTCCTACATACTTGCCAACTTTATTTTGGGCGAAGTAGTAAGGAGTTCTTGGATCTCCAACGGTTGAACTGTTTTGAGAACCCAGCAAAGTCATATAGGTATCGGTCGCCACATAATCGCGTCTGCCGCCTTGCACAAGGCCAACCCACGCCTGATTAGTATATGGAGGTGAGCTTGAAAAAGCATACAAAGCATTATCACTATTTGAAGTAAACACCCCGGCTTGAGCAGCAGAAGTAATTGTAGCTTTTGCAGTAGTAGGATCAGAATCTGCCAATAAGATCCCCATTTTTAGCTTGAAGGTGTTGGCAAATTTTGTCCAGGCGGCCGGATCTCCGGAATAGATCATATCTGCCGAGCCAAAACTACCTGATGATGGATCCAAATTAGCAATATCTGCATCCAAACGTTTTAACAAATCAGCATAAATTGTAGCTGCTTTATCATACTTTGGAAATGCTATGCTTGAATTAAATGCCTGTGAATATGGGATATCGCCGAAGGTTGTTACCAGGTAATAAAAGCAATAAATTTCGCAAATATCGGTAATAGCCAACTCATTCTTTAATTTTCCGGCATCAAGCACATCTGTTTTCATAAAGCCTTTGGCTTTTTCGAAATTGGTTAACGGGCCGGTATAAAATTCATCCCAAACTCCATCCGCAATAGAACGGCCGGGAATATTATACTGAGATTCAGTTAAATACTGTACTTCAGTCCACTGTTGCTCAATCAAACGGGTTATGTTATCGTTTTCACTTACTGATGTCATATTATTAGCCATCAGGTTTTCAGCAGTTGTAAACAAGGTGTATGAAGGCACGACAGACGGGTGCTTCGGATCGATGTTGAGCTTGGTTATATCTTTGGTGCAAGCGGTTAAGAACGCCATTGCAACAAGAATTAATATTTTCTTTTTCATGTTTTTAATTTTAATTTTTTAATTAAAACTTTAGTTTCAAATTAAACGCAATGGTACGCACGGTAGGATATGAACCTTCCTGTATGCCTTGCAGGTTACCTGCACTTAAACCATCTTCAGGATCTGAATAAGGTATATTTTTATGGATTATCCACAAATTATGACCAATAAGCTGGAAAGTCACTCCTTTAACAGGTCCTAATTTATTAAGTACGCTTGAAGGAAGATCGTAACCAATAAGTGCCTCTCTTAATTTAATAAAGCTTCCGTCATATACAAATGCTTTAAGTGGTAACAACCCTGCGCCGTTACCCCATTCGCCATATGCGCTACCATCAACCCTTACCGTGTTTGGCGCCCCTGTAGCTGTTACACCCGGGCGTATGAAACCGCCGCCTGCACTAAGCGGAGCACGCACTGAATGGCCCAAATCATTTGTGTAGGTGGTTAACTGATACAGACCATCATCTAAACCATAGGCAAGGTCATTTGAGAATATATCGCCGCCATGACGGAAGTCAATCAGGAATGAAACGTGAACATTTTTAAACAACGTGAATTCGTTATTAATACCACCTATCCATTTTGCATTGGTATTGCCTATGTTATTATTCGAAGACTCATTTATAACATACTCACCATTTGCGTCAACAATTTTTTGGCCTTTACTATTGTAAGTATAATCTGTTCCTCTTATGATGCCATATGGCTGATTAAGCGGCGCATTAAGCGACTCGCCATTTTGGAAGCCGGCCAGCAAAAGATCTTTTGACTCGTTACCGCTGCCATCTTTAAACAGTTCAACCACTTTGTTCCGGTTTGCAGACCAGTTAACTGTGATTTTCCAGTTGAAATTCGGACTAGCAACAGGTGTACCGCTTACGCTGATTTCGACACCTTTATTCTGTACAGCACCGGCATTCAGATAGTAATTAAAATAACCTGTAGCGGTTGAAACGTTGGTAGGTATCAATTCGTCCATGGTTTTTGTTACATAGTAGCTACCGTCAAAATGTAACCTGCTATGAAAAAAGTCCAATTCCAAACCTGCTTCTGTTGAGCGTGTGCGCTCAGGTTTTAAATTGGGGTTGTTTTTCAACGTACTTTGTATTGTTGTGGCGTTGCCATTAAAAGGAGTATTGAAAAGGTAGGTGTCATTTATTCTGTAAGCAAGCGCATCTGAGCCTACTTCAGCATAATTCGCCCTTATCTTACCATATGAAAGCCAGGGTAAGTTTTTAAGCAACTCTGAGAAAATAAAACCTCCTGATACTGACGGATACCAATAAGAATTAGCCCCCCCGGGTAATGTTGAAGAAACATCACGGCGGATGGTGCCTTCCAGGTTAAATAGTTTTTTCCAGGTAAGTGTTGCATCTGCATATACACCGTCTACTTCTGATTTTTGAAGCACCTCACTAGCCGGAACGGGTGCGCTTACTGTGTTTGATAAAGAATAAAAACCAGGAATAACCAAACCATTATTAGTTTCGGCCTCAATACTGCTTATATAATCTTTCCTGATATTGGTACCCAACAAGCCTTTTAGGTTAAAATCCGAACCAAAGTTTTTGTCGACATTAGCATACAGGTCAAAGTTGGTTTGATTAAACTCCTTGTTAAATCTTGAGTAATATGGAGTACCGATACTACCTGAATCATAACGTTCCTCATCAAAATCATTATAAGAGTCCAATGACACCCTGCCGGTAAAAGTTAACCATGGGGTAGCTTTATAGCTGGCATTAACGTTACCCAGGTAACGGTTGCGGGTAGCTGTGGCATAGTTGTGTAAAACCACAAAATACGGGTTATTCCAATAAGCAGGAGTAGTATCTCCGCTTGCCGGGTCACGCATGTTCCATGTAGTGTTTAAATTAGGATGAAGGTCATAAGCTTGCTTTAATTCCTTGATATCGTTATTCAAACCCCACCATTGCCTGAAACCTGTCATCACGTTCCTGTTGTCTGCATTGGTACCATCATAACCTGTACCTTCACCGGTTTTATTATTTTGGTTAGTATAATTTACGTTAGCGCCAACCGACAATTTTGGAGTGATATTGTATGTGGCTCCGAAATCAATTTTGTTTTTTATATAGTATGTTCCGGGTACATCATCACGGTCATCACTCCTGGTGTAACCCAATTTAAACGATCCGTTATCACCTCCGTTAGTAATCAGGATACTGTTATTGGTAGAAAGCGAATTAATAAAAAACGAAGTAGGATTATTTTTAGCGGCAACCCATGGCGTAGCTTTGCCGTAATTAGCTAAGCCTGGAACAAAGGCATCCCACTGATAAATTTTTAAATTTGGATCAAAGGCAGTACCGTTTGAGGAGTCATCGCCTGTAGGTGCAACCTGGGCGTTGGGGTCATTAAAAAGCCCAGGCGCCTGGATAAAACCTTTACTGTATCCCTCACCATACTGCGTCTGGTATTTAGGTAATGTAGATTTGTCTGCTGAATTGTCTGTTATAGTTGAATTTATAACTATACCCAAACCCTTTTTGGCTTTTTTAGTTGTAATCAAAATTACACCGTTACTACCACGTGATCCATAAAGTGCAGTTGAGCCGGCGCCTTTTAGCACGGTTATACTTTCAATATCATCCGGGTTAATATCGGCAGCAGGGCTTCCATAATCATAACCGCCCTGGCCGGTGTTCTGGGCTGCCATAACCCCACCCAACCCTGCACCATGACTTTCGTTGGTGTTTGTGTTGTCAACCGGGACTCCATCGATCACAAATAATGCCTGGTTGTTTCCATAAATGGATTTAATACCACGAATTACAACGTTTGTTGAACCGCCCAGCGTATTATTTTGCTTAATATCCAACCCAGCCACTTTGCCAGATAATCCGGCAATAAAGTTACTTGAACGCTGTTTACTAACCTCATCGCCGCTTACCTGCTGGGCCGCGTAGCTTTGCTGGTTACGCGTACGGGTTATACCTAACGCACCAGTAACCACAACTTCGCCAAGTTGCTGGCTGCTGGCTACCAATGCTACATTAAGCGTATTACCGTTTACCGCTAAAGTTTGTACGGAATAGCCTAAAAAACTAAATGAAAGCTGAGCGCCATCGGGCACGGTTAATGAGTATTTACCGTTAACATCGGTTTGTGTACCGTTGGTTGTTCCTTTAATGCTTACCGATACCCCGGGGAGTGGTAAGCCATCTTCCTTAGCCGTAACCTTCCCGGTTACGGTGTGATTTTGCGCAAATAGCTGTGTTGTAGCTACAAGGAATAAGCACAAATTCAAGAGTAGAATTTTTTTCATGAATAAAATATGAGTTTAATAGTTAATAATATTTACGCTTTTTAATCACGCAATTAAGATAATAAACGTACGGCAAGTTTTCGTTTAACTAAAATATATTTCTGTAACTTCTCTTTTACAAATATACAATTAATTGTAACGAATTATTTACAATAAAATCATAAAACATTCTCGGTTCTTTGTCGTTTCAAAATCACTACTACCTGAGTTATCGACATAACTACATTGATAATAATAGGGCAGTTAATAAGTTAATTGTGGCCGGAAAATACGCGAGGTATTTTCCGGCTTCTTTTTTAATAAACTACTGATATTTAATATATTCTGATTTTTATTGTCAATATTATCAAATATCATATGCCATATTTTGAAATATCTGTTTACTTATTATTTATTATTTAGCCGGTGCTAAGGCTTTATAAACCTTGTTTTTCCCCAGCTCCCGGGGATAATTTAGCGTTACGCCCTGGGTATTAACTAAATGTATTAGTGCTTTTTACCGGTTATAAATCCCCAATACGCTCGAAAAAAGTCTCAAATAATAAAATATTCCGCTCTGATAAATCCCGTTACCTTAATATTAATATGTTTTATACCTTTAAAGGTTATTGTACAGCGCTGAAATGAGGCTAAGGTTAAACCTGTTTGTTTTCTTTTTATTTGGGATCTGGTCATCGGGCAGTGCACAGGCATCGACTGATAGCCTTTTGAATAAATTAAACGCTGCATTAGCTGATAAAGAGCATTTTGTTAAACAAAAGCAGCATCGCATTGAAAATTTAAGTCACCAGGTATACTACACCCGCGATCTTACCTTAAAGTATACCCTTTATCAAAAGCTTTTTGATGAGTATAAAACCTTCAGCTACGATTCGGCTTATAACTACGCTAAAAAACTCCAGGTAACAGCCAAACAGTTAAACGATCCGGTTAAGCAGGCCTTAGCTAAAATGGACCTGGGCTTTACGCTCATCTCCTCGGGCATGTTTAAGGAAACCCTGGAAACCTTAAACCAGATAGATGTTAAATTATTTACTGACAGCAATAAAATAGAATATTATTTTTTGAAAGGCCGGAGCTATTTTGATCTTTCGGACTTTGACCGCAATTCTGACTATTCAGCTATTTATAACCCAAAAGGCATTCAATGTATTGATTCGGCCTTAAGCCTAAGCAAGCCCGGCTCCTATAATTTTCTGGCTTTAAGCGGATTGAAGGACCTGCGAACAAGCAATTATGTATCCGGCGTAAAAGATTATACCATATTACTTAACCTCCCCAACTTAACGCCACATCAATACGCAATTAACGCCTGCAGCCTAAGTTATATTTATGAGGTACAAGGCAAACAGGATGAATCAATAGCGCTGTTGATAAAAGCAGCAATTGCCGATATTCAATCGGCCACTAAAGAAACTGTCGCCATGTATAAGCTGGCCGACTATCTATATAAAAAAGGAGACCTTAAAAACGCCTATACCTATATTAACCAGGCAATGGACGAAGCTATTTTTTATGGCGCCAGGCATCGGCAGGTTACCATTAGCAGTATATTGCCTATTATCGAGTCGCAACGGATCAGCATAGTTGAACAGCAGCGCAAGTCGTTATTCATTTATTCATCCATTATTACCCTGCTGGTAATTTTTGTGGTGGTATTTGCCGTTATCATATTCAGGCAATTGAAAAAGCTACGCATAGCCGATGATATTATTAAAGCAGCAAATACAACCCTGCAGGAGAACAATAAGGCGCTTGAAGAGCTGAACCGGAATTTAAGCACAGCCAATAAGATCAAGAATGAATATATAGGTTATTATTTCAATATTAATTCCATCTACATTGAAAAACTGGAGAGCTTTCAAAAATCTCTTGAGAAAAAACTAAGCAGCAAAAGGTACGAGGATGCCCAGGCCGCTGTTAAAAACCTGAACCTCGAAAATGAAAGACAGCAGCTTTTCCATACGTTCGATAAAGTTTTCCTTCGCCTCTTCCCTGATTTTATAAAAGAGTTTAATTCCCTGTTTAATGATGGCGAAGAAATCATGATAACCGAAGGGCAGTTGCTCAGTACCGAGCACCGTATTTTTGCACTCATCAGGATGGGCATCCATGATAATGATCGCATCGCAAAACTGCTGGGTTATTCTGTTAATACCATTTACTCCTACAAAAACCGCATTAAAAACAGATCATTTATTGCTAATGATGAGTTTGAAGACCGCATAATGCAGATAGAAGCTGTATAAACGGGCCTTTTCAAAAATCTTAAATCTATATTGGCCATCCAAAAACAAATCATAAATATTTGATAATAAGATATTTATATATATTAACGGCTTATACTTTCTATATTGGCCCTGCGCTGTATTGTCAAAGCTGATCTGGCTTCTTTCCTTTGAATTGTAATCCGGCCACATGCCGGGTACCAATTAACCAAACTTAAATTAAAACCCAATTAATGAAAAAGATCTACTTTTTAAGGTACATTTTTCCGTTGCTTTTTATTTGCTTGTCCAACTGGGTAATGGCCCAAACAGGCACAATAACCGGCCGGATAATTGACGAAAGTAACCAGCCGCTCCCTGGCGCTACTGTTAAATTAAAGGGCACAACCAACAGTGCCGCAACTGATTTAAATGGTTACTTCAAATTAAACGCACCGGCAGGTCAACAGGTGCTGAGCGCAAGTTTTGTTGGCTATAAAACACTGGAGCAAACCGTAAATGTTAACGGTTCAGTAACCATTAACCTGCAATTACAGCCTGCTTCGGTATTAATTAACGAAATAGCCGTTATAGGTTACGGCGTTGTGCGCAAAAGCGATGCAACCGGTTCGGTTGATGTGGTTACCGCCAAAGATTTTAACAAAGGAGCGGTAAACTCTATACAGGATGCCGTTAACGGTAAGCTGCCGGGCGTGGTTATTACCTCAAACAGCGGTGCACCGGGCAATACCTCCACTATCCGCATCCGTGGTATAACTTCAATCAACGCAAGCAGCGATCCGTTGATCGTAATTGATAACGTTCCGTTAAGCAACGTGCCAGTTGGTGGTACTGCAAATATTTTAACCAGCATAAACCCTAACGACATTGAAAATATTACGGTATTAAAAGATGCGTCGGCCACTGCAATTTATGGTTCGCGCGGTTCAAGCGGGGTAATTTTAATTACTACCAAACGCGGCAGTAAAAAGTTTACCATTGGCTATAATGCAACAGCATCAGTGTCTGTAATACCTAAAGAAGTTAATGTTTATACCGGCGATGAGTTCCGCACTTTGGTAAACAATGTTTATGCTGGGCAAACTGCAATAACCTCCTTACTGGGAAAAGCCAATACCAACTGGCAGGATCAGATCTACAAAAAAGCATTTGGGCAGGATCATAACCTTAGCTTTTCAGGCTCGGCTAAAAACATGCCTTACCGGGTATCGTTAGGATACAACAATTCTGACGGGATTTTGAAAACCTATAATTTTCAGCGCACCACGGCAGCAATTGGGTTGGATCCCAGCTTATTTAAAAACTCGCTTAACATCCATATCAACCTGAAAGGGTTATACAACACCAATAACTTTGCCGATCAAACAGCTATTGCCAATGCGGTTAATTACGACCCTACCCAACCGGTTTATAACGGCAATACACGCTGGCGCGGCTATACCACCTGGACCACTAACGGCAATACCGATATAAACGGCGCACCGGTTACCCTGGCGCCGGCCAACCCGGTTGCCCGCTTAAACGAAACTGACAATACTTCAACCTCAAGAAGAAGCATAGGCAACGTGCAGTTTGATTACAAGCTTCCTTTTTTACCTGATCTGCATGCAAACGTTAACTTAGGGTATGATTATGCCCAGGCGTTTGGCCATAATAATGTGCGTGACAGCACACAATGGATTTATGTACCGGTAGCTTCAGGCGGTCAAAAATCAGTTTATAATACGGTTAACAGGAACCAGTTAGCTGAATTTTTTCTAAACTATAAAAAGAACGTTAAATCAATTAACAGCGTAATTGACGCAACCGGCGGTTACTCCTATTCACATTTTTATACCGAAGGCAGCTCATCATCATATGATTATAAACAAACAACGCTTAATGCTGCATCGGCCTACAAAACAGAATATTACCTGATCTCGTTTTTTGGCAGGTTAAACTACACTTTCGATAATAAATATATCTTAACTTTTACAATCAGGGACGACGGCACTTCAAAGTTTGCCCCTAAAAATCGCTTTGGCTTGTTCCCCGCAGCAGCATTTGCCTGGAGAATTAAGGATGAAGATTTCTTAAAAGGCAGCAATACCATCTCTGACCTGAAATTACGTTTGGGCTATGGCACTACCGGTCAGCAGGATCTAAACAATAATAACAACTACCCATACCAGGCGCGTTTTAGCCGGAGCGATAACTCATCGCGTTACCAGTTTGGCGATCAGTTTTACTATACCCAGCGCCCCGAAGGTTATGATGCCGGTATAAAATGGGAATCAACCACTACCAGCAACGCCGGTATTGATTTCGGTTTCCTTAATAACCGTTTAACAGGCAGCGTTGATGTTTATTATAAAAAGACATCAAACCTGCTGAACATAATCAACGTACCGGTACTGAGTAACTTCTCATCAACGTTGTTGCAAAACGTTGGCGATATGCAAAACAAAGGCGCCGAGTTAAGCATTAACGCAGTTGCCGTTGATACTAAAGATGTAAACTGGCAAATTGGCTATAACATATCATACAACAAAAACAAAGTAACCAATCTGAATGGCAACAGCGATCCTAATTTTATCTCAACGAATCCATTTTCAGGCATAGCCGGCACTACATCAGGCCTTATCCAGGCTAACAAAGTTGGCTACCCAATTAATTCCTTTTATGTTTTCCAGCAGATCTACGACACTAACGGAAAGCCCATTGAAGGTGGTTATGTAGACAGGAACAAGGACGGACAAATAAACAGCGCCGACCAGTACCTGTACAAAAAGCCAGACCCAACGGTTGTAATGGGCATTAATTCAAGCGTACGATACAGAAAATTTGATTTCAGCTTTTCAGGACGGGTAAGTTTGGGCAATTATAACTATAACAACGTGGCCTCCGGCAGTACCTATCGCGGCTTGTATTCATCATTGGGATATTTGGCTAATCAAACAAAATTTGCCGACGACACTAAGTTTACCAACGCGCTGCAAACCAATCTTTCAGACTATTACATCCAAAACGCATCATTCTTCAGGATGGATAACATGAGCGTAGGCTATACTTTCCCAACTTATGCTAATAACAGGTTAAAACTGCATGTGAGCGCAGGTGTACAAAACGTATTTGTTATAACCGGTTACAAAGGGCTTGATCCCGAAATAAGCGGCGGCCTTGATAACAATTTCTTCCCGAGGCCGCGCATCTATCAGCTTGGTTTAAACGCTAATTTTTAATTATAATATCATGAAAGCATATAAAATATTTACCATAAATAGCCGCAACGGTGCGCACCTCAATAGTTGAGGCAGCATTTGACGGGGCATGCAGCTGGTTAAGCAGCATATTATTTAAATTGCCGTAGGTTAATGACAGCGAATCCTGGTTGGTAGTACCAATAACAATATGTTTTGAAAAGTTATTTCCGGCCAAATCAACCTGTACAAAGTAGCTTACAACAGCATCAACTCCATAATCGGCCTTGTGCCATTTGGCGCTCACTAATTGCAACGAATCCTGGGGTGTTACAGTTATTGATGATCCGTCTGCCGGGTTTGTCATTAGCGGGGCTGCAATATTTGATGAAACCGTAACGTGCGGTTCTTTTTTGCATGCAGACAGCAGCCCAAAAGTTAATGCCAGTATAATTAAAAATATTTTTTTCATGATGGTGATTTTAATAGCCAGGGTTTTGTTTTAAGTTACTGTTCAGCAACCTGTCTGATGCAGGGATGGGGAACACATTCAGGTGGGCGTCTGTGGCCTGTCCGGCTTGTACATTGCCTTTAAAATCCCATAGATAATCGCCGCCGGTGAATAATCCAAAACGGATAAGGTCGGTCCTTCTGAAAGCTTCCCAATATAATTCACGGCCGCGTTCATCAATCAAAAAGCTTAAATTAAGCTGACCGACGTTGATATTTCCGGACGCGTCGCCGTAAGCACGCGCTCTTATTTTATTGATATAAGTGAGCGCAGTAGCCTGGTCTCCGCCCGATCCTCCGCGCACTACGGCCTCCGCATAGTTCAGGTAAATCTCAGAAAACCTGAACAGCGGGAAGTCCGTATCAACGAAAGTATCGTTTCTTGCACCTGTTGAAGTAATGTTTTTAAACTTTGCGCTTAAATAGCCCTGTGTAAAAATAGTTGGGTTGGTAATGGTTAATGTTTGCCCGTTGGTGTAAAATATGGCTCTTTTATCAGTATTTCCCGAAGGATCAGCGAATACCTTATTTACAAAAGAGGTGGTTAACCTGTTACCGCCCCATCCGCCAGACGCGATACCAAATCCATTTGCGGCATCTTCAGAACCGCCCACGCCGGCATGAATAACAAAGGTCATGTCGCCATAGCTTTGGGTGTTGGTGCCGTCTTCTGCAATGGGCATAATTATCTCATCGCGATAATTGTTATTATCAGCCAAAAATAAATTGGGGTAATTGCTATGCAATGCATATTTACCCGAGGCAATGATCTTATTACAGTAAGTAATACAATCGGTATACCTATCGGTACCGGTAAACACTTTTGCATTAAGGTAAAGCCTGCTTAATAGCGCCCAATCAGCAGCTTTATCAGCCCGAGCGTATTCGTTTGCGCCCGGGTCGGCAAGTAATGGCTGGATAGCAATTAATTCAGATTCAACATATTTAAACAGGTCGGCCCTGGAAATTTGCTTTGGAATAAATGTACCCGGTAGCTGGGTTTCATCAGCAAATGGTACGTTGCCGTAAAGATCCATACCTATGTAATAAAAGTATGACCTTAAAAAGCGCGCTTCGGCCACAAATTGTGTGGCGTCGGTTTTTAATGAGCCAGTAAGGCCGCCAAGCTTGGCATTCACATCCCTTATGTACTCGTTGCAATACGCTATATTGATAAACAGCCTTTCGTACATTAATTGCACGTAAAGGTTCCCGTCAGACCAATTTCCGCCGTGGTATTCAACCAGGCCGCCATCGCCCCAGGCGTTTATACATTCATCTGTTGTTACTTCCTGTGCTGCCCAGTACTCGCGTAAAAAGCAGGTAGTGCCTTCATCACTTGCCTGGATCTCAGGAGCGCCGAATTGTCCTTTTTGACCTGACAGGGCTAATGACCCGTAAAGTTTGGCAAGGAATTGTTT
>Ga0206981_10264_pt1 | contig 14721 bp, 14 predicted proteins | sample Alteio_BWMinCont_17_FD_153312 | JGI IMG/M metagenome (GOLD analysis project Ga0206981, IMG submission 153312) | Enriched cells from forest soil in Barre Woods Harvard Forest LTER site, Petersham, Massachusetts, United States -... | ecosystem: Environmental > Terrestrial > Soil > Temperate forest >... | reverse complement strand
ATTCGAAGACATGGAGTGCCCCGACTGCGCCAACGCCAACCCGCTCCTGCGCGAAGCCTCCACCAAATACAACATTCCCTGGGTGCGCCACGACTTCCCGCTCTCCTTCCACGTCTGGAGCTTCCAGGCCGCCGTCAACGCCCGCTGGTTCGACACCAAATCGAAGAAGCTCGGCGACGAATACCGCGACGCCGTCTTCGCCAGCCAGAACTCGATCACCACACTCGACGTCCTGCGCCAGTTCACAGAAAAGTTCGCCGCCGACCGCAAGATCGCCCTACCCTTCGCCATCGACCCCCAAGGCAAACTCACCGCCCAAGTCAAAGCCGACTACGCATTAGGCCAGCGCGTAGGCATCGAACACACCCCAACCATCTGGGTAGCCACCCGCCAATCCAAAGGCGCTCCCTTCGTAGAAGTAGTCGATCGCACCAAGCTCTTCCAGCTAATCGACCAGGCCCTGGCGGATACCAAAGCCAGCAAGTAATTCATTCACACTGGGGCTAGTGTTCTCACCGCGGCTCTTTTCCGTTATCATCCCAGATTATGTTCGAGGTTCACTCCGAACCCGGTTATTTCAACGAGATTGACCGCCAGAGATACTCACTCTGGGCCGCAGTCTTCGCCGGATTGTTGGCGGCCCTCACCGCGGCAATTCTTCTCTGCCGCACTCCCCAGGCTGCCACGCCAGAGTTGCTGCTCGCGCTCCTCGCCGCAGCCTACCTTACCCTCGTTGCGCTCTCCGGCATAACCGGCAGCTACGTTTATTGGACACGCTCCCGTGCCCGCCTGGCCCCAGGCCTCATAGAACTGCTGCAAAGCACCGCGACCGGCTGGGTCTGGATCCCAGCCATCGTCCTTCTCTCCCGGCAAGATTCTGCCTGGGCTCCCGCCGTTGCCGCCGCCGGCGCGGCAGTCCTCGCCGTATCGCTTCGGCGAACCGGCCCTGCCGCTCTCGATCAAAGTTCGACAGAGATGAGCTCGGCGCCGGTGATGAACGAGCCGCAGGAGCTCTTTGCCCAATCCCTGCAGACGGCTCGCGCTGAATGGTACGGTCCCGCCATCGCCATCTGTATCTTCGTCGAAGCACTTGTACTCGCGCGTGGATGGCTCTTCCCCGGTTGCGTCTTTCTGGCCCTGGCGGCTTTCGCATTCGCCTGGGCGCGCACGCCGGCAACTCACCCCGGGAGCATCCGGAGAATCACCACCGTCGCTCTGCGCCAGGCCAAATCGGCAGCCCCCGCCTTGATCGTCACAATTCTGGCGATGCTCATCGGAGCGCGCCACGATATTCAGCAATGGGGCATGGGCTTCGATCTCGCCCACCGGCACAAAGCTGCTGACTCAAAAAGCCTATTGAAAAAGCAAGACATCCAGCCTCACGCGGGCTTCGGCGGTCATGTCAGCGTTATCCTCCTGACCGCGCCGTTAAAACAGCAACTCATCGCCCCCAGAGCGAAAGACCCCATCCTTCATACCGCCCGCCTGACCAAACCTATGGTCATCCAATTCGACGGAGAGTACTGGTATTTCCAGCCACCGGATTCCGACCCCGGCCCGGGAGCCTTCATCGCGCACAGCAGTCCTTTGACCACCAACATCCATTCCGTCCTGTCGATCCCGATCCTCATGCAGGCACACCAGCACCTTGGCACGCCATTGCCCATTGAGTGCTGCCGCGAAGTCGACGTCGAAGTCGAAAACCGCGATGACCGCCCTGGCTCGATCGTCGTGGGCGTGATGCTGACCGACTCGGCCTCTCCAGGCAAACCCTCGCTGTTACTCGGAGAGCGAGCAATTTCTAGGAACCCAGCAGCGCATGAGACCCTGCGCTTCACGATCCCCGCTCAGAATGGGCCGATCGAGCGGCGAATCCACCAGTTCGACCAGATCGATTTTGTTATCGTCCCCGACTCGTCGCACATGCAATCCGGCGCAAAAGTCGCCATTCGCACACTGGAATTTCTGCCTTAACAGAGTCCATCAATTCGAACTATGACAAAGCCCGACGCCACTGAACTTCCACGATTCAAGTACCACCCAGATCCTGTTTCAGCAGGGTCGATAGTTGCTTCGGACGTAAAGTGTAAATCGTGTGGACTCGCCCGGGGTTGGATTTATGGCGGACCAACATACTGCACAGCGGAACTGGATGAGCTTCTCTGTCCATGGTGTATAGCCGATGGCTCTGCTCACGAAAAGTTTGCGGTTGAGTTCGTTGACCCCGTAGCAGTGGGAGACTACGGAAGCTGGTCTAGCGTGCCTCAAGCAGTCATAGAGGAGGTCGCCTTTCGAACCCCTTCTTTTAATGGCTGGCAACAAGAGCGGTGGTTCACCCATTGCAATGATGCGGCGATTTTTCTGGGCTGTGCCGGAAAGCGAGAACTTGAGAGCTCGTACCGGGCCGCACAGGAAGCAATTAAGCTCGAAACCGGCTATAGCGAGGAACAATGGGCCGAATATTTTGAACTAATGGACGCCGACTACGGACCTACAGCTTACGTGTTTCGCTGTCTGCACTGCAACACCTGGGGCGGATATTCCGATTGCGCCTAGCGCTTTGGATTAGTTAGCACCTTGAATCGTAACCAACCCCGGCACCTCAGCCCCAGCATGTCCCCCCGGCGCAATCATGCTCGTCTGCGGCGCACGCCAGTGGTCGATATAACTAATCTGGTGTACACAGCTAACCGTGCAATTCGGCGAACAAGCCTTCGCGGTAAGAAACTCCCGCTTCACATCCGCAGTCGTATATTCCGCAATCGGCACACCCGGAAACCCGCGCTGCTGCGAGCAGTAATGCACCAAGCCGTCCTCGCAGATATACAGATACCGCGACCCGGCCCGGCAGCGCCAGTCGTTCGGCTTGCCCTGCGCAATCGCTTCCTGAAACTGGTTGAAGCGCGAGTAATTGCGGCGCTCGAGATTCCGCACCTCGAAGTAGATTTTGGCCTCTTCCGGCTTCAGCGGCTTCAACTGCCCGTCGCCGTCATGAATGATGCCGATGGTGTTGCTGAAGCCCAGTTCCAGCGCCCGTTTACTGATCACCAGCGCATCGTTCGGGTTCTGAATGCCCCCGCCCACCACCGAGTTGATATTCACATGAAACTCGGCGTGTTGAGCCAGCATCTCCAGCTTCTTATCCAGCACCTTCAAGCTCTTCATCGACACATCATCAGGATTGATATTGTCGATCGAAATCTGCATGTGATCGAGCCCGGCCTTGTTCAGCCGCTCGATGCGTTCGACATTGAGCAGATAGCCGTTGGTGATCATCCCAGCCATCGCACCCACGTGGCGCATGCGCCGAATCACGTCGTCCAGCTCGGGATGCGTCAGCGGCTCGCCGCCTGAGATGGTGATGATGCTCGTCCCCAAGCGTCCCAGATGGTCGATACGCCGGATCATCTCGTCCAAAGCGACAGGCGCAGAAACCTTGTCGTACTCATTGCAATACGCGCACGACAGATTGCAGAAACGCGCCGGCACAATCTGCGCCATCACCGGATGCCCGGTCGAAGCCAGTGCCTTGCCCACCAGGGCCAACTCGCGTACTTTGCGTGCCGCAGCCTTTGCGCGCCCCTGCGCCGTCATCCTACGGGGAGTTGCCATGTTTACTATTCAATCACATTCCGGCTCCGGCATCCATCCGGCTACCGCATGTCGGTCACCGTACAGCTCGCCCCAGATGCAGCATCGGCAGCCCATTCCGAATCTTCTGGAAGTAGCAAATCTCCACCAGCGTCGGCCACAGTTCAATCGAAGCCTTGATCACGCCGATGGCATCGTCAACAATGCGCAGCAGATTGTGCTGGAAGAAGTCCGGCTCAAAGCCGTAGAAAGCCTTTTGCAAGTTGGCCGCGAAAATCCGCAGCGCATCCACGCGCTCCGAACTGCCCGCCGTCTCTGCCACTTTGAGCGCACGCGTATGTAGCCCCGTGATTTTCTCCAGAATCTCCTCGGCATCCTGCGCCGTAACTTCGCCGGAATAGTCGAAGCTGATTCCTAGATCATCCACCTTCGTAAGAGAAGACTTGATCTTCCGTTTGAGCAGGTTGGCAATCTCTTCATTCAAAATTTCAGAGGCAGGCGGATTGCGCATGTAATTGCTCTTCTTGTGATGCTGCGCCGCATCCACATGCGCCGCCACAATATTCTGCTGCTGAATCCAAAGCCGGTAGATATAGTCTTCAAATCGCAGCCGAGTCGGAAAAAACGGCGGCAATCCAAAAGTATTGTCATAACCCGCCACACCACAGTCCATCCGCCAGTTCTTGTTTGTAACTACTGGCCGAAAATTCACCAGAACATAAATATCATTCAGTACATCGAGGCTCACCTGCTGCTCGTCGTTGAGGAACATGTCCACGAAATCGATCGCGTCGATATCATTGGTCCCAGAACGAAAGGTCTGCGCAATTTTCACTACTGCGGTCTCCGGGACAGAACCCCGTTCAAGCAGCATCGCGTTTTCTTCGGCCAATCCCTTGCTCGCATTGGTCTCAAGATCCATCGACGTATCGATCAGCAGCTCTCCTTGCTCATAATTTTCGGGCACCTCCGACACTCGTTTTCCCAGCACATCCGAGAAAGCGGACATCATATCGAACGACTTGCGAACATAGCCATTCTTGCCGACTTTATGCAATCTGCCCCGGCTGATTTCATCATCCTCCAGAGACTCCGGACTATCCTCCATCAGTGAGTACGGACGCATATCGTCATCCGAACTCACCATCAAGCCGCCTAAGGAATACATCAGTGTGAAGTTACGATTGCCACCATAGCTCGGCCTGAAAAGATTCTTGACCAGCGGCTCAAGCCGGCTGTTACGCAGGCGGGAATTTACATAAGATATAAATTCTTCTTTTTGCCGCGGCCCAACATAGAACAGATCGGATCTAGTTTTTAGCTCATCCAGATAGGAGAAATATTTCTCTACATTAGTGGGAGTGGAGTCATCGAAGACAATCATCTGGGGAGAGTGGCCGTTGCGCCAGAAATGATCGTCGTATTCATGAATCGTTTCACTTACATCGCGCAGTCGATGCGTAGGAATAACAAAATATGTTTCAGGATCATGCATGGCGGTCTGGATTCACTCGCTGGATAGATTCAAGAAACCGCTGCCGTCTCTTCGCTCGTATTGCTAGCCGCGCGCGCCGTATAGCTATTCTCAAACGAACTCTCATATGTCGATAATTCTAGGCAGCGCTCCACAAGGCTTATATAAGGAAAATCTAGGCTTTCCGATAACATGGCTGAAAACTCATCAAGGAGATATAAAGACCGGCTCTCAAGTTATACGCAAAGTAAAAGGGACGCCATCGCGGCGTCCCTCACACTCACACTTCAGACTAGCCTTTATGCCGCTTTCCATCCACCTGCAGCAGCACAAGCTGCTTCATCCGGTCACGCAGAATCTCCACCTGCACCGGCTTCCCTTCGCTCGACCGCAGCAGACGCTCCCAATCGCTGGATGTGACAACCTGTTCGCCGCCAATCGCCAGAATCACATCATGGGACTTGAGCCCGGCCACGTCCGCGGCGCTCTTGTGGGCAACGCTCTTGATCATGATGCCACTCGATACGCCGAGAAAATCCGCCATCTGCGCCGTCAGCGGTTCCACCATCACGCCCACATGCAACGACCCGCTCACAAACGGCATATGAAAACCGCTCGGCACGTCGCCGCCGCCGGCCATAAAGCCCTGTGCTGGAGTCGATGCCACACCAGGCGTACCCAACTGCTCCCAGGCATCTTCCTGCACCTTGCGCCGGTCCGCCATCTGCACAGTGAATGCCTGTTGCGCCCCGTCGCGGCTCACTATCAGTTGCACCTTGCGCCCCGGCGGCGTATCGCGCAAGATTGCGCGCACCTGTTCGGCATTTTCGATGGTCTGGCCGTTCATCAGCACGATCACGTCATGCAGCTTCAGGCCCGCTTTCGAAGCTGGAGCATCGTGATCCAGAATCGTGATCTCCGCCCCATGTCCGTCCTTCACATGCAGCGCCTGGGCCCGCTCCTGGTCTACATCCCCGACAAAAACTCCCAGCAGCCCCTGCGAACGCGAGTGCAGCAACAACATCGTCTGTTGCCACATATCGGAGATCTGGGTGCCCTGGGCAACGGCTCGCGGAGCCACTCCCCCCGCCAGCACCCCGGCAATCGCCAAAGCAATCACCGAGCTTGCTCCCCGCTTGATCTGGGACGGTCTTACTTCGTACGGCCTCAAAAAGTACTTCATTTTCTGTGTCTCCCGCGGATGCTTCCAATCCCACCCACACTCTGTCTGACGGTGCGGTGCCGGGAATGTGAGTCGATCTTACCCCGAAGTAACCTAACTTCGGAACAATTTCTTGTTAGAGAGGATTTTCAGCCTTACCGGGGTAATTACTGGATCTCCGAAACCCGCCGCAGCACCAGCCGCGAGGCGTTCCGAATATGGGAATTTTGATCCGAAAGCGCCACGGTTGACAAGACCTGTCGAACGCTGGTGTCCGCGTCCACCGGCTCCAGCATCGAAATCGCCGTCGACCGGATCTGCGCGTCCGGATCGTTCAGCAGCGCTTCCAGCACCGCGTTCCGAACCTGCATATCCTCGCCAACAAACGGCTGCAGGCCATCCAGCGCCTTCCGCCGCACCGTGGTGCTGCGGTCGTAGCGCAGCGAAACCATGAGCGCATCCCGTATATCGGTATTGGGAACACCCTTGCCCTCACACCCATGCCCTGACCGGCACTCCGCCGCCAGTAGTCCCACAGAATCGTCCCGTACACCTGGACTCGTCGCGTTTTGCGAAGCCAGCATCAGTAACTGCCGGATCTGCGGATCTTCCAGCGTTCCCTTGACCCGCCGTGGTTGAACCTGGTTGAAACTCACCTCCACCAGATTCGAGTTAGGCTGCCGCACAATACCCGAAACGCTAGCCACTTCCCCCGCCGAAACAGGACCGGCTGAAGCAGGGCCGGCTAAAGGAGCAGCAGGCGTATTTCCCGGAACTGACACTCCCGCAGTAGGCCCGGACGGGCTGGCCCCCGCGCCATTCGCCGCATGGCGTTGCGAAAACTCAAATCCACCCAGGCTGCCCAATCCCGCTCCAGCCACCAGCAACAGGCAGGCCGCCACCGGAGCCGCCTGCAAACCGGCAGCCGTTCTGGTCATCCAGTCGGCAACACGGTCATACCACTGTTTCGGCGGCAGGGCATCCAACGCGTCTTCGAGCCGTGTCCGGCTTCGCGCAACCAAGTTAGGAGAGGGCTCAAGCACCGGGTGCGCCGCTGACAGCGTCTTCAGCGCCAGCAACTGCTCCTGCTCTTCGCGGCAAGGCGAACAGCCCGCCAGATGCAGACTCAGCGCATGCGCCTGATCATCCGGCAACTCGCCGTACGCGGCCAGCAATACCTTTTCATGGAAGTCTGTGCAATTCATTGCTGAATTCATAAATCACGTCCTGTATGCCTCAAAATTTGTCTTACCTGTACTGCCAGTTCCCTTCCGGCTGCCATCTGTCAGCGCATGAGCGCTCCGCGGCAATCCCTCCGGAAACCCGTCTACCGTATTCCAGCCAGCTGACTGCGCAGCTTTTTCGTCGCTCTGAAGAGCGTGTTCTTGGCCGTTTCTTCCGTCGTGTTCAGCATCTCCCCGATCGTCCGCAGTCGGAGCCCCTGATAGTGCTTCAGTTCAAAAACCATCCGTTCCCGCGGCGTCAACGTCTCCAACGACTCCTGAATCCGCTCGCCCAACACCTTCCGGTCAAGTTCCTTCCCGGGATTTGAAAACGCCCGGTCGTCGGAAACCGAAGCCATCAGGTCGATCTCGTCCCCGGCATGGTCCATCACCACCGCCGAATCCTCCCGCCGCGTCTTGCGCCGCCGCAGTTGATCCAGGCAAAGGTTGGTCACAATCCGGTAAATCCATGTATAGAAAGAACATTCGAAGCGGAAATTTCCCAAATACCGGTAGGCTTTCAGGAAAGCTTCCTGATAAATGTCTTCCGCATCCTGCTCGCTGCCGGTCAGATGCAGAGCCAGCCGTAGAACCTGATGCTCATACTGCCGGACCAGAGAATCGAAGGCCGCACGTGAACCAGCCTGGGCATCGCGAATCAGGTCCATCTCCGTCGCCCGGACCCGCAGACGCTCTTCATTACTGAGCTGGCTGTTGTCTTTCGCCTGCCCCCGAACCCGTCCGTCACTGGTAGTAGTCGTTGCCATTCCTGGCAACGATTGTACGCCCAGGGCGCGTGGCCATGCTGTACCCACCGGAGCAGCAAAAGGAACTGCGTCTGTCGCCATACGTCTGTTCTCCCCAACAAAGCGAGTGCGAATGAACCGATAACTGCGTGTTCGATAGACGGTTCCCTGCGGTATTGGTAAGCAACTCCGAGCCTGCCGCCCATCATGCACGAATCCGGGTGCCCCACCTTCGGCGCAGTTTCATTGCGCCTCAGGTGGGATCCCGATTCAGCCCTACGGACCCTTTACCCACAGCCTCTCCCGGTAAACTATCCCGATGAACTCCGCTCCTCTATTCCCCTCCAGCCCGGCATCCTCAAACGAAATCCTCATAGCCCACTGCGACGGCGGCTCCCGCGGCAACCCCGGCCCCGCAGGCTACGGCGCCATCATAGAAGACCAGCAAGGCCGCATTCTCGCCCGCCTCAGCGAATACCTCGGCAAACGCACCAACAACTATGCCGAATACTCCGCCCTGCTCGGCGTCTTGGCCTGGTGCATTGAAAACAAGCAGCCCCGTGTTCGAGTCGTCGCCGACTCCGAACTGATGGTCAAGCAGATGCAGGGCAAATATAAAGTCAACAGCCCTGACCTGCGCCCGCTGTGGGAAGAAGCCCGCCGCCGGGCAAATCAGCTCGAAAAATTCGAAATCCAGCACACCCTGCGCGGCGGCAACAAAGAAGCCGACCAGCTAGCCAACGACGCCATGGACCGCGGCATGGGCCGCACCCCAGCTATTGCAGCCAGCCCATCAAGCAATCTGTCCGGCAAGCCAGCCCCCTCGCCCCGGCCGGCAACTCCGGCCCCGCCGCAGCAGCGCCAGGTCCTCGAAGGCTTCGTCAAAAACGGAGTAGTCCACCTCATCAACGGCGAACTCCCCGACGGCATCTTCGTAAAAGTCGTCCGCGAGTAGCCTTTTCCTTACTTTCGGCATATAGTAAGGAATACAGGAGGGAGGGACTCATGGCATCTGCGACCGTAACCTCTAAAGGACAAATCACAATACCAGCTGAGGTCCGAGCCGAACTGAATCTCAAGACGGGCGATCAGGTGTATTTCATCAAGGGCAAGATGGGCTACGTACTTTTTCCCAAGAATGGCTCAGTACAACGGCTCAAAGGCATCTTCGGAAAACCCGAGCGCATCGTTTCCCTCGAAGATATGAAGGAATCAGTCGCACGAGGTCTCGCAGCTCGACTTGAGGTTGAAGAGGTCGAAACAGTTTGACGGGAATCGATATCAACGTCCTGGTCCGCTTCATCACCCAGGACGACCCGTATCAGACTTCGCTCGCAACTGCCTTCATGGACACTCTCACCATCGAATCCCCGGGATTTATTTCGCTGGTCGTCCTGGCCGAGCTGTTCTGGGTTCTGAACCACTCCTACAAAGCATCGCGAGCCAGCATTATCCGTACCCTGAAAACATTGCTCTCGAGTTCCGAGTTGTTCGTCGAAGATACCGAACTTGTTTACGAAGCTTTGGCTATGTACCAGGAAACAAATGCCGACTTCGACGATTGCCTCATCGCCAGATGTGCGAGCAAATCAGGCTGCAACGATGTAGTAACGTTCGATCGCAAAGCCGCGCGAGACATCGGTATGCGTGTGCTTGGTTGAGATCGAACGTCAGTACTAAAACCGCAGCGAAAGACAGCTAAGCCCGCCATCCATCTTGCGAAACTCCGACATCTCCAGCACCAGCGGATCGTATCCCCGCCGCATCAATTCTTCGGTCATCCGAGGATATCCAGCCGCCACCAGCACGCGCTCATTCACCCGCACGCAATTAGCCGCGTAACTCTCTTCCACCGAAACCCGCAGCAAATCGAATCCCGCAAACTCCGGCCAATCCGCCATCTCTTCCATCACCACCAAAGTATTCTCACCCGCAGGCCCCGGACCAATGTAAGATATCCCGCTCTTCAAATGCAGAATCGATGTCATCCCCCGCACATCCACGCACGAAGAGGTATATCCCTCTTTCATTAGATGCTCCGCCAGTTGCCGTGCGCCGTCCTCGTTAGTCCGCTGCGAAAGTCCAAGAAAGAAGTGCGAACCTGCCTCGCAGATATCTCCGCCATCCAGCGTTCCCGGCGCAGTTATCTCCGCCGCTTCTGGATAGAACCCGCGCACAACCCCGGCAATCGCCGCAACCTCACCCAACCTGCTTGCAGCTCCCGGCCGCGTCAGCATCGCTCCATGCGGCGTGATGACCGCTGTATCCTCCACAAAAGTAGAGTCAGGGTGCGCCAGATCCGCCTCCAGCCGAGTTATCGATAACCCGCAAAGTAAAAGCGCGCCACAATAATCCTCCCACTGCTGCGTCACTAACTCATACTCCGGCACACCTAACTCGACCGAAGTAAGTCCGTCTGCAAAATTACTTCCCGGCACCCGCACAATCGCTTGCGTGAACAAATCAGTTTCCTCCCGATCAAATCAAGACAAAATGGGTACCCCACCTTCGTCACCGTCTATCGTGGCCAAGGCGAAACACCGGGTGCCCCACCTTCACGCGTAGTGTGCGTTAAGGTGGGATACTTTGTATCTATAGCCTTTTACTGCCCTTTATTGTATTTCGCGCCATCCACCAATACACTGGCCCCGCAACCCCCAGCAATATCGCAGCCCGCATCGCAGTCATCGGATCCTCATGCATATCCACAACCAAAAACGCCGCCGACCCGAGCAGCACCAGACCTGTAGTCCACGGATAACCCCACGCCCGAAACGGCCGCGCCATCTCCGGCTCGCGCACCCGCAGCACAATCACCGCAACATAATTCACGCAGTACGTCACCGCCATCAAAATCGCCGCCACCGCAACAATATCGTCAAACCGTCCGCTCAACACAATCACCGCGACCATCCCCGCCGTCACCAGCAAAGCAGTACGCGGTGTTCCACCGGCAGCTACCTTCGCCGCATTCGGAAACAACCCATCCCGTCCCACCGCAAACAAAATGCGCGGCGCGCCGAGCAATAACGCATTCGTCAGACTCAGCAGCGTTAAAAGCGATAACATCGTAACGAAATTCCCGCTCCACGCCGGAAAAACAATCCGCGCCGCATCTGCCGCCGCCAGCTTTGAATTAGCCAGCTCCGGAATCGAAAGCACATGCAAGAAGGAGAGATTCATTAACAGATATAGCCCCGTAATCAGCACCACGCCGCCAATCATCGCCCGCGGCAGATTCCTGGCCGCATTTCTGTCCTCTTCGGTAAAGTAGATCGCCTCATACCATCCGTCATACGCCACGACAATCGCCGGCAGCACTGCAATCACCGGCACCAAAATGCCCAGCAGACCTGCGCCGTGCGGCCTGGCTCCCATAGCCGCAATCCCATGCGCCGCTGTCCGACCATGCCATAAACAGGCCACCGCCAGCGCCACAAACGTCAGCCCGGTCGCCATGCTGGTCATCTTTTGAACGCCGCTGCCCAGCCGCAGTCCAAACCAATGCAGCCCGCAAAACAACGCCAGCAGACCCAGCGCCACCACCGTCTGCATAAGCGCACTTTGCCCCAGGATTCCCGGCGCCAGGGCCTGCAAATACTCCGAAGCCGCCACAACTGCATAGGCGATGCTGGAACAGTTGATCATCCAATCCGCCCACCCCACCGCAAAGCCCGCAGCGGGCCCAAAAGCGCGTTTCGAATAGACATAGAAGCCGCCCGCCTGGGGCAGCGCAGCACCCGCCTCCGAGAGCGAAATCGCACCCAGCATCGAGTACACTCCACCCACCACCCAAACCAGCAGAATCAGCTTCGTGCTACCCAGCCGTCCAGCGATCTCCCCTGGCAGCTGCAGAATGCCCACGCCAACCGTGCCGCCAAAGATCACCGCGATCCCAAAACCCAGCCCGAGAATGCGTGAAAGATGACCCGAGTTTGGCTTCGCAGGTTGTCGAGAAATAGAGATCGCGCGCCTCGCACTCGCAACTAGGGTGAAATAGCAGTCAGTCCCTCGACTCTATCGCACCCTCCGCTATTGAACGAGAAAATTCGATCATCTGCCGGCGCAGAGCTTGGTTAGACCCGGCAATTGCCAACCCGCTAACCTGCTAACGCGAAGCGCTAACTCGCCGCAGTTCTAACTAACCGTCATATACGTGCGATACCGCTCTTCATGAATCTCGGTAAACGGCGTCAGCAGCAGCGGCCCGGCGCTCGAACCCGCCTGCCACAGCGATTGCCCACGCATCCGCTTTGCCGCCAGCAATTGCTCGCGCGTCACCTGCGGCGCATCGTCGGTCAACGCAAACAACACCAGCGGCCCACGCACCAGCGCCACAGTATCCGGATGCTGCGCATCGATCGCCTCCAGCCGCATGGGCAACGGCAGATTCAACTCCACGCGATCGCCATCCTTCCACTTGCGTCGCAGCGTGGCAAAGCCCTTCACAACCGGTGCAGTCACCGGCAGGCCATTTACTTGAATGGTCACCTGCATCGAAGTTCCGGCATCACCCTGCGCCCACGCCGGAATCCGCAGCCGCAGCGCCATATCCATAGCCTTCGAAGCCTTCAACACCAGCGCCACATGCCCCTCCAGCGGATACCCACCGGACTGCGTCAACGACAGGTGCGCGCCGTTCCCTGCAGTCCACTTCAAAGTCGAAGGCAGATAGAGATTCACATACACACCATCGCTATCGTGAAAATAGCCAAGAATCCGGTAATCCGCCGCCACCTGCGGCAGCGTCCCCGCACAGCATGGAAACCTATCGTCGAAATAGAACTTAGTCGCCGAGTTATTGCTGTAGTCCGAGTAATAGAAGGCGTGTCCGTCTTTCAACAACGGCTTCGCGCCAAGCACAGTGTTATACAGCACCCGCTCCATGCTGTCGCCATACTTGCCATCGCGTGTCACGCGCAGCAGATATCGCGTTAGCTTGAAGTGCGCATAACTCCCGCAAGGAGTTTCAAAGCTGTGCTTGGTCTTGGTCAGACTTTCGTATAGCGCACCCGTCCCCGGCGTACGAAAGCTCTCATCCGGGCCCCACCCTCCCGTGGCAAAGCTCTGCGTAGTCACGATCATCTCGTGCGCATTCGTCGCTGCCCGCAGATGCTTTTCGCTTCCCCCCACCATGTACGCCTGCATGGCCGAACTCAGCGCATTGCAGAAGCTATACGCATGATGATTGGGCAGCACATTCTTTCCCTCTGAAAGAGGATCGAAATAAGTCTTGTCCAGCAGATATCTGGGAGCCATCTTCCTGTAGCGCTCACCCGCGCCCCGCTGCGCCGCCAGATACAGATTCTCTGGTAGCGTATAAGGCTCATCCCAGGTGTAATCGTCCGTCGTATTTTCGCCAATCGAAGCCCGCCACTTGCGCTGCACCTCATCGCGATCCAGCGCCGTCGGCGGCAGATGCGGCTCCGCTGCGTCCGTCGTGCGATCTAGCAATTGAAATGCATTCTCAACACTTGCAAACTGGTGCGCGTCGATCAACCCGATCACCATCTTGTCGTAGTCATAAGCCGGGAAACGAAAGTTCGCATAGAACTTACCCGAGATAGCAGGCGCATACATCTCCAGCAGTCGTCGCAGCTTGGCCTGCACCAGTGGATCGCCCGTCGCAGCATACCCCCGCGCCAGCGCCGAAATCCACTGCCCTGTGGTTTCCCCCGGAGCAAACCCCTCGCCGCCGCTCGGCGTCTTCACCAGCGGCTTTTCGTCATACCATCCACCCAGCGGCTCACCCGGCGCAGCAAGCCCCGCGCGCAGCCGCCACGGCCTCATAATCGAATCATCATTCAGAGAAAGCAGCACATCCTGCGTAGCCTCAAACTGCGTCTGTGCCAGCCCCGGCGCCAACTGCACATCGCCATAGCCAAACTCATCGAGCGGCTTCGCGGCAGGTTCTACCTGCAGTCCCGCTGCCTCGCGGCCGACGAGGGTCGTAGCACCCAAAGCTAGTCCATGCTTGAGAAACTCGCGTCGCTGCATTTGTCTCTCCCGTAACCGGGTGCCCCACATCTCTCTTTTGAGATGTGGGATTTGTTCGCGCAACGCGCGACTCCATTCATTTAAGCCAGTGCAGCCTTCACAGCCTCGCTCACCAGCCGCCCCTCAGCCCGCAGCCCATCAGCCTGCAGCTTCGCCTGCACCGCCTTGATCACCGTCCCCATCTCCTTGGGAGTAGGCTTCTGTCCTGCACCCTCGGCGATCTGCGCCACCACCTGGCCCACAATCAAACTCAGTTCGTCGGTACTCAGCGCCTTGGGCAGAAACTCCTCGATCACCCCAATCTCAACCGCTTCCTTCGCCGCCAGCTCCGGCCGCCCGCCCTTGGTGAACTGCTCAATCGAGTCCCGCCGCTGCTTGATCATCGTCGCCAAAATCTGCTGCGACTCCGCATCCGACAACTCCTCACGCTTCTCAATCGCCCGATTCTTCAATGCCGTGGTAATCAGGCGCAAAGTCGTAGTGCGCTCGCCGTCCCGCGCCTTCATCGCCGTAATCGTCTCTGCCTTT
>Ga0206981_10158_pt2 | contig 14769 bp, 11 predicted proteins | sample Alteio_BWMinCont_17_FD_153312 | JGI IMG/M metagenome (GOLD analysis project Ga0206981, IMG submission 153312) | Enriched cells from forest soil in Barre Woods Harvard Forest LTER site, Petersham, Massachusetts, United States -... | ecosystem: Environmental > Terrestrial > Soil > Temperate forest >... | reverse complement strand
TGACGCTCGAGCAAATCCGGGACGGGCTGCCCGTTTTCGGGCGCCTCTATGCTGAAGTCGAATCTATTTATCCAAATGCGATCAACAAGCTGAAATTCAACGAAGCGCTCAAGCGCATGCTCAACCGTTGGGTTGGAGATCTGATTGAGAATACGAAAGAAAAAATCCGGCAGGCAGGCATCCGCACTCTCGAAGATGTGCGTTCCTGCAACCACCGTCTGGTCACGCTGAGTGCGCCAATTGAGCAGGAACGGCGCGAGACCAAGGATTTTCTGCACAAGAATCTTTATTTCAGCGAAACGCTTAGTCCCGAAAAAAATGATGCGGAGCGAGTGATCAGAGAGCTATTCAAATTCTGGATGGAGAATCCCGAAAACTTGCCGACTAGGTACAAGGAGAAAGCCACGGTGGAACCGCTTCCTAGGATCGTCTGTGACTACATCGCCGGCATGACCGACAATTTTATTTATGAGCAATACGAGAGGTACTGCGGGACGAAGTGATCGTCCTCGGGGCCTCTTGCCGGACCATACTGCATGAATCGGCTGCGGACAAACCCTTGAGGCGTCTAGTCTTGAAGGGGCACAGCTTCCACCCTCGCCGTAATCGTTAGAGTGAATAGCGGCTGGAAAGCCGCGCTCTTTCAAAACGTAACCGCACATTTGTCAGCCTTCCTTCGAGTTTCGAGACAGCCTCTTAAAGCAAACCGTACCATTCATTTTACGCATCCAAGCTGATGTGCCGCTTGAATCTCGGTTACGCAGTTCACGAACTGGCATTGCCAAAATTACCCTGCAGGCGGAGTATTCTTCTCCGCATGCGCGGTTGTTGGACTACAATGTTGTTGTAAACTAAGGACTTCGGGGGTACGGAGTTTGGCAATAGACCTGTTCTATACGCTGTGGCACCGAAGTGAATGGCTGCCGACATTTCAAGTTGTGACCATTTGAAGATACAACACGCCGTAGGCGTGCACGAGCGGAGCCCTGATGCTCCCTCTATCGGAGGACGTTGAAAATGAAGAACCGTGTACTTCTCGCGCTAACCGTCTCAGTCATGCTCGCTTTGCCAGCTTTTGCTCAACAAAGCGGCGCGACTACCCAGGATCAATCGGCCACCCCATCGACGCAGACTGCGCCAGCCACTCAGAGCGCGCCTGCTCCGGCCACCACTGATCAGAGCTCGTCTTCTATGTCGTCTTCGTCGTCTTCGCAAGGCGTGGGCGCCACCGGCAAACAGCCTTTGCAGGCGGAAAGCCACGAAGGTTTCTGGGGCAGAGTGAATCCCTTCGCCCGCAAAAAGTATGTGCAGCGTCAGACCCAGCCTATTCGTGATCGCCTGAATGAGCTCGACGAACTGACGGCCAGCAACAGCAAGATGATCAAGGACGTGGATTCGCGCGCCCAGCAAGGCATTCAGCTCGCTTCGGCCAAGGCTAACGAAGCTGACCAGCACGCCATCGACGCCGGCAACAAAGCTCAGGCGGCCCAGCAGACTGCGACCCAGGCCAATACCCGTCTCTCCACGGTTGAGCAGGTAGTGGGCAATATCGATCAATACAAACCCAGCACCCAGACCGAAATCCGCTTCCGTCCTGGCCAGAGCGTCCTAAGCCAGAACGCCAAGACAGCACTTGATGATATGGCTACACCGCTGAAGAGCCAGCGCGGTTATATTATTGAAGTGCAGGGCTTCTCCTCCGGTCACGGCCAGGCTGCGATCGCTACCTCGCAGAAGATGGCGGACTCGGTGGTAAGATATCTGGTTCTCAACCACGACATTCCCGTGTACCGGATTTATGTCGTGGGCATGGGCAATGCGCCAGTTCCCAACGCTAGTACCGAGGAGCAGCCAAAAACCAAGCGAGCCAGCGGCGGTCGCGTGGAAATAAGTCTCATGAAGAATGATTTGGAACAGCTGAGTTCGAACGCCGCGCCTGCAGCGGATCAGCAGGCACAGCCTAAGTAGTTTTTCGGACGGTCGGGCTCGCGCCCGGACGGCCCTCCCCCAGAAAAAGCTTCTTGCGCAAGCAAGAAGCTTTTTTGCTGCGGAGGGGATGAGCAATAGCCAATGCTCGCGTAGACCCGGACGCCCTCGTCCGGGTGGCAGAGCAAAGCTCGGCGCAATTGTAGCCGCCGCACAGTTTCAGTTGCTGCGAACCCACGCGGAAAAACCTCGAGGCGTTGAGTTCTAAGAGCAGGGAGGATTTCAGACGTGCCTAAGATGACTGCGCGGCTGAAGCCGCGCCCCTTCAAAGCGTGCTGGTAGGAGTTTGGTAGTGAGCTGTCCAGTCGATGGGTTCAGGCACCGCTTTGCCCAACGCTCAGACTACGCTGGCAGTTTCCTGCTTCATCTTCTCCGCCTGATAATGGGTAGTCAGCGCGTCGATGAGAGGCTGTAACTTTCCGTCCATCACTTCCTGCAACTGATGAATCGTGAGACCGATTCGGTGGTCTGTCACGCGGTTCTGGGGGAAATTGTAAGTGCGGATCTTCTCGCTGCGATCTCCCGATCCGACCATTGCCTTGCGTTCCTTCGCCAGCGCGTCCTGCTGCTTCTGCATTTCCATCTCATAAAGCCGCGAGCGCAGCACCCGCATACCTTTTTCGCGATTCTTGATCTGCGACTTTTCGTCCTGGCAACTCACAACGGTGTTAGTTGGGATGTGCGTAATTCGGACCGCCGAGTAAGTCGTGTTCACCGATTGACCGCCCGGCCCCGAAGAACAGAAGGTATCAATGCGAAGGTCTTTCGCTTCGATTTTGACATCCACATCCTCGGCCTCCGGCAGAACGGCAACGGTGACCGCCGAAGTGTGAATCCGACCCTGCTGCTCAGTTGCCGGGACGCGCTGCACCCGGTGTACGCCGCTCTCATATTTCAAGCGGGAAAAAACTCGCTGGCCTTCAATCAGCGCGATGACTTCTTTCAATCCGCCAGCGGAGGACTCGGAAGTCGAGAGCACTTCCACTTTCCAACCTTGAGTCTCGGCGTATCGCGTGTACATGCGAAACATTTCCGCGGCGAATAAAGTAGCCTCATCGCCGCCCGTCCCGGCACGGATTTCGAGGATTACGTCTTTTTCGTCGTTGGGATCTTTGGGCAATAGAAGAACCTTCAGTTCGTCTTCTACGCCGCCTACTCGCGCTTCGAGTTTGTCCAGTTCCTCCTGCGTGTAGGCACGCATGTCCGGGTCTTTCTCGTCGGCGAGCATGGCGCGGCTTTCGGCGATTCCCCGCTTCAGGTCCTTGTATTCGCGGTAGCGCTCGACAATAAGACTGATTTCGCTATGCGCTTTCGCAGTCTTCTGGTATCTCGCCGAGTCATTCATGATCTCCGGCGAGGCGAGAGTCTGCGTCAGTTCCTCGCTGCTTTTGCCGATCAAGCCGTTCAAACATGATGTGCCCCGTAGAAACGTAGCGTGCTACGTTTCGGCTGCGCGGAGACGTAGCAAGCTACGTCTCTACCGATTATTTTAGTTGTAGAAGAGAAAACGAGACAGAAAGAGTTTAGCGGCGGACCCGCTAGGCGATTACTAACTCGCCGCCACGTTCTTTTTCGAGCGACATGGCATGGTCCAGCGCCACGATGGCGCACTCTGCCTGTTCGTCTGAGGGACGCTTGGTAGTGATTCGCTGCATCCACAGGCCCGGCGCGGTGATTAGGGCGAATAGCGATCCGCGATGCTTGGCGGCGAAACGAATGATCTCGTACGACAGTCCGGTAATCACGGGCAGCAGCGCAATGCGAACCGCAAAACGCGCCCAGAAGGTGGTGACCGGGACCAGCATGTACACAAAGATCGAAATAATCATCACGGTCATCAAGAAACTGGTTCCGCAGCGCGGATGGTAGGTCGTATATTTCTGCACCGAAACCGTGTCCAGCCGGTCGCCGTTTTCGAATGCGAAAACCGTTTTGTGCTCGGCGCCGTGATACTCATACACTCGCCGAATGTCTTTCCACAGCGAGGTGCCCCAGATAAACAGTAGAAATAAGACCAGGCGAATGAGACCGTCCACCAGGTTGAAAACCACTTGTTGACCGAAAACGGGGTTGACACGCTTCAATTCCGTGGTCGCCAGCAGTGGCAAAAACTTATACATGAAGATAAAGAAGCCGACTGAGAAGACGATGTTGACGGTGGCAATCCAACCGCTGATTTCCAGCTTCTTCTTGTCAGGCTCGCCCGGATCTGGCGCAGGTCGCAACTCATCCAAGGCAACGTTCGCGGAAAATTTCAGCGCGCGAAATCCCAGCGTCATGGCGTGGCCCAGCGTCATTACGCCACGGACCACCGGCCAGCCCATCCACTTGTGCTTTTCCGAAAGGCGCTCCAGCGGCTCGCTATGAGTCGACACTTCCCCGGAAGGCTTGCGGCAGGCAATAGCCCAGGCATGCGGCGAACGCATCATAACCCCTTCGAGCACGGCTTGGCCGCCGACGAGGGTTTCCTCGCCGCCCTCAAGCGCGGGCAGCAACTGGATTGCTACGAAGAATCGCCACAATGTTGGCAAAAAGCGCATGTTGATTGGATGATCTTTCTGGTGACGAAGCACCAGAAGTAAGAGTACCACAGGTGTGGTGGATTTAAGATGGTTTAACCGCAACGTTAAATGACAGCGCGACAGTAAGTTACAGCAATAAGATTGACATGCGAAAATTCGCCGAAGCCTGCGAGCGCATCGCGGGTACGACAAAGAAGCTGGAAAAAATAGCAATCGTGGCCGACTACCTTAAGTCGCGCCCGTTGCAGGAAGCCTCCGTGGCAGCGATTTTCCTTTCCGGCAGGCCGTTTCCCATGTGGGAGGAGACGACGCTTCAAGTGGGTGGAAGACTGTTGTGGCAGGTAATCGAGGAACTTTCCGGCAAAAGCAGCGAGGAACTGACTGCAGTCTACCGCCAACATGGAGACCTCGGCGCCGTAGCCGCCAAAGTTCTACCCCAAAGTGGTATGGGGACCGCTGTCCTAGTGCGTCCAGGTGGCGGTTCGGATGGAGCCGACTATCCGACCCCGACTGCTGACGGCCTTAGACTCCCTGCCGTTGAGGCCGAATTCCGTAAGATAGCCGCAGCCCGCGGACCGACTGCCAAAACGATTTTCGTTCGCGAACTTTTATCTCAACTGACCGCCCTTGAGGCCAAATATATCGTGAAGATCATCACGGGAGATCTGCGCATAGGACTCAAAGAAAGCCTGGTTGAAGAAGCCATCGCTAAAGCCTATGGCAGCAATTTGAAGGATGTGCAACGGGCCAACATGCTGCTCGGGGACATAGGCGAGACGCTGCAGCTCACGGCCGACAGCCGACAGGGCGCGGCGGCGCTTAGCCAGGTCAAGATGCGATTGTTCCACCCTCTCGGCTTCATGCTCGCCAGCCCTGCTCAATCCGCGGACGAAGCACTCAGCTATTTTGACAACGCGCTGGTCGAAGACAAGTACGACGGAATCCGCGCGCAGGCGCATTGCTCCGGAGGTGAGGTGCGTATCTTTTCGCGTACTCGAGATGACATCACGGAATCTTTTCCCGAATTTCCGGAGGCGCTTTCTGGGTTTCATCAGGACGTGATTCTCGACGGCGAAATTGTGGCGTGGAGCTACCTGACTGGTGAGTCCGACGAGGCTGGACGCGCGCTGCCGTTTAGCGCACTGCAGCAGCGTTTGGGCCGCAAAAAAGTCAGCGAGGAAATGCTGCGGCGTGTGCCGGTAGCCTATCTGGTTTTCGACGTGTTGTACGCGGGCGGCGAATTGCTCATTGACCGTCCGCTCTCCGAGCGGGCCAAGGTCCTCGATGAGTTGCTGGCAGCTCCGCGAATTCCGGTGCCAAAAAGCTTTAACGGAACGCAAGCTCAGCTGGCGTTGGAATCGACTGAGTCGGCCGCAGGCACGCCAGTTGAGACCAAAGTTTTCCGCGCACCGGTGTTCCGCGCCTCCTCTCCGCAGGAACTCGACCAACTATTCGAAACAGCCCAGGCTCGCGGCAATGAAGGATTGATGATCAAAGATCCCGTATCAGCCTACAGCCCGGGACGCCGAGGAAAGTCATGGCTCAAACTGAAGCGCGAATTGGCGACGCTGGATGTGGTTGTGACCGCAGTCGAATACGGTCACGGCAAGCGTATCGGCGTTCTAAGCGATTACACGTTTGCGGTGCGCGACGGCGATCGGCTGCTGAATATCGGTAAAGCTTATTCCGGTCTCACCGACATTGAGATTGCCGAAATGACCCAATGGTTTCTGAAGCACACGATTGAGGACCAGGGCTTCCGCCTGGTGGTCGAGCCGAAAATCGTATTGGAAGTCGCATTTAATAACATGATGCGCTCCGATCGGCACAATAGCGGCTACGCGTTGCGCTTCCCGAGAATTGTGCGTATACGAGCGGACAAGCCACCGGAAGAGGCTGACACCATCGAGCGAGTGCGGAGAATTTATGAGAGTCAGAACCAAAGTTGACGACAACTTGGCCCAACCAAGGCTGCTGTGACCGCCCTACTTTTTTGGTTCCGGATTGTCTTTGAAGAGACCGCGATACTGCTCATTGCCTTCAACCTTCGCAATCCAGCCGCGTGTTCCATTGGTCACCGCGTATTTACCGAATCCGAACTGCCATAACGCCTCTCCGGCTGGGGATGCCAGATCCTTGTCAAACAAGTTCTTGGCCCAGTCTGCAGTTGCATTCTTGTTGTGTATGACCAGGGTAGGCACTCCGCCAACATCTTCAACCGTACCGTAGATGTCATCGCCAAATCTGCGATGCACTTGAGCCGCCGCGAGCTTTCTTTGCTCTGGCGTATTCCACCGACCCCTCTGTCCCGGAGAAACCGGCTGCTCTGCAGAAACCGCGGTCGAGGGCGCTTCGCTCTCCGAATCGTTGGGAACCGGATTGTCCAGAACCTGAAGGATGGCGCACTCTTTGTCCGCATACACTTGCTTAACCTTCCCGAGCCTCATCATGTAGCGGAACCACTCCGGCCTGGGAGGAGCTGGACTGTTGCCCACAAAGAGGTAAGTCAATGCTCCCGGGTTAACCGCCGCGAAAAGAGATCGGATTGCGGCGGCCGGATCCTGCTCTTCCCCGTTCGACAGCCGATCGTCTAACCGGGCAAACTCAGGATGCTTATCCCGCAGGTAAATTGCATCCAGGCCCCCAACATAACTGTGGGTTGTGTCATAGAAAAACAGCTTCGGGAAGTCTCCCCAGTTCACGTCGAAGATCAAGCTCCCGGGAGGAACGTTGGCCAACAGCCATTGTGTTCCCGCCTGGTAGTAGTTGGGATCCCTTGTCACGTCTGTGATCCTCATTCGGGCGGCATACAGGTTGTAAAACGAATCGGCGCCCAGCAGGATCACGATCAGACTGATAAACAAGGCTCGCCTGAGCGCTCCGGCAGCTTCAGGTTTTGGTTCCTCAGCCGGTTCTAGTTCTAGCGGAACGGGTTGGAGGTTTTCAGTCTGAGCAGGTAGTCGGTTGGGTTTGCTGTCCCAGGCAGCTTGGAGGGTAAAAGCAGCAAAAAGCACAGCAAACGGTGGCCAATACTCTATGAAGCGAATCGAGCGAAGGGTAATGAGCAGGAGAAAACTTGAAAAAATCAGGAACACCAATGGACGTTGCGCGCGGATTTTATCGCGCTGGCTGCGGGAGAGCACATATCCGAACGCAACGTAACCAACGCACATCGACAGGCATGCGACGACAGCAGTGTTCAGGAACTCCCAAGTGGGCAAGGGATACCATTCAAAGCCAACGCCCGCAGGCATGGAAGCCGAACCTGACTTGGCGATGAGATGTTCGAGAAACAAACTTACATTGTGCGGGAAATAAGGATTGACGATGAAGCCCGCCACCATGCCCAGGCCTGTCCACAAGAGCGGACGCCATTCGATCCGCCGCTCGCTCCACCACACCACCACGGCCCAAATCAATACCAGAACAGCTAACATAACGAACAGGTTGTAGGTCCAAACATAGAGAAACGCAGTCGGCCCAAGCCAGACGTATTTTCGCTCGAACAGTAAATAGATTCCGGCGACGATGAACAGGATCGAGACACCCTGCGCTTTGGTCATGGTCAAACGCGAATAGAAAAACGAGGAGCATGCGATCAAAGCCAAGAGCCACAGCAACGGATAACGAATACGGTAGCGCAGAATGAGCCAGTAGAGAGAGAAAACGGCAGCCGCACTGAATAGCGCAGTCGCCACTTTTGCCCCCAGACGAAGGTCGCTGAACCAGGTGAATGGGATTAGCAGAAGGTGGAAGAAAAAATGCTGATCGGCGTATTGCGAAGAGTTAAGGGTTGTGAGCGGCAACCAGGTAAATGCAGGAGGGAAATGTCGGCTGCGCAGTCCCTGCCACAAAAGCTGGCTCCATTTGATGTGGTAATACCCGTCAAAGTCTCCGCAGCAAATGCTGGGTAAGGAAAACTGAAGCCACCAGAAAACGGCTCCAATCGATAGCGCGCCAACGGTCAGATATATGACGCGCAACCACCGCTCAGCAATGACAAACTCCTTGCCAAACAAAACTGTCCTACTGCTTGCTGTCCGCATTTTAAGGATCGAGGCCTGCCAGTTCGAGGGTATGGTTCCCGCCAAGTCTCCAGCTTGAGTCGGTCGCCGAATGCCAGTATAGCCTGACCTCTAGCGTAAGCACGCGTTCATCCTACCAGAGGCAATGGTCGGGCTAATGGCTGTGCCCATGCTCTTCGCTTACTGGAATCACGCAACCATGGGCCACTTCGCAGATTACGTGTTCGAATTGAATGGTGGTGTGATCGATGCGAAATTCCGCATGCAGCCGTTCTTTTACATCGCGCAGAATCCGCTCGCTTACTGACGGCGGAATGTCTTCGATCGAAATATGGCACGACAGCGCCCGCGTCTCCGATCCGATGTTCCACACATGCAAATCGTGCACGTCGTTCACGCCGTCGACCGAGCGCATAGCGGCCTCGACACGATCCAACCGGATGCCGCGGGGCGTGCCCTCGAGCAGGATGTTCAGGGTTTCGCGGCAAATGCCGAATCCTGACCACAGAATCAGTGCGCCAATGCCAAATGAGAGCGCCGAATCAATCCAATATTGTCCCGTGGTGAGAATCACCCAGCCGCCAACGATAACCGCCGCGGTTGAAACGGTGTCGCCAATCTCATGCAGCAATGCGCTGCGGATGTTTACGTCCCGGCCCGAGCGATAGAGCAAAAGGGCGATCACGCCATTCATCACCACGCCTGCAGCGGCTACCCAGATCATGACGTGGGCCTGCACGTGGCCCGGATTCTGCAAGCGCCGAAAAGCCTCGTAGAAGATCAGGAATGAAACCACTACCAATGATCCCGCATTCACCAGCGCCGCCAGCACTCCGGCGCGATGCCAGCCATAGGTCTTGGTGGCGCTGGGCGGACGCGATTCTAGGTACACCGCCGCCAACGAAAGCAGCAGCGCCACAAAATCCGAGAGATTGTGTCCAGCCTCGGAGAGCAGCGCCAGAGAATGGGCACGGAGGCCGGCAACCACCAGCAACACAATGTAGGCCAGCGTGACGCCCAGCGAAATACGCAGAACCTTAGACGTACCCTCACCCGTGCCATGGCTATGCGTGTGCATCTACATCAAGTTTAAGGGTCTGGCAGAAAGGGTTCAAGGTAAACCACGCTCGATCTGTATGAAATACAATGCAGCCCTATGCAGACAGCCGAGGTCGTCATCATCGGCGGAGGAATTGTTGGCTCAAGCATCGCCTATCATTTGACTGCCGCGGGATGTAAGGACGTTCTGGTGATTGAGAAAGAAACGGCTCAAGGCAAGGGGTCCACCGGCAAAAGTATGGGTGGCGTGCGAGCGCAATTCTCGACCGCGGTCAATATTCAGATGTCGCTTTATTCCATTCCTTTTTATGCCAGCTTCGATGAAAGACTTGGATATCCCGCTGACTACCGGCCTCAGGGTTATCTGTTTTGTGCCACGAACGAAGGACATCTCGCCTATCTGCGCACGAACTACGAGAAGCAAGTCGCAATGGGACTCAAGGATGTACGGCTCATCTCGGCCGGCGAGATCCGCGACATGTTTCCCCAACTTCGCGGCGATGACATTGTGGGCGGCAGCTTTTGCGCGATCGACGGCTTCGTCGATCCCTACAGTGTGATGATCGGATTCATGGCCTGGGCGGCCGATCATGGAGCGCGACTGTGGAAGAACACGCAAGTCACCGCCATTGATCGTGCTCAAGCAGTTTTTAGCGTGCAGACCAGCCGAGGGCCAGTCTCCACGCGCAAAGTGGTCAATGCTGCCGGTGCGTGGGCGAAGTCCGTCGCCGCAATGGCCGGCGTCGACCTGCCAGTGGAACCGCTGCGACGCATGCTGGTTCCAACCGAACCGTTCGATCAATTTCCCCACAACGCTCCCATGATTATTGACATGTCCAACGGTTTTCATTTTCGCCCGGAGGCATTGGGGTTTCTGCTGGCGTGGAATGATCCCGAAGAGACTCCCGGATACAAAATGGATTTCGATCCGGCATTCATCGAGAAAATCCTCGTCCGCGCAGCAGACCGGGTGCCAGTGTTTGAAAATCTGGCAGTCAATCCCAAGCGCGCTTGGGCAGGCCTCTACGAAATGACGCCCGATCACCATCCGATTCTCGGCGAAACGTCCGCCGCTCCGGGATTCTACTCGGCCAACGGCTTCAGCGGCCATGGGGTGATGCATGCTCCTGCCACGGGAAAGATCCTGTCCGATCTAATACTCACCGGGAAGACCGACCTCATCGACGCGTCGCTGCTTGGCCTGTCTCGTTTCGCCGAGGGCAAAACGATTCACGAGACAGCGGTGCTGTGATCCGTGCACACGTTGGCTCGGACGCCTCGTCAGGGCGGCAAACTCGCTGGACTTTTCTGTGTTCAAATGTTCCCGTGCCGCTGAAGGACGCACTCACGTCAGCCATCAACCGCCTCAATGCGGCTGGAGTTGGTTCGCCGAACATGAACGCTGAGTTGCTGATGATGTTCACTCTAGGCTGCGACCGCGCCTATCTCTTCGCTCATCCGGAACGCGAACTCACTGCGGAAGAACAATCGCACTATGAAAAAGCGCTCAACGAGCGCGCTAGTGGAATTCCCGCGCAATACATCACTGGACACCAGGAATTCTGGGCTATGGACCTCATCGTCACCCCCGCCGTCCTGATTCCCCGCCCCGAAACCGAACACGTAATCGAAACTGTGCTGAAGTTGAGCAATGGAGGCCGGGCGTCCTCGCCCGGCTACCTGACCCGAATCATAGACGTAGGCACGGGATCAGGCTGCATCGCGCTAGCCCTCGCCAAGGAGTTACCCCATGCCCAGATCTATGCCAGTGATATCTCCGGTGCAGCGCTTGAAATAGCTCGAACTAATGCCGCCCGCCATCAACTCGAAAGACACATTCGCTTTCACCGAACTGATCTGTTGCAAGGTCTCGATCGCGACGCATTTGATTTTGTGGTGTCGAACCCTCCCTATGTCGGGGAATCGGAAGAAGATCAGGTGCAGCTTGAAGTCCGCAAGTTTGAACCGCGCAATGCAGTCTTCGCCGGAACGACAGGACTCGAAGTAATCGAGCGGCTGATTCCGCAAGCGCACGCCGCGCTGAAGCCTGGCGGCTGGCTGGTCATCGAGATCAGCGGGACCATCGCGGATCGCGTCAAACTTTTGCTCGGCGGATGGAATGAGGTTCAAATCACCAATGATCTTCAAGGCATCCCCCGCGTGATCTCCGCACAAAAACCGTGACCGCGTGGCGCGGGCGCCCTCGCGCGCGTAACGCTGCCCTGTGTCCAACCCCTACGAGGTCTGGTAGTAGATCCCTTCCGCGCGCTAGTCTCCTCTCACTCGACCGCGCTCCCGGGCGACCACGTACCACGGTTGGGACAACTCAGCAGCGAGCGGCCAGGCTTCGCCAATTTCTCTCGTGCAAGATTTGAGGGGCAACTACCAGAATGCAATCAGGCCCGTTCAACAAAGCTCTCGTACCCCTGTTCGCGGTATTGCTCTGCGCCACCGGCTATGCCCAGAATCCAACCGGCGCTCTCCGTGGCGATGTGCAGGACCCCGAGGGCGGACGAGTTCCGGCCGCGACCATCGTGGTGCAGGCGGCGGGATCATCGCTGAAACGCGAGACAAAAACTGACGACCACGGAGAATTCCGCCTCAGCGAGTTGTTGCCGGGCACTTACCGCGTGATCGTGGACGCCAAGGGCTTTGCCGAGGCCCAAGCGGACGTAAGCGTTGTCGTCAGTTCGGTCCGCGACATAACCGTCACTCTGCACCCGGCCGCGGTGCAGGAAACTGTGACCGTCCAAGCCCAGCCGTCGTCCATTACCACCCAACCGATCGATCTGGCCAGCGCCGTTCATCAGGCCACGGTTTCAACCCAGGACCTGCAAACCCTGCCGCTGGCCGCTCGAAGCTTCGCCAACATTGCTTATCTCGCGCCCGGAACCGAACCGGTTGAACCCTCTGATCCCACCAAAGCCCGCATCACCGCGGTTTCGACGGGCGGCAGCTCCGGACTAAACAATGAGCTTTCGGTCGATGGCGGCGACAACTCCGACGATTACATTGGCGGATTTCTGCAGAACTTCTCGCCCGATGCCATTCAGGAATTCGCCGTGCGCACTGCGCAGGAAGACGCTGATACCGGACGCACAACCGCCGGCTCAGTCGTGATCACCACCAAGCGAGGGACCAACCAATGGCACGGTGGAGGAGTTTTTTATGAGCGCGCGGCCGCCCTCAACGCTCGCTTCCCCATCGAAAATCCCCCGCCAAATCCGAAACAGCCATTCTCGCGGCAGAATTATGTGGGGACGATAGGCGGCCCCATCAAAAAAGATAAGCTGTGGTTTTTCTCTTCCCTCGAATACGTTCACGAGAACGCCAGCATCGCCTACAGTCCTGCCAGCCAGGCGCAGTTCGAGGCGCTCGCGTCTCTCGCTTCACTAGGACTGATCGACGGCGTAAAGTCGATCCCAGTCCCGCCCAATATTCCCGTGCCATTCCGCGATTATCTGGGTACTACGCGATTCGATTGGTCGCAATCTCAAAAGTCGCAGTGGTTCCTGCGCGCCGCTATCGACAACTACATCACTCGCAATGCCCTGGTCCAGCAAGCGGCGTTGCCATCAACGGGTCTCGAGCAGCATAACAATTACATGAACATGGTAATCAGCAACCAATATACGTTCAGCCCAACCTGGCTGGGAAGCTTCGTATTCGACGCCAGCGGATTGCATTTGACCGAGGCGCGCAACTCCGATCTCGGCTTCGCGCTGGCGTTCCCATTCACCTCGACGGCCCAAACCATTTCCGGCTTCGAAACCTTCGGCGACAACCAATTCCTCACTCCAATCACCGCTTTCCCAGTAACCCGCACCCAGGAAAAATATCAATTCCGTTACGACGTGAGCCGCGGCTCGGGCGACCACGCGCCGCGATTCGGAATCAATTTCATTCACGAGCCCGTGCTGAGCGGCGCGCTCTCCGGCACGCCCGAAACTCTGATCACCTATACCAACGATCCAGCCTTCTACGCGGCCAACCCATCGCAGTTCTATTTCAATCTGAATTGCGTCAATCCGCCCGCCGACGTGACCTGCGTCAACACGCCGGCCCGCAACGGAGGCTTCTCGCAGGACGTGCAGCGGCTTGGGCTTTATGCGGAAGATTCATGGCGCGCGACTTCTCATCTCACGGTGAACTATGGCCTGCGCTACGACACCACCTTCGGCCTGTTGACCGCATCCGGCCGGAGTCAGGCGGAGAATCCCGCATATCTCACGGTAAAAACTCTGGGCATCCCTCTGATCAGCGGTGTAGCCCATGACTATCGGAAAGCTTTCGGGCCGCGCCTTGGCATCGCTTATTCTCCGGGCAAATCTGGAACCACTGTGATTCGCGCCGGCTTCGGTCTCTATTACAACGATCTGGCGCAGAACGGCTGGGTTGCCGCGCTTCAGGCCGTCAACGCGCCTCCCGCCGTGTGCGTCAATCCCGGCGATCCCGGTTGCATCCCCGGCGGGGCGTCAGGAGCAATCATCGATCCGCATTACAAAACTCCCTATGCGCTTCATGCTACTGCTGGAGTGCAACACGCTTTCAGCGCGCGCTGGACAGCGAGCGCGGATTATACGCACGAGGAAGGAAATCACGCCTATCGCGCTTACCCCTACATGGCCGGCAGGTCACTGTTTGCGGCCAATCCTGCGGACCAGGCGGACGTGCCTAACATTGCTGTATTCAAATCTGACAACCGATCGAGCTACAACGCGCTGATGCTGCACCTGCAGGGTAATGTATCTCGCCGGTTCAATTTGGTTGCAAACTACACGCTTTCACGAGCGCAGACCTGGGGCTGCGTTTTAGGCGAGCTGTTTGACTACGTTAACGGCGTCTGCGATCCGCTGAATCCTTTCCGGCCCGGCGACTACGGGCCCTCCGGTGAAGACGTCACTCACCGCTTCGTGCTGGCGGGAACTCTCTACGTGCCCGGCGGCTTCGAACTTACCACTCTTACCCAAGCCGAGAGTGCCCGTCCTTTTACTGTCACTCTCGCCGACAACACCGATCGCATTGAAATCAACGGAGTCAGAACTAGTCTCGACGAATTCCGCGGAACGCCTTACATTCAGGCTGACCTGCGCGTGAGCCGACCTTTCAACTTTCACGACCAGCGGTCATGAAAGTTGAAAGGTCGGCTCACGCGCAGGTCAGCCTGAATGTAAGGC
>Ga0206981_10191_pt2 | contig 14810 bp, 7 predicted proteins | sample Alteio_BWMinCont_17_FD_153312 | JGI IMG/M metagenome (GOLD analysis project Ga0206981, IMG submission 153312) | Enriched cells from forest soil in Barre Woods Harvard Forest LTER site, Petersham, Massachusetts, United States -... | ecosystem: Environmental > Terrestrial > Soil > Temperate forest >... | reverse complement strand
TGATCAAATGATTTGGTCCCTTGGTCTTCCTTGCTCCGAGAACCCGCGCAATTGACTCGTGCAACTCGGACTGGCGGATCGGCTTCAACAGATAGGCCGCTACCCCAAGTTCGTCGCAGCGCGCCGCGTCGCCGCGCTGTCCTCCTGAGGTGAGCATCATGATAGTTTCCGCTTTCAGATCGGGTCGACGACGGATCTCCTCAGTCAGCTCAAAACCGTCCATTTTAGGCATATGGATGTCCGTCAGGATCAAACCATAAGGATCATTCCGCTGCTGGGCTGCATAGATTTCCTCCAGCGCAAGTTCGGCGCTTTCGACTGCCTCCGCCCTCATCGCCCACATCTTCAGGAACCCCAGGAGAATGCGCCGGTTGGTCCGGTTGTCGTCGACGACAAGGACTCTAACGGCGCGAAGAATCTCTTGCGCAGCGAGTGTCCCCGGTTCGATAGCCAGGTTTTCACCGGGCGGCAGCGAAGCGGTAAAGTGGAAGTGGGAGCCATCTCCCGGCGTGCTCTCGATCCAGATTCGTCCTCCCATCATCTTGACTAGTCGCGTCGATATAGCCAGACCCAGGCCCGTCCCGCCATAGGTGCGTGTTGTCGAACTGTCTGCTTGGGTGAACGGTTCGAAAATCAGTGCCTGCTTTTCCAGAGGAATGCCGATGCCTGTATCCGACACCGTGAACCGGAGAAGCGCGTTTTCGCCTTCTGGACCATCCGCCGTCACCTTCAGTGCTACTTCGCCTTCGGCGGTAAACTTGATGGCGTTCCCTACCAGGTTAACGATGATTTGACGCAGCCGGTTGGAATCTCCTTTTACAACCCTAGGCACCTCGGGACCTACTTCGCACAGCAGTTCAAGACCCTTCTGTTCAGCTCTTAGTGCAAGCGTTCTAAAGGTGGCTTCAAGGCTTTCCCTCAAATCGAAATCGTTGACCTCGAGATCGGATTTGCCCGCCTCCATCTTTGAGAAATCCAGTACGTCATTGATGACGCTCAATAAAGAATCTGCCGAGAGCTTAACCGTATCCAGATATTCGCGCTGTTCCTGGGTCAATTCCGTCTCCAGAGCGAGATCGGTCATTCCGATGACGCCGTTCAGCGGAGAACGTATCTCATGGCTCATGTTGGCCAGAAACTCGCTCTTAGCTCGGCTGGCTTCCTCGGCAGCCTCCTTCGCATTGCGAAGAGCCTCTTCCGCAAGTTTGCGCTCTGTGACATCGACGAAAGTCACGACCGAGCCGATGATGGCGTCACCACGGTGGATCGGACGTGACCAACACTCGATCGGAAAGCTGCTGCCATCCTTTCGCCAGAGAATCTCACCGTCGACATGGGCGTCATCGCCAATCCGAAGCGCCAGGTACACTTTGCACTCCTCGACTGGGTAGTGAGATCCATCTGCCCTAGTGTGGTGCGCCAGCTCGTGCAGGTTCTTTCCGAGCAGTTCCGACGCCATTCCGTATCCCAGCATCCGCAGGCAGGCCGCGTTACAGAAGGTTGTATTTCCGAGTGTGTCTATCCCGTAGATTGCCTCAGGAGCCCCTTCAAGAAGAAGCATGACAAGTTCGCCGCTTTCCCTCAGGGCTTCCTGGGCTTGCTCACGCTCGACAATCTCGGCGGCAAGTCCTGCATTGGTGACAGAAAGAGCTTCAGTCCTCTCTCTTACCCGTGCATCCAGCAATTCATGCTGTTCTGCGACCTGCGCTGCCATGCGATTGAATGCGCCAGTGAGAACACCGATTTCGTCGTTGGAACGGACTTTCAGTGGTCGAAACGTGTCCCCAACGCCTGTGCTCAGCAGACGGGCAGCTTCTGATACTGAGCTGATTGGCCTGATAACGCTCTCCGTGACCAGCGCGACCACCAACGTCACCACGAGCATCACCATGATGATGCTGATGAGGACCACCTTCTCCATGGAGCGAATGGAGTTGTAGAGACTTGCTAGAGGAAACCCGATATAGACCTGCCCCACGATGCCCGTCAGCACGGGCTTCTGCATCACTAATGTAGGTCCGCCATCCCCCGTCAGCGACACGGAAGTTCGATCCGCATGCGCTGCCAGTCGCGCTGCCAACTCGGGAGGGAATTGTGGCACAAATGTGTGCGCTAACACTTTGCCATCCGGTGCTGTTATATATGCCCATTGAACACCGGGCACGCTCAGAACCGCATCAAGTAAAGACTGTGCCGACGTAATATCCCGGTTGATCAAGGCGGGTTCGACGGACTTGGCAAGTGCCGAAGCTATAACATCAGCTTGGCCAGCGAAGTTCTCCTGCATCCTCGCGGACAGTTGTCTATCCAAAACCACGTAGAGGACCGCGGCAACAATCAGCGCGCACACCAACTGCAAAATCGCTAGCTTTCCAGAAATATTCTTCATGGAAGTTCTTGTGGAAGCCAGTGGCCATTCACTGTCTGCGTCAGCCAGACCCTGTGCAGCCCCTGATGATTCGTGGGCGCGAAACCAAGCTTGACTCCGAGGCCTGGATCCCAATCATGCAACGACTCCATCGCGCGAATGAAGTCCTGCCGGGATGGATCAGGTCCGGTGCGCCGCAAGGCCTCCGTTACAACGACTGCATTGAGCCACCCCTCCAGTCCTGTGAATGTGCAGTCTTTCGGCGCGGTGCGGGCGCGATATTCTGTCACCAACCGATAGTGCAAATCGTCTGGCGATGGAACTACCTGGCTGTTAATCAAATTTAGAGTCAGGTCCTTGCCCAACTTCTTCGATACTTCAAGCAGCTTGTCGAGCATCATAGAAGCGCCGACGAAACTGAGGTTTCCGATCGGAACATTCCATCCGGACATCCGTGAGTCGCGGATGAAAGCAACTGACGGCCCATACACTCCGACCACGATTACTGCATCTGCGCCCGCATCGCGGAGTAGTTTCACCTGCAGGCTCATATCGGTGTCGAGAGGCTGATTGCGCCTGTAGGACACTACCTTCACGGCGGTCAGTCCGAATGCAGCAAGAGCATCGTTGACCCCTAGTTCACCGCTCTTTCCGTAGGCGTCGGCCTGAGTCAAGATTCCGATTTTGCGATAACCCTTGGAATAGAAATAACGCACCAACGCACGAGTCTCCTCGTGATACGAAGCCCGTATGTTAAAGACGAAGTGATCATAAGGTGGAAGGCGCTGCGGATCCGCGCCAGTGAGGGGTGCTACATTGACGATATTGTCGCTTTGATAGTACTTCAACAACGGAAGCGTGCGGGTCAGCGTGGGTGTGCCAATGTAGTCGAAGAGAAAGAAGACCTTGTCATGTTGGATTAAATCATTTGTATTTCTGACCGCTGGATCCGGCTCGTATTTATCGTCTTTTACAAGAATCGTTATTTTGCGACCGTGAATTCCACCAGTGCCGTTCACAAAGTCGAAGTAGGCTCTCGATCCAAGCACCAGTTCGTGTCCCAACTCACCGGAAGGACCGGATTGAACATTGGACACACCAATGACAATGGGCGGAAGATTCGCCGGCTGGACGGTTTCCAGCCCCTTCGCACCCAATAGAGATGAAAAAGCCAATGTACAGGTGACAATCACTGCCGCAAGTCGGCTGCCGCTCAGGACTGTAGCGCCTCTCTGCGCCTCTGCATTTCTTCGATATCTCCGTTTACCGATTCGCATGGAACCTCAGAATCTGGCGGGAGTCCGCACTTCCATCAAGACATTGGCAGTCTAACTCTTCGTCGATTACCGCCGTATTCCTTTGGAGTCAAAAATAAGGATACACCCGTCTTGCCTGAGCACTGCTAACGAGCTAATAGATATTAGGGCACAGGTGTTCCGTTTTGACCTATCAGGCAAATCCTTCGAGAACTCCTGATTTTTTGAGATCGGGCAACAGCAATACTCACTTGGTTTTGCCTCTAATTAAGGGTAGCGATGCCATACGCGTATTTCCGCCTTTGTCAACGTACCATTCCAGCTTCGCCTCGATGATCAACTCGTTTGCCCCACAAGATTAGGCGTAGTACATCTAATCCCAGAGGGATAGGTCCAGATAAGCGCACTTATGTTCTCTATTCTTCGACGAATCGGATACGATTCCCCGACGAAACCTTTCGGGCCGGATTCAACGAGTACATTCGGTCTTACAGTCCATCTGTTGACAGCAGTTGACGTCGGTTCTGATCCGGTGAGCGGATCGCTGAACACTCGCCGACATTTCAATACCGATCGCTCCATCGACAAGTGCGAGAGCGATTTGACAACAATTCGGAAGAGCGCCGTCTCGCGGCTCACCGATTGCTAGCAAGACATGAGAATCCAGAGACGACTCTGCAGAGGGGGTACAATTCGAGCAAATAGGCATTAGGACAAGGATCTCCATCAAGATGAGTCAATCTCTTGGAATTTCAGCAGTTTTTAGCTTGCATATTCGCATGCACCGGCATGGCTTCGGCTACCGCAGTGAACTTTGGCCCGGTCAGAGTTAGCAGCTTTGAGATGGCCACAGTGAATGTCACCATTCCCGGTGAGGTGAAAATGGGGATCGTCGCAGTTCGCACAGAAGGTGCCGAGAATCTGGACTTTACCAGCGCCGGAAAGGTTCATTGCGGGGTTAAGACCGCTCATGACGGCAATCATGTCTGCGTCGCCGCAGTGGTCTTCAGGCCTCTCTATTCCGGTCCGCGCTATGGTGCGGTGGTCATTGCGGACGTTGACGACAATGTCGTTGGAACGACTTATGTATATGGGATGGGCTTGGCCCCACAAGCGATCTTTATGCCTGGGACCCAGACCCCGATCAGCGGGATCAGCCATCCAAATGGATTGGCCGTAGATGAGCAAGGCAACGTGTATGTGACCGATTACGATAGCGGCAGCCTATATAAGGAGACGCTGTTGTCGAACCGCGGCTACTCCCAGAGTACAGTCGCAAACGGGTTGTCCTCTGTTCGGGCCGTGGCCGTCGACGGGAGTGGGAATATATTTGTCGGCGGCGCGGGAATGTATATCCTCATGGAGACACTCCAACCGGACGGTGGTTACAAGCAGAGCAGAATAGGCAGCGACTTGGGTGCGACGGGCGGCTTGGCCGTGGATGGCAGTGGAAGTCTCTATGTTACCGATTACAACTTCGGCCGGGTATTTAAAGAAATGCCATCTTTCGACGGAACCTACACCCAAACCATGATTGCGAGCGGACTGGACAGCCCGACAGGCATAGCGGCGGACAGTCGCGGAAACTTGTATATAGCACTACATAAGCGGATATGCAAAGAGAGACTTTCTGGCCACAAGTATATGCAGACCTCGATCACGGGTGCCTTTAGGGGCCCCCAGGGAGTGGCATTGGATGCAATTGGCAATATCTATGTTTTCGATTTCTCTACGGGAGGAGTCTATAAGGAAAAAGTCAACGGCGGAAGCTATGTAGAGAGCCTTCTGGCTAACAACGTTGGTGGAAACTATGTGGCAGTAGATGGAGCCGGAAACCTATATGTCTCTGATGATGGCCGGGGAATCATAACCAGGATTGATTTTGCGGACCCGCCGAGCCTAAGTTTTGTTGCAACGCGGAGTCGCGAAATCAGCGTCGACAGCCCGCAATCTGTTGTTGTCTCCAATCTTGGAAACTTGTCGCTGAGATTCTCGGCTGTGCGTTATCCTGCCGATTTTCAGAAGGTTCACTCTCGCGGCAGCGTCTGCAGTGCAGGCACGTTGCTGCCGCCAGGGGGCGCATGTACATTGACCATCAGCTTTTCTCCCATCGCTGCGAACTCCGGTGGTGCCTCGATTTCGTTAAGTGAAAAAGTGACGGTGGCCACCAATGCGCTTCGAGCCACTGCCCCACCCCAAACGATTACAGTGATTGGAAATAATGCGGGGAGCGAATTGCAAGTGTCTCCGCCGTAATCCAAATCAGGCGGCAACTCGGAAGTTTTCTTCAGTTGGCGAACAGACCAATGCGCCCATTGCGCTCGAGTTAGGCCAGTTATAGGGGATTTGTCACGGGAAACGCGCAAGGCACCTGTGATCTCTGGCCGGGTGTTTCTCGTTTTAAGTGATTGTAATCAATACTAGCATCAAGGCGGATTACTAACGCGACGTCAGCCAGCGGGAATCGATCGGTACTACTCTAATCGGCAATTGACCCAGGTCGACTTCGAATCCCGCGACGCGCTTTCAATGAGTGAGTTGGCGATTCGCCGCCAATCGAAGGTAATCTAGCTGATTGTACATTCGTTGAAAGACAGATTTGGACCGATTGGCAGAGGCCTTTTCGCGCCAATAAAGCAGGGCCGGAAGCACTTTTCACATCGGAGTAACAGACATGTCTTAGCCTGACGGAAATAATTCGATGGGGCTGCACAACTTGCCCAAGATGACTGGGTCTTAGCGTTTGCAACCGTCTTTTCGACCTGATTCTGCTCGAATTTTGAAGAGCGTTGTTCGTCCGCAGAGGTTCATGAAAAGACTCCTACCTGAAAGGGCTTTGAGACTCATGAAGTTTTGGCAACTGAACCTTTTGATTCTGTGTTTGTGCCTCGGTTCTGCTCCGAATGTCAATGCTCAGACGGTTGCAACTGACGGCGTTGGGGGAAGAAGTCCTAAAGGTCCTGTTCATGATGACCTCCGAAGCACCGTGAATCTCTCGCGTGATCTGGTGCGTTTGGGAATTGCCTCACAGAACCTGACGCCGGACGACTCGAATCTGGATGCCAGACCGCTCTTTCAGGCAGCGCTCCGATACGCGGCGCAACATCACACGTCCCTCATCACCCTGGATCACGGCTCCTACTACTTCCTCACGCCGGAAAATCCGGAAACCTACCTGGTCTTCTTGGGGTTATCAGATCTTCGCGTGGATATGGCAGCCTCCAATATCTACTTTACCGACCCGTTTCTGCAAGGCTTTCTTGTCTCGAATTGTAAGCGCGTCGCCCTAACGAACTTTGAGGCGGACTTATTGCATCTCCCTTACACGCACGTGCAATTGAAGTCTGCCGATCCGCAGCAACGCACTCTCGCGTACACCGCGCTGCCGGACTGGGCAAACCCAACGACCTTCAATGGGTAGACGACGCCCCTGGGATCGCCAGTCCTGTGGGCAGTGGCCTTTCGCAATGGCAGCATCGTGCCTGGCACCTCGCGCATGCAGGTCGCGCAGCCGATCGCCGGCGGTGTGTTAAAACTCGTGCAAGACCACACTCCGTGGACGCAATCCGCAACGTTATCTACGCTCCTCCCTGGCGACACGATTGTCGTTACGCAGCGCGGCGGAGAGTCTCTGATCAACGCATCCAGAAGCGAGGAGGTCGAATTTTCAAAGATCACCGTGTACGCCTCAAGCACAATGGCAGTGCTGCTCAATTCAGTGAGTCATTCAACGGTGGATCATATGCGCGTGATGCCGCGCCCTGGATCGGGTCTGATCTCGTCCAACGCAGACGGCATTCACTTCGTGCTGAGCGGACCGGATAACCACATTCGCAATAGCTTTGTAACCCGCACTCTGGACGACGCACTCGCCATCGACTCGCTCGATCTCGCTACGGTAACCAAGCTGAGCGGGCCTCGGAAGATCACTGTAGAGCGCAGCTTTTACCGGCGCTTTCCCAATGGCACCGCGGTGCATTTTGTCGATCCTGCCTCCGGCGCAGAGTTGGGCGGAGCCACCATCGATTCCCAGGACCCTGCGGACTCTAACTCGCCTACGCTCGACGGCTCCGTCCAACTCACTTTCGATCGCGACCTTCCTGCAATTGCTCTTAACTTCGGAATGGTCTTCGCAGATCCAATGGACCGCGGCGCCGGTTCGAGCATCGAAGGGAACGAGGTGCGGGAGATCTCCTTCGGCCGCGGCGTATACATCGCCGGAGCGGAAGGAGTAAGGGTTGAGCGCAACAAGATCGGTCACACCAGCAACGCGGGTATCGCTGTTTCGCAGAATGTGACAGCATACCCAAGTCCGCCCTCCCACGACATCACTATTCAGTTCAATCAAATCCACGGCAGCCTCGGTCCCATGGCTTCCGGATCAGGCACGCAAATCGCGACCGGCGCAATTCTCGTCACCTCCACGACGCAGACCAACGCCTATGCGAGCACCCCGGTGAACACGGATATCGCCATTCGCGGCAATCGCATTGTCGACTCCGGCCGCTCCGGAATCTGGATCGGAGAACTTAAGAACGGTAGCATCGAAGACAACACCATCGACAACTGGTATCGCCATCCTGAACTTCCGGTCTTTGGCGTAAACGCGCAGACCGCTGCGATCTTGCAGCAGGATTTCACTCGCCCGATTGCCAGTCTCTATAGCAGCGATGTACAAGTGCGGGACAATCACACGCATTTCGATCCGCCGGCAGAGACCATCGCGGTCTTGCCAACTACTGTCGTCGCAGGGAACACCGTCACCGTAAGCTGGACCTCCGCCAACGCGACAGCATGCACGGCGGGCGGCGCTTGGAACGGAGCGTTAGCCACGAGCGGCAGGCAGAACATCACTCCTTTGGTTGGGGGCACTTTTAGCTATGCCCTTACCTGCAGCGGCATCGGAGGCAGCACGACCGTCTCAGCTCCTCTCATCGTTACACCGGCGCCGCCCACAGTAAAGCTCACGGCCAGCGCGACAAGCGTATATATAGGCCAACCCATCACGCTCAGCTGGACCACTCTCAGTGTCGCCTCCTGTAAGGCAATCGGCGCATGGAGTGGCGCGCGGCCCACTAGTGGCAGCTTCACGGTAACAACCACTGCCGCGGCCACACTAACCTATACGCTCACTTGCACAGGGCCCGAGGGCGATGCCAGCAGCAGTGTCGCCGTCGTAGTGAATACTCCCTCGCTCTCGTTGAAGAATGTATTCTCACCCAACGATACAACCATCTCCACCAGTGAAGGCGCGCCCTATGGAAGCTGCAATTTTTGGGGAGCTACCGGATCCCAATGCGCCAACGAGAAGAACTTTGGATACGGCCCCACCAAGGTCATGCGCATTTACATCTGCCTCAGCGGAGAAATCTCCACCTCTGCCTGTTCGCAGCAGCCGGCGGTTACCGGCCCCCTTTCGGCGACGATGCTGCAGGACATCGATACCCGCCTTGCAACATACGCAGGTACCGGCATGCGGTTGATCGTCCGCTTCACGTATAACTTCGGCCCCATCGGTCCCGGAGCAATGGACGCTCCCATCGATGTGATATCCAAACATATCGATCAGCTCGCGCCCATCCTGATCAAGCACAAAGATCTGATCTTTGCCTTGAACGCTGGCTTCATCGGCACATGGGGAGAATGGCACGACTCCACCAATGGAAACGATACGGCCGCCAATCAAAAGATCGTTCTCGACAAGGAACTCTCGTATTTCAAAGGATTGTTCCCCATCCTGGTGCGCTATCCCGGCGATCTGATTCAGTACACCGGCACACTGACGCCTGTGCCTGGACTAGGGCTTCACGACGACTACTACGCGTCCAACTCCGTTGATGGGAGCACGTGGGATAACTGCAATAGGGGCGCAGGATACTGCCTGCCGCAGTACACGTCCGATCAGCTGAAGTCCTATGCCGCGAGCGTCTCGGCGGCAACCATGTTTTCCGGTGAATTTGGTGCTCTATATCCGGCCCTGCAGTCATGCAGCGTGTTGGACGAGTATTCGTACACATATCATGCGCAATCGATCACGCTCCAGACCTATCCTGCCACTATCGGCACAGAGCTGCAGAATGAGGGTTGCGCATTGAGCTTCTACAACAGGGTCGGAACCCGCATTGAGTTGCAGGAAGCCACCATCGACGGCAGCCCAAATGCCAACGGCCAGCTGCATCTGGCACTTACCCTGGCCAATACTGGGTATGGGCGAGTCATCCGGCCGCGTCCCGTAACGCTGCTTTTCGTCTCCGCCGGAAAGGTTGTCGCGAAGTTTCCTATCGCCCTGGCCACCATGGACCTGAGGCAACTCGCAGCCTCCGCTACGCCCGCTCCCCAAACCTACAAGATCGATGTCACGCTGCCGCCGACTTTCCCGAATTCAGGTTCGGTCTCAGCGGTTCTGCTCATTCCAGATCCCGCGCCATCCCTCACTCCGCAGCCAGCGTACGCGATGCCGCTAAACAGCCTTGATCAGAATGACAATCCCATCTTCGATCCCACGACGGGCTACAACCTAATTGCGACCTTCAATGCTGAGTAAGAGGTCATGAGCTCATTGGACACGCGAGAGTGCGTTTATACACCTAACTATTGGTTGACGATATCAGGCATGGGTGTTGAAAAACTCAGTACGAATTGGGCGATTTTCATATGGTTGATAAGCACATAGACTTCGGTTTTGTGCGCGAACGACTCAAAAACAGCTATGCAGTCACTCACATGGCCAAGAAGCAAAAGTTCCTGGCCGATGACCCCGGAGAGGATCTGGAGATGCCATAGACGGGAACCTCGGACAAACCGGTGATGACACAGGAGCAGACCCTGGCCCTCATCGGCGCGATCGAGGATATTCACGATCTGTGCCTTCTGTATGTCGGTATCTTCTGCGGGCCAAGGACAAGCGAAATTATGGGGCTTCAATGGAAGTCTTGGGCGGGGAGCGATTGCTTTCTATTTGTAGATCTTTGACTCAGCCTAACAACATCATCGGTCACCTTTCCATATGACGCGGATCGTGTCCTCATCATCAAGGCCATCGGGAACGGCAGCGCTTGGCCGATTCGCGGAGTACCACCGGCGGCGATTGAGCGGAGAGGTTTCTGTCCGACCGCCCGGCATCTCAAGATAACCATCCGGGTCTGTCTTCTTCACCCAATCCCAGGCGTAGCGAAGCCACTGGCTGCGGTACGGCTTACTTTGATTGGCAAACCAGCTGATTTCGTCGTAGCCCCAGACCCAGTCACCACCTTGTCCCGCTTCGTTGGGATGCTGGCTCGAGCCGTAGTTATCAAGTTCCACGAGATATGGCAGATGAGCGCACTCCCAGCCGCTGTACGTTCGCCCACCCATGCTGCGGAGGAAGATGCTGTCGAGATAGCTCACTTTCAAAACCGCCTCCTGCGGATGGTCCGGAACTTCCTTGATTCTCAAGGGGAATGCATGAAAGTCGAGAAGCAACTGGTGGTCGCGCACGAGGCCACCGCTGGGAACGTGAGCATTGCACAACACCATCCCGCGCCGGGCATGTTGTTTTGCGTAGTCGCGCGCCAAGCCAAAAACTCGGGCATAGTGATCGAGATGAGGATCGCTATGATTCATGATCTCCACCTGACCCCAATGAATTCCCTCAAACCCGAGGTCAATATAGGAGGCCGCCAAGAAATAGAACCAAAGCTGGGTCTCGAGCTGGCTCACATCGGGAACGCCGCCCATTCCACCCCACGAGCGCGTGCGTTTTTCGGGAGGATAGAGGATGGCTTCATAACGGAAGTTGCGCTTCTCCACCGGCATACCGAGCGCGACAAAGGCCCAGGCTGGCACGAAAACCTGCTCCACTTGTGGAGTGACTATCTCAAAGATGCATGCTTCGAGAACCCTGTCTTTGTCCTCTGCGAGCACCTGCGGAACCTGCCGCTTGGCTCGCGCGAAATTGTCGAGAAGCTTGGCCTCGCTGCCCCAAAGGCAGATACTGCGCGCGATATATTTTGCACCGACGTTTCCGAGCATCCGGATGTTGTCGTCGAAGTCGCCGCGGCCATTCAGCAGGCCCTCCATGCAAATCGCGCGGGAGAGATAGTTGCCCAACACTTCGCGCGAGATGGTCTTGTTGAAGTTGTAATTATGCCGGTATTGCCACAGCGAAGAGCCTAACGTTGTTTTATCGGCCATTGTGGCCGCGGTTGTGGCAAAAGACGTCTTGAGAAAATCGCGTCTACGCATTGAGTCTCCGGAGCCAAACAATCGCACACTGATCCGATTGATCACTTTACGAAACAGCCTCCCATCTTAAATGAGGGTACAACGCCGGTTCCGGCAGCATCGTCGGCGACGAAGATAGGACCGGTTTTCGGATTCTGGGGCTATCGTCATACAAAACCGCTTCGGGGAAATTGCTCGGATTCGACCTTACATAGAACTACTTTCGTATCCCACTCATTCTTCTGCAGAGACAAGGAGTATTCTGGCATCCGGGAAGCTTTGTGCCGAAATGTTTTTTGGGCAAGGCGCATCTTATTATCCATGGCAGACGTGCCGACCAGACCGGTAGAAACGTTGCGGGGTCATGCGACTGCGCTGGAAGCAGCATTGGCGGTCTGTCTTGGCGATCCCAAGCCGAAGCCAGTACATAAACTTCGCACGGAGACGCGGCGCATAGAGGCGCAGCTTGTTCTGCTGGATCAGATGCAGGGTCTACCGCCGTTTCGCAAGGAAGCGGCGAATATGCGGAAGCACTTGAAGAAGTTGCGGCGCGCGGCGGGCCGCGTACGCGACCTCGATGTACAGCGCAAGCTACTGGAGAGCGAAGAAACGCAGCCTGACGCCAAGCGCGACGCGCGTGCTATGGCAGAGCTGCGGAAGCAGCGCCGCGAAGAAGCCGCAGACGAATTGCTGCAACAACTAGAGAAGCGGCAGACGAAGCTGGCAAACGGGCTGGAAGCTCTGCTAGAGGCGCTGGTGCCCGCAACACATCTCGAACTTGCGCCAACCGAACTGCTGGCTATAGTCGAGAGGCAGTTCCGAAATAGTCGGGAGCTAAGGGTGCAGGAGCCAACCACAGACCAGTTGCACACGCTACGCAAGAGGGCTAAAGTGGCGCGATACTTAGCCGAAAACGCGCCGCGTTCGCGACGAGCGAAACAGACGGCGAGGCAATATGAATCCCTGCAACAGGCAGGCGGAGAGTGGCACGATTGGATGGAGCTGACAAAGGAAGCCAAAGAAGAACTGGGGCGACATCACGTGTTAGTAGATGCCTTCGGGCGCAAATGCAACCGACATCTGGATCAATTTCACAAGCTGTTGCAGCCGTTTCGAGGAGACCGAAGGTGAGTTGCCGCTGAAATGAAGCGCTAAACCAATCTTTAGGTATGCGCACCGCTACTTCGGGGCGAACCCGGCGTGAGATTCAGATAAATCCAGACGAGTAACTTGACGATTTTGCGTTAATCCAGAATTCCTTCCGGCTACATGCGCATTTCCCGTTACCCATCGTCTGAGTGGCATCCAAATCGTATTCAATAAGCGCACTTAAGGCTGAAAGAGAACTAGGTACTTGGCTTGCGGCTGGGTATGAAAGAGCGTTGGGGTCAGAGTCGAAACGCGCCCAAAGTTATCCACATAAGCACGCTGAAACCGGCCTCGTCACTGTAATTCAGCTTGCGGCTGCGCGGCCTTGGCGTTGATAGTCAACGAACCCTCGCTGAGGCCGGAGCTCTTGGCAGTCAGCTTGATGGGGCCAGTCAGCCTCGACGTACGAATCACGACAAGAGCGCGCCCCTGATAAAGCTTGCGCCGATCGCTGTGGTACGAATCTCCATCCTGTCCGTCCCCGTTCCCCACGGCCGCAACCACGCCAGGCCCGCTGATCTCGAAGTGAACCTCCTGGTTCGCATGCAGATCGGGCCGGTCATTTGCATCTAAGGCTTCGACAGTCACAAATGAAAGATCCTCGCCGTCCGCCTGGAGCACCGTTCGATCTGTCGTCACCCGCAGCTTGGCCGCTGCTCCGGCCGTCGTAAGCACGCTCTCAGCAACCACGCGATCCCCGCGTAGACCCACCGCCTTCAACGTGCCTGACGCATACGGCACGGGAAACACCGCCTTGAACTCCTGCTCGCGACCCGTGGGCTTTTCGCCGATCAGCTTGTCATTCAGGAAAAGCTGCACCTTTTCCGCGCCGGAGTAGACCTCCACGTCGAGCTGCTTGCCCTCCTGTCCCGGCCAGTTCCAGCTGGGAAGTGTAGGATAGGTAGCCCACATAATCGCAATGATCTTTTTGCCTTCCGGTTCGGGCAACCGCACGGTGGCATAGACGCGATCGCCACCGTTCCAAATGATGTCGCGATAATACGATTGCGGCTTTCGGAAGCCAGTCAGATCGAGATCACCGCAGGCCGACGCATGCCACGGATAAGGATGAAAGAAGAGTTCCATCATGGCCTTGGCATTCGGATCGGAGCTGTTTTTGGCCATGTCCCCCATCACGTCTTTTCCCTCGGCCATTCCTGTGAAAAGCTGGTCCACCATGGCCGTGCCCGCCATCATGCCTGCCATCCCCTCGGCCATCTTTGCCTGTTGCGGGGTCCCATATTGCCACGCGCCGATGCCGGACTCTCCCAGGTAATCCATCGCCGTCCACGTCAGATCTCCGAGGACGTACGGATTGTCGTGCGAAATCTGCCAGAGCGGAAAAGCTTTCACTGGCCAGGACTCTGTGGTCAACATGATGCGTGAGGGCAACTGCTCGTGGTCTTTCTGGTAAGTGGGAAGTATGTTGTAGTTGTAGCCGGTAATGTCGAGTTGCGAGAAGACGGCTTGCGCAGTGGGCTTGGTGGTCGTCCCTGGAAACGCCAGCGTGAGTGGTCGCGTGTTGTCGAGCGCTCGCACCTGGTCGGCAACCTGCTTGCCGAGCGCGGCGCCGCGATCTACTTCAAGTTCGGGAATCTCATTGCCTATTCCCCAGATCACGATCGATGGATGGTTTCGGTCCCTCAGCACCATCGACGAAACGTCCTTCTTCCACCATTCATCAAAATTGCTGCCGTAGTCGAACTTGACCTTGTGCGCCTCCCACACATCGAAAGGTTCATCGAGCACCAGCAGGCCGAGTCGGTCGCTTGCATGGTCTGCAGAGAATGGGCTCCTGCTGAACGGCAAGCCCATCAAGTTGACCGGTGGCAGCG
>Ga0206981_10263_pt1 | contig 14844 bp, 17 predicted proteins | sample Alteio_BWMinCont_17_FD_153312 | JGI IMG/M metagenome (GOLD analysis project Ga0206981, IMG submission 153312) | Enriched cells from forest soil in Barre Woods Harvard Forest LTER site, Petersham, Massachusetts, United States -... | ecosystem: Environmental > Terrestrial > Soil > Temperate forest >... | reverse complement strand
ATATTGCAAATCATGAAACTTTATCAATGTGGAAACTTTATTCGAGTGAGACAAAAGGAATTGTTATTAAGACCACATATAAACAACTAAAAAATATTTTAAATGAAAATTTTTATATAGGTTTAGTTTCTTATACAGACGAAATTGATCTTGGACTAAATTTAATTAAAAAATATTTTTTCAAGAGAAGAATTTACAGTAATGAAAATGAGCTAAGGGTTATATATTTTGAACCCTCTCAAACTGATAATGGATATCTTGATTATAAAAGAAATGGCTCTTTTTATACATTAGATATCGACCCCACTACTTTTATAAATGAAATTATTTTATCCCCATCATCCAATGAGCTACTTCAATATTCAGTAAAAAATATTATCCCTGCCACAATTAACGTTCAAGAATCTGAACTTGCTTCAGATCATCCAATGAAGTTTCAACTGTTGCATAATATATTTTTACAACTACTCAAAAATCATGGCAAAAAAGATTGCAAAATCTGTAGTGGACGCGGTTATTTCCGTGACCCCAGTGATACCCAACAGAAAACTAGATTCTGCACAGAATGTATAGATAACCGATGGGATGATTTTCTGTTAGACCTATTAAATCAGTTAAATAACTCAATCGAATAATTAATATATTTTAGAGATCTTATATGCCTAGGATAGATGACTTACTACTAGACTCCGTAATTTACATATACCAATCAACAGATGACGCAGAAAACGGTGAACAAGCTGGTGGTACTGGTTTTTTGGTTTCCATTCAGTCAGAGGTTAATAAAGAAATAGGGTATATGTATGCAATAACAAATAGTCATGTCATAAAAGAAAATAGCACCCCCGCTATAAGGTTTAATGATACACAAGGCAGAGTAAAAATCATAAATACATACGCATCAGATTGGACGCGTCATCCTGACAAAGCTGATATGGCGGCAATTTGCATTTTTGGTGACCTCAGCATATTGAAACATTGTTGCATCCCCACGAATATGTTTCTTACTGAGGAGCTTATTAACGCGCATAATATTGGCCCCGGTGACGATACTTTTATGATCGGTAGATTTATCCAGCATGATGGTAAACAAAAGAATTTACCGTCTGTACGTTTTGGCAATATCAGCATGATGCCTCATGAAAAAGTTAAGCAGCAAAATGGGCATGAACAAGATTGTTTTTTAGTTGAGTCACGCTCCTTAAGTGGATTTAGTGGATCACCAGTTTTTGTTCACATAAACACTCCTTTTCGCCCTGAAGACAAAGGAGCTCTTAAACTTGGCGGTGCACGGGGTCCATGGTTGCTAGGCATAGATTGCGGGCATTTACCTATTTATGAGAATTTAAAAATTAGAAATGGCAATAGCATAACAGACATCCCAAACGAGGCTGCCATTCCAAAAAATCTAGTAATTAATACAAACTCTGGTCAAATGACTGTACTTCCTGCGTGGAAATTGCATGATTTTTTATTTAATGGTGTTGTAGCTGAAGCAAGGAAAAAAGAAGAGTCAAAGCTGACCTCTCAAATCGACAAATAAATAATTACTTCATAAATCTGAATAATGCCATTTGCCCTCTAATTTAAGTAACGGGACTATACTCTGTCGGCCTTATACAAATTATCTGCTTTTCATCATCGTATATATTTTCCGGCAACAAACTTGCAGCTAAATGTTTTTGTTTGATTTTAATGGTGGTCACTTTGCTGCGAATTTCTCGTGCAATTTGATAGCGATTTGGCGGAGTTAAGATAACAAGCTCTTTTTCTGGAAAGGTATCTAAAACTAAATCAATAACTGGGCATAAGTCTGAATCAGCAGTAACGAGAAATGCTTTATCAAAGCCATTAATATGCGCCTGGTGAAGCAAATGAATTGCGAAATTCACATCACTTTGCTTTTCTTCATGCGCGCACCATTTTGCACCGCATTTCAAACACCTTTTTTGTTTCTCTTTGAAATGACCAATAACAACAGACACTCCCATTGCTTCTAATGCCTTTACATACGCCTGATGGCGCCTGTAAGAACCCTCAAGCCATGTAGGATAAGCGGAGAAATAAAACACCGCCTCAAGCACTTCTTGCGTAGGTTTAACAAACGCTTGAGCTAGGTTGCGGAGATTGAGCCATTTTAGATGATTAATTTTTAAATCAGCAACAGCATGATATAAATTAAAACCATCAACAAAACACTTAACACGCTTCATTTGTAAATTTTCAGTCCCTAAAAATAAAAAAACCCGGCAGCACTGGCTAACCGGGTCCAAGAAGGCGAACCTTCCTGGGATGATCTATACAAAGTATAACATAACGACAAAAAACTCAATATTGCCGTTAAAAAAAAACTAATATTTTATAACCTGGATTTTAACTAAAAGTTGACTAAATTGAAGTGAAATTTTGTTAATGCCAACATAACCTATTGATTAAATTGGCGTCCCCAACGAGATTCGAACTCGTGTTACCGCCGTGAAAGGGCGATGTCCTAGGCCTCTAGACGATGGGGACATTTTGGTGTTGCTTGAGAGGAAACGTCTTAATCTCTCGTTTTGGAGCTAGGCGGGATCGAACCGCCGACCTCTTGCATGCCATGCAAGCGCTCTCCCAGCTGAGCTATAGCCCCGAGTGGGTGCTTCAGTCTCTCTATTGCTTTCTGCTAGATTCGCGGCTTAAGCAATAGAGTGGCGATTCTAGGCAGGTGGGGTGAGTTTGTCAATAACAGATAGATGAATTTAAGAAGATTTCTGCTCTTTTTTCAAAGCAGGCAACAAGGTGGGTCATTTTGTGGTTTCATGCAGCGCAAAAGCGCCACAAGGAGCTGCATTACAAAACAGCCCCTTGCTTATATTGAGAAATGATTACTAATAACAACAAAACGATTTGCGTGCCGGGTCAGCCGATGGTGATTGATTTTGCGACGCTGGAACCCCTTTCTTAGGGGAGGAAAAAAAATTGCAAAAGCCGCCAAAAAATCCCGCGCCCTGAACTGGCTGACGTGAAATTTTATCGATATCTTCGATATTAACAAATCCAGCTTGCGCCTGCAAAGACACACTAGTTACATCCAGAGCTTTATGTCTTTGGACAACTTCTCTAATTCCTGATATGAGCTCATTGCTTGACTCAGGCTTCATAATCTCAAAATCGCGCAAGGCATCATCCGGATATTTTTGTTCGTAAGCGTCGACGGCTACAATCTCAGCATCGCTATGATTTACGATTTCCCAATCTAGCATTATATGAGGCGGCGGTGAGTATTGCGTAGACTTATCACTGGTATTCATTTTCTTAGCAGCCCGTACGTCAATCATCATGGCAGCAGGCGAACTTTTCTCTTCTAGCTCTTCTTCCTCAGACGAGAAACTTGACTGGGATTCGGAGTCTGAAACTGTTTTATCAACTAACTCATCCACAACAGCGGCAACTATTTCAGCCAGATCCACGGGTAAAGATTCAAGCTGAGATGCAGGCGTAGGCGGCGGCGTTCGTGGTGACTCATTAGGGGAAGGACTGTCGACTTCTGTCGAACATTCCGTATCAACCGATAATGGCGTGTGTATATCATCCGCTTCGGAATGCCCAACAGATACGGGACTGTCAACTTCTGTAGAAGCTTCTGAATCAACCGATAATGGCGTTTGCACATCACTCGCTTCGAAATGCTCAACAGATGTCGGACTGTCTGTAGAGGCCTCCGTATCAACTGATAATGGCGATTGCACATCACCCGCTGCGGAATTCTCGTTTGCTTGAAAATGATCGTCAGAAATAGTCAAACCTTGAATGCTGGCAAACTCTTGTTGATCCACCTTATCTAATTTACGAGATTTCATTAACCCTCCATAGTTTCAAATTAATTAACTTATTTTTGTTTGTTCACACAGGCTCTTTGCAAATATTAATCTTTGCAAAGTTCGCTCGCGTCCTAGCAGAACTAATGTCACATCAATTGATGGCGACATCGTATTACCAGTGACAGCAACACGGACAGGCTGCGCAATTTTACCGAGCTTAACATTCAGTTTTTCTGCCGTGGCTATAACCACTTGATGAATGGCTTCTTTATTCCAGTCAGACAAAATAATTAAACCTTCATAAAACGTTTTTAAAGCCATTGCTGAATCCGTATTCAAATGCTGACTTACCGCTGCTTCATCATATTGAACGTCTTCATAAAAATAACGGCTTTTTTCAGCCATTTCCTTTAACGTTTTAGCACGGTCACTTTGCGCAAGAATAATATCGGTCAATGCAGGGCCCTGCGAAAAATCAAGGCTTGATCGTTTCATGTGCCACGCTAATTCGGCCGCAACGTATTCTGGATTTAATGTTTTGATGTAGTGATGGTTTAGCCATAATAATTTTTCGGGATTGAAAGCAGCCGGCGAACGGCTTAAATGTTTCAAGTCAAAAAATTGAATCATCTCATCCACCGAAAAAATTTCTTGATCGCCATGCGACCAACCCAGGCGAACTAAATAATTTATTAAGGCTTCGGGCAAATACCCTTCTTCACGATACTGCATAACACTCACCGCACCATGCCGTTTTGAAAGTCGCTTACCATCACTACCTAAAATCATCGGTAAATGTGCATACAGCGGCGCATTTACGCCTAGCGCTCGAAAAATATTAATTTGTCGCGGAGTATTGTTGATATGATCATCGCCACGAATGACATGCGAAATTTTCATATCCCAATCATCAACGACAACCGTGAAATTATAAGTCGGTGAACCATCGCTGCGCGCAATAATTAAATCGTCTAATTCGGTATTACTAAATTTGACCGTGCCGCGCACCATATCATCAAATTCCACGTCACCCTGAAGCGGATTGCGAAAACGCACCACAAAATCACCCTCGCCTGCTTCCTTGACGTCACGACAAAATCCATCATAACGCGGTTTTTCTTTTTTTTCAGTTTGCTCAGCACGCAAATTTTCGAGGCGTTCTTTGGAACAATAGCAATGATAGGCGTGGCCTTCATCAAGTAGTTTTTGGATAATTTCATGATAACGAGCAAAACGTTTGGTCTGATAAAAAGGACCTTCATCATAATTTAAATTCAACCAATCCATCCCATCTAAAATAGCTTGCACCGATGTCTGGGTTGAACGCTCAAGGTCCGTATCTTCGATACGCAAAATAAAGGTACCCTGATTCTTGCGTGCGTATAGCCAGCAATAAAGCGCAGTACGAGCGCTGCCAATATGGAGATCACCGGTAGGACTAGGGGCAAAACGGGTACGAAGAGCGGTCATGGGAATGTTCCATTAATCTAAAATCCGAATCGCGCTATTGTAACAGCACTTTTAAACTGTCAACAGCCCCTAATGCGCTTCCTTTTTACCCAAGAGAATATTAGTGAAGGCAATAGCGATAGCTGAGACCACTAGCGTAAGATGAATCAGAACTTGCCACATTACCGCCATATTGGATTGCAAACCAGGTTCGATAAAAGTGCGCAACAAGTGAATAGATGAAATACCGATAAGTGATAAGGCCAGCTTCACTTTCATCGTACCTGCATTCACCTGATCTAACCATTCAGGTTGGTCAGGATGGTTTTTCAGATTGAGATGAGAAACAAAGGTTTCATACCCCCCCATAATAACCATAATGAGCAAATTTGCGATCATCACAATATCGATAAGGTCTAAGACACCTAGCACAATCTGGCTATCCGTTGCACTGTGAATATTGACTATCAGTACAACTAAATCCATGAGGAACTTATAAACATAGGCCGCCATAACAAAAAGCAAGCCAAAATAAAGGGGAGCTTGGAGCCACCGACCAAAAAAGATAATTTGCGCTAAGCTTTTCACGAACTTGTTCATGGCTAATCCTTATACTTTCAGACTTCTAAATAGTAGAGAGTTCTGGTAGCTGAGACAAGTGAAAATCTGTCATGATAAGGGGTTTTCCGATAACAGGGCGATTAGCTCAGCGGTAGAGCACTGCCTTCACACGGCAGGGGTCAGTGGTTCGACACCACTATCGCCCACCAGTATAATTCGGGGCAGGTGCCCACAGACTTTCGAGTATTCATAACTTAATAGATAAAATGCCATCAGCCTCACTAAGTAAATGATCGCACCGCTCTAAAACGAATGACTGGTATCGTTCTATATAGCTTTTTTCTTCATCATTATATATCTCCAAGAAGATCCAGAGTGTGCTCATTTCCAGTCATTATTTGCCTCATCATTGTCTTGCCAAGGCGCAATAAACAACTTTATCCCTAAAGCAGAGCAGATTTGTAACACATAACCAAATTGCGCGGTTTGTTGGCCATGTTCAACTTTCATGTAAGTTTGTTTGGCTACACCGCAAAGGGCTGCGGCATCTTCTATACGCAACATACTTTGCGTACGCCTTGCTTTTATTGCCTGCCCTAACAGCTCAGGTGTGAATGTTTGTGAGAGGTCAGGACTAGTTATTCTCTTAATTTGCTTCGCCATAAAATCCTATTTCGGTAGGTTTTATCAGGATTGATTAGAGTGTTTTATATATAATCCTATTATAGTAGTATTATATGAATATGGCAAATAAAATCAAGATAAATCCTACGAAAATAGGATTTAATGGGCATTAGGGTCAGATCGCCCCTTCATTACCCTTCTTCACTCTAAAAGACAGAAGACTATCATTTTGGAAAAAAATACGAAATGACATGCCAATAAATGTAATCGGATTTTAAAGAGAGAAATTACTAATATTAGTTTGCAGAACATCAACGTACTGGGATAATGACCCGCTCGTTTTCCTAGGAGGAAGCATGACTCGTAATGAATCGGACACGGCCTGGAAAGAAATACTAGACGCCTATTTTAAGGATTGCATTGATTACTGCTTGCCAAAATTAAGTGAATTAATAAATTGGCAAAAGCCCTTTATTTCATTAGACAAGGAACTTCAAGCCATCACCAAGGGTACTGAAAATGGGAGACGCTTGCTTGATAAGCTGTTTAAGGTTTTTCTTAAAGACGGCCGCGAGCAATGGGTATTAATCCATATTGAAGTTCAAGGAAAGCCCGATGATGCGTTTCCTAAGCGTATGTTTACCTATGGCTACCGAATCTATGATAAATATCAACAGCCGGTGGTTAGTTGCGCTATTTTGACAGATGATAGCAAGCGATGGCGGCCTGACCATTATGAAATAAATTTCGCAGGCTCTTATTTGAGCTGCGGGTTTTTATTGATAAAATTAATTGATTACCGCAATAAACTAAAGGAATTAGAAGCCTCTACCAACCCCTTTGCCAGTGTTATTCTGGTTCAATTGGCTGCTTTGGAAGCTAGATCCAAACCCGATGAACAGAGGAAACAGGTTAAATTTGCCCTGACAAGGCGGCTTTATGAAAAAGGTTTCAGTAAAAAGGAAGTGAGCAATCTTTATAAATTTATTGATTGGCTGATTGGCTTACCAAAGCCACTTGAGTTAAAATATCTCAATGAAGTATATGAATTAGAGGAATCTAAGAAAATGGCATATGTAAGCAATGCAGAAAAATTTGGTATGGAAAGAGGCATAAAGAAGGTTGCAGAGCAATCATTGGAACAAGGTCTTAAGCCTGCGGTTATTAAAAGAATTACCGGGTTATCTTTAGTTCAAATTAAAGCTCTCCAACAAAAGTTGAAGCGTGCAAAGCATTAGGCAAGCACTCGTGACTTTTTCGGATTGGATTATCGTCGTTATGCTCAAGTTGCGCGCATGCGTTGGCTAACCAGTTTTAAAAGTTTATGACAATAAGGTCTCCTTCGGAATTAATTAGGTTTGGAAGGGGTCTGAATCCCCTCCCAAACCCGCGCCTTTTATACCTAGCCTATCGGTTAGGGACGCTCCTTCCGACCCAAAGGTCGGGCCTATAACCTCTAAGGAATTTTGATTAAATTTATTAGTTTTAATGAAATCGAAAAACGATTTCAAAAAGAATTCGAGGTGCTATATGAAAAAGCCAAAAAACGCTAAAAAATACAAAGCGGCAGGCGAAGGACTAAAGACTACTATTTTAGCAGATGGTGCAGAGGGCTTTTTTGCACGCGGAAAAATCATCGCCAAATTAGCTGATCAAGGCAAACCTATTCCTAAAAAACGAATTATTAACTTTGATAGCACTGAGAAAATGCTGGCTGTTTTAACCAAGGAAAGAAGGCGATTAGCTCAGCGGTAGAGCACCGCCCTCACACGGCAGGGCCAGTGGTTCGATACCACTATCGCCCACCGATTTTTTTTAAATAACAGGTAATTTGACATGCACCATAAAATATTAACGAATGAACAAAATCCTGAAGAAATTGCAAAGCAGAAAACGGTAGAAAGTTCTCATTTTAGTCAAGCATTGGCTAGCAATAAATTTGTTAAATTCCATAGAGTAGGAAAGAACAGAAAAGAGCAGCTTGAACGAAATGAAGTTCAGTTTCTTATTTTTGAAAAAAATGAAGCTCAGATAAAATATAATGAAAACGAACAACCCAAATTGTTTATTGCGCAGATAATAAAAATATTCTTTTGAAATTTTCAGATGCTTTATTAGAAGAAACTATCGATGTGATCATAGAAGACAAGCTCTCAGCTAACTACGTTCTTCTTAACATGAATGATCATGAATCCATGTTAAATTTAAAAGATAAATCTAACTATCCTATTATTCACGACGGGACTATTCGTAAGTTTTTTATGATAAATGACGAGACAGTCATTGGCTTTAATTGCAAAGGAAAACAAAAAGATTTATCTGATTCAGTGCCGGATGCCGAAACCAACATACAATTCTTTGCTCGCAATGAATCAGAAAAAAATTATCAAATGACTAAAGCTCTAAAATTTAATTTATATGTGCGGCGTTCCATAGATGATGCAGGCATTTATCAACTCCCCAATGATACTTTTCTCATTAAAACCTGGGATGAGGAAAAGAATGATATTCTGAAAATTTGGGATGCGAAAAATCCAGCATCAGAACCAACATTACTGTGGGCAGCGCCAGATAAACATTTCAGATTGATTTCTTTTGATCTACTTGCAAATGCTTGTTTGCTAATCCATGGAGTAGACCATAGAAATCATGATTACCATTATCATTTATTTTATGAGCTTAAAAATTTACGTGAATTTCTTTTTACGACTAGCAATAAAGAAACTCTCAACATAAAATCGACCACTTCCAGCAATTGGACGCCAGCCCATTTTTCTAGGCAGAATTCTCCTAAGAATATTCAAGCATCCGTAGAAAATTTGCAGGAATATAAATTCAACCATTAAGAGGGGCCAGTCTTTCTCAGTAAGGGTTTTTACTAAAGAGAACAGGAAATATCCGTTACAAATTTAATGATTAATTAAATGATAATCTAGCTCGCAATGATTCACGTACGCGTGCTCTGGATCTTATCAAATAAGGAATATGAATATGTTATGGATGATAATTAAAAAACTAACGCTAGCTTCATTTATATTTTACTTATTGATTTTTTCATCAATAAGTTTGGCTTGTTGTTCAGGCGGCGACATATTGAAATCGGGTACGGGTGGAAAAAAATGGGGACATCAAACTTGGCGATACACACCTAACATTGCTAATATTGTAATTGACCCAATGGAATATTAAAATCGATAGATGGCGGGGCAACATGGGACTTAATCAATGATACTATAAGTGCAAATGATATTAACGGCTTAGCTATTAGCAAAACTGCACCCGACACTCTTTATGTATCAACTCCTGAGGCTTTATTTAAAACATCCGATGCGGGGATCTCTTGGAATAAAATTAATATACCCACTTTATACGTGTATTCTGTTGTAACTGATCCGACTAACTTCTCCACCGTATATGTAATGGGAGAAAGTCCTTGGAGTCCTTATGAAGATAAGCCCGCTGGTGTTTTTCGTTCACAAGATGGCGGAGCAACATGGCTAGCTTTAGGATTAAAGAATAAAGCAATTAAAACTCTCGCTATAAATCCTATCTATCCTAATATTTTGTATGCTGGTGAATATGGTCATGGGTGTTCATCCTCACCATAAAACAGATGAAGTTATGTCAAATATCCATAGGGTCATCCACGACGTTGCAAAGTAAGTAATAACACTAATGCTTGTCATACCAATAGGCAGTAAGTTTTGCAAAAAAACCGTCATTGCGAGGCTGCGAAGCGCTTAGCCGTGGCAATCCAGGTGCCTCGGTAATGCAAAAAACAGTGATCTTAAGCTGAAACAAGCCTGGATTGCCGCGGCTAAGCGCTTCGCAGCCTCGCAATGACGGTGTTTTTTGCAAAACTTACCGCCTATTGGGGTTGGGCTACTCGCAATAACGAGCATCGGTGTTATTCCTTAAGGTAGTGGCATTTTCAACAGAGCCTACTTCTTAGGATAATAAACTTGAATAGGTCTTTTCTTTCTATTAACAAAAGCAAACGAAGTTTGCTCATGAGCATGGCTCGATGTCCTACTCATAATATGAAAAACTGGCACATGACGCACGATTTCTGCATCCGCAATGAGAGAACGATGACATCTCCAGGGCATATTCTCACTTACAGATTGGATAATGTTAGTTTATCAGGCATGATGAAAACTACTGCTATCTTTTTTTTTGAATAACGTAGTAGAGAAGTGAATTATGACAACTGAGCCTGTGACAGAAAATGACAATCTGAATAAAGAAGTTAGCCAATGGGGTTACAAATACCTTTCATCTCACGGATATACACTAAAAAGCAACCTACCTGAAAACGTGCAAAACACACCTTGGTCTTATGTGGTCCGCTTTGCAACATCTGATGGCTATATTTATTTGAAGCACACACCAAAGCTGCTTGCATTGGAAGCTAGCATTATCAAGATTTTGCATGATCAATTTCATATTTCTGTTCCAGAAGTTATCGCAAATAATGCTGAATTAAATTGTTTTTTAATGAAAGACGCGGGCAAGTCTTTGCGAGAAATTCTGAAACAGCAATTCGATGCAGCATTGTTTTGCAAAGCTATTCATCAATTCACATCAATGCAGTTAGCCGTTGCAGATCATGTCAATATTTTTCTCGACATTGGCGTGCCCGATTGGCAATTAGATAAATTGCCTGATTTATATATGCAATTGCTTTCACAAAAAGAGATGTTGATAGCGGATGGACTATCAGAAAAAGAAATGAGTGAATTAGAGAAACTGCGTCCTATGGTTTCCAATTTATGTCAAAAATTATCCGACTATGCGATTAAACCAAGTATTGTTCAACCTGATTTTAATGACAATAATACACTCATAGCAGATAATACGCGCGCTATCACAATCATTGATTTAGGTGAAATAGCGATTTCACACCCATTTTTTTCATTGATAAACTGTTTGCAACAGGCAAAAAAACATCATGCGCTGACAGATGAAGATGATACCTATCTGCAGCTTATGGATGCCTGTTTTAAAAATTATATGATTTTTGAGTCTAAAAAAAACTTATTAGATGCTTTCGCGACAGCACGTATATTATTCTCAATTTATGGGGCATTGTGCGGTCATCGGTTGATGATCGCATGTGATAGTGCGAGATTTACATCATCATTCCAAAGGCATGGAAGACCCAGTATTCCGTTGAAAGAATTTATGACCGCATGCTCAGCTATTGACTAGGGTCTGTTGACAATTCGTTGTGTAGAGCCGAAGCGCCGCCCATTTAGCATCAGGCCACTATGGTATTTTTGCCGTATCTGCCATCATAATATCTTTAACAACTGTAGTGAGACGCACAATTTCTGCGTCAGTCAGTAATTGAAAAAATTTATCTCGTTTTTGATGAGATAAATTACCTTTATTTTGAATGACGAATTTTATAAACAAATCAATTTTATTATCTGGCATGTCAACAATTTCTTGAATGGATTTTTTAGCTTCATCATAAGCAATAAGAAATTTTATTTCATGCTCAATAGTATTATTGATAGTATCCTTAATGCATGAAAATAAATACTCTACCATCATAGTAAAATCGATATATTGATAATATGTTTTACTCTCTTGTGTAACGGTCATTATGCCATCTTCAGCTAAATTATATTTTGTTAACACCGACAGCAATGGCTTCGAAAATGATTCAAGTATTGAGTCATAGTCATTCATGTTTTTTAGCATAATAGAAGAAACAGGAAATATCATACCTTTGGGAGTAAAATATTTTTTTGATAATATGTAGTGAATCAAAAATCGATGTATCCTGCCATTACCATCCTCAAATGGATGAATGAAGACAAATCCGAATGATATGACCGTAGCAATAATGACAGGATGGACATCAGAAAAAAACATTCGATCCAAAGAATCCAACAAACCTTCCATGAGTTCCGCGACATCTTCCGGTTTAGGCGATATATAATGTAATTTTTGGAAATAAGGATTTATATTCTCGCCAACATAATTTTGAGTATGACGATAATCTATATCTTTATATCTTGGGTCAACAATAACATTTTGTAATTCAATTAATTTATCTTTTGTTAATGACTCTATAGTCGATGCTTGTTGAAGTAGATTAACAAAGCGAAAAATACGACTTTTATCAGGTTGTTCTTTTTCAATTTGGTAGGATGACATGGTTTCTTTAGCGTAAAGATAATTGCATGCCCTCGCTATAAGATGCGGGTCATACTTTTCTAAAATATTTTTTGCTTTGTTATCTAAATTTGATTCTATATACTTCTCCAGAATTTCAGTTCGACGTACCAATGGGCAAAATTTATTATTGCCAAGTAAATTATCATTAATGGCATGACGAGAACTTTTGATGGGTGAGCTTGTAAAATAAATTTTAGAATCAAGCAAATTAATATACTTGATCCGTTGACAATCTTTCAAAGGCAATTGTTCACTCATCAGAAATTCGTACAAGTACCAGATTTTTCTTGAGTATATTCCTGTTGGCTGCTTTTGAATGTAGGTAACAATATTTCTTTTTTCAGTTCGCTCAAAGAACGCTTTAATTATCTCAAGATTAATACCATCGTATTTTAGCGCAAACTCTAAATTTTCTAGTAGGTCGTCTGCACTTTTTAAAGAATAAGATTTTGGATAGATATGTATTTCATGATGATTATCTATTATTGTTTTCCCGCGTCCCTGCTGGGCAATGAAAGATTCGCGATAATGGTGCAATGTATTAAGTTCTAATTTTTCAGTGATTGCTTTGTATCCAGCCGGTATCAAACTCGTCATTCTTCCTTTCCTCATGGTTATAAAGCCATCGCACAATTATTTTCTTGTATTAAATTACACGCACATGTAATAAAGCCCGCGTATTCTTATTCATATGTAATAAAACTATAGCATAAATCTATCATTTGTGACAAATTAATGTTTTAAAATGCGAGCTTGATAAGATAATTATTTTAAAATACACGCAATTGCAATAAAATGCTTGCAGACTAAAATGGAGGTTCTAAAATCAACGCACTTATTATAATCGCGCTATTTAGAGCTTAAGGTGAACTAATGGACGATTTGTTCACGCAGCTATAACATAGCTGCTCATAGATGGTCATAATATTTACATTTTGTATTTTAATGCGTACAATCTAGCTTGATAAATTTATAAAGTGAGCATTTTATGACAACAATACCTAGCGTTAGAGATAGAGTTTTTCGATTGCTCTCTAACAATACGAAACTGTTAATCAGGTTAAACGAAGAAGTCTCCCGTGCAGATCAAGCTTCTTTTTGCATCCAATTTGAAAGACCTGATTTGTTGGAATTTTATTTAACCCTTGGCTTGCGCCCTGATGTTACGATGCGTGGAGCACGCACAAGCTTATTGAATATTGCTTGTGAAAGTAATCAAGCCCATAAAATAGTGCCAATTTTATTACGCTACGGTGCAAATCCCAAGTCCGCGAATGATTTTGGATGGACCCCTTTGCATGACTTACTGAAAAGATATAATGCAATCTGCAATGGTGATACGTCTCTTCCCACAGAGTATTATTTTGAAACACTTATTAATTTAGAAACCGGCATGCGAATGCTTTTACAAGCAGGTGCTGAACTAACGGCATCCGATAGTGATAATAAAGTTCCCTTTGATCGACTGACTTCTGACTCTGGAAAAGAACGCATCCAAAGTCTTATCAATGAAAAACCTGCCACGAGGTTAATAAAGCTAGCAAGCGCAATGGGGAAGGTTCCTAGTTTATGCTTATTAACACTTGCGGAAGCTGAAAATAATCCAGAGCTTGAGGGATTAACTCCTTCGCCTTATTTACTCGATGATCAAGATAAATTAACTATTGTGAATCAAGCTTGGGAAAATTTTTTCCCAGAACCTACGTATGCTTCCGTCAATAATGACAACGACGGCAATTTACCTAAACCAGAGATTACACTGACTGATAACGAGCGCGTAGAATATAATTTATTTATGCAAGGTAAATATTCGCTATTACTTCTCAGAAATTTCGGCGGCCACAATCTGTTCTACCATTCAAATAATAGAACAATGAGTCAATTACTTTTGATAGGTTCACAACATCGTGCCGTTAGAGTGCCGCGGTGACTATTCAGCTGTCATTGCGACCCAGAGCGTAGCGTGGGGGAAGCAATCCAGGTTTGTTTCAGCTTAAGGTCACTGTTTTTTTGCGAGACCGAAGTACCTGGATTTGCCGCGGCTAAGCACTTAGCGGAGATCTTGCTAAGATGAAAATCTAGGACCGCTAGGCGCGTGAAATTTTACTATGTGATCTTGGAACATTTCGTCGTATTTTTTTCCGAATGACATAATATTAAAAATTTCTTTTGGAAGTCCCAACTCTATTAAACTTTTTATAATGGGATAATCAAGATCATC
>Ga0206981_10224_pt1 | contig 14924 bp, 15 predicted proteins | sample Alteio_BWMinCont_17_FD_153312 | JGI IMG/M metagenome (GOLD analysis project Ga0206981, IMG submission 153312) | Enriched cells from forest soil in Barre Woods Harvard Forest LTER site, Petersham, Massachusetts, United States -... | ecosystem: Environmental > Terrestrial > Soil > Temperate forest >... | reverse complement strand
GTTGCCGCGATCTTCTTATCGAATAGCCATCAGAGCGATCTGGTTTGGCTGCTGGTGGGTTTCATCTTCTTCTTCGCCATTTCACAGGGGGCGGTGATCTGGGTTTACATCAGCGAGGTCTTCCCGACGCGAGTGCGGTCGAAGGGTCAGAGCCTGGGCAGTTCTTCGCACTGGATCATGAATGCGATCATCACGAAGGCGTTTCCGTCGATTGCGGCGATGTCCGCGGGGGCGCCATTCATCTTCTTTTCCGCGATGATGGCTCTGCAATTCTTCGTCGTGCTCGCGTTCTACCCGGAGACCAAGGGCGTGACGCTGGAGGCGATGCAGCGGCGGCTTGGGATCGAATGAGACAGGGGTTCAGCGATTAGGAGTTAGAAAGGGCAAGAGCGCCTGCCTTGGGGCTCAAAAGCGTGACGAAGACCGTCCTGCTGAATACTTTGCATCACGGACACGGAGAGCGTGTCATGGATCGTTGCTGTCGCCTAGTCAGGTTGGTCGGGGGTCGGCGGCGGACCAGACCCTGTCAGCCGACGTGCTCTGCCAGCTCGACGATAATCGTAGCAGAGCCGGTAGCTGTCCTCCCAGCGCTCCAGCTCGCCGACGAGCTCAGCGCCGCGGGCTCGCATGCCGGCGACGACGGCGTCGATGTCTCGACGGCAAGTGCGACACGGCGGATCACTGGTGTGTTCGCCGGCGCGTGCCGGTTGCCGCCCCGGGGGCGGCGGCGTATGGAATTTCGACAGCTCGAGTCGTCCATGGCCGTCCGGGGTCTGCGACATCGCGATCTCTGCCCGGACGCCGTCGAGCCCCACGACGCGGTCCACCCAGCGACCCTCGACCGGCCCTTCTCTCTGCAGCTCGAGTCCAAGTTCGATGAAGAACCCGGTTGCCGCCGCGAGGTCGTCCATCCCGATGCCGACGTGCTCCATCCGTTGGATCGTCATGTGCTCCATGTTGACGAATCCAGCTCGAGCTACAACGCCAGGCGCGCCCCTTCGCTCACAGGTATTGGCCATGGCCTCTAGCTAGCGGATGTTGCGACCGAGGGTGAAGCGTAAGCCTGTCCGGACACTGGCGGGCAGCGAGGGATAGCCGATGGGGCCGATATGCTGCTGGCTGAGGTAGTTTTCGAGTTGTATGTAATAGCTCAGCCAGGATGTGATTGGGACGGTGGTGCCGAGGTCAAGCTTGGCGTAGCCGTGGTCGAGATTGCGATTGGGAAGAAGCAGTGTATTGCCGAAGTTCACATCGCTGCCGCCCAGGTATGTGGAATCATCCCCGCGGCTGGAAAATGCGCCGGTGGCCACGAGGGTCAGGTGTTTGCTGGAATAGGTGAATCCGGCAAAGCCTGTATGCGGCGGTCTGCGGAAAGGCCGCGCACCCACCAGCGGCGAATCGTTACCGATGGGAATGGTGGGAAACATGGGATTGTAGCTTGGCCCAACGGCGTCGGACGAGAAGGATCGCTGCACCACGGCGTCGAGATAGGTGTAGCCGCCGCGGATGAAAATATTGCGTCCGATACCGTATTCCACTTGGCTCTCCAATCCCTGCGCACGGAAGGCCATCGAATTGAGGGTGAGCGCGAAGGCACCTTCCTGCTCCAGGAATTCCCTTAGCGATTGCTGCTGCTCGGGCGTGAGGTTGGGGAGGAGCGTGGGAACGAGGTTGGCGCCCACATATTCGATTTGATTGCCGAATTCGTTGTGAAAGTAAGTGGCGCGGAGCACGACCTGTTCGTTGAAGAGGCTTTGTTCGACACCGCCGTCATAGGAGCGTGACAGTTCGGCACCGATGGGCCGGATGCCATACTGAGCGACGGTAGACTGGCCGCCGTTGGCGAGCAAAAAGGCGTAGAGGGAACCGAACTGATCATCGATGGTAGGCTCCTGCACACCTTTGGCGAAGTTGAAGTAGAGTTTGGTTCCGTGAAAGATGCCCTTGCCCGGGCGGACGGCGTAATACGCCACTCCGATGCGCGGTGTGCCTTCCGTCCCGTAGAGCTGGTTCTCCTGGATTCCTCCACCAAGCGAGTAGAAGAGCCGCTGCCTGAAGTCGCCGTTTATCTCGAGCATGTAGTCGTAGTTCGTGCGCTCGAGAGTCTCGCTGAAGTCGTAGACCCATTCGTTTTCCGCTCCACGCTCATTTTCAAAGCGAAAGCCGCCGACGATGGCCAGATGAGGAGTGATGCTGTAGTCCGTTTGCGCGTAGAGATTGTCGCGATTGGAGACAAGGTCGATGGTATAGGGATAGATACCACCGAAGTTCATGAGAGCCTGTCCGGCGGTGGAGAATCCATTTGCACCATTAATCGTTACAAAATTACCGAAGTAGTTACCGTCGATAAGATTGCCTGCCGGGTACCACTGCGTCGACTCTTCCCTCTTGCGCGCCATACCATAGCGCACCAGCGCGTGCCAGAGGTCGCTAAAATTGTGGTCGATGGTTCCGGACAGAAATATGTCCTGATCGGACTCCTTGCCGTCGTTGGCGATGCCGTTGAAGGCATAGGCGCCGGGCAGGCCGGTGGCGATATCCGCATTACGCGCGGTGACGCGAATGGATGTGGCGCTAGTGGGAGCGAAACCAAGGTTCGCGACGGATGTTATGTTGTGATACTCGTCCATCGGGATGGAGTTGCGGGTCTGAAAGTCGGCAAAAGCGCCATAGTAATCGACTTTGCGGACGGTTCCACCCAGTTGAACCTCGTTCCGATAAGTGCCAAACGAGCCGGCATCACCTTCATATAGCAGGGAGGGAAACGGCGTGCTGCCGCGCGGCGTGGAGAAGGCCATGACGCCGGCTGCAGCATCGGAACCCCAGAGCACGCTGTTCGGCCCGCGATACGCCTCCACGTTGGAGATACCGGTGCTGGAGACCGTTGAAAGGTCGAAGCGCCCGCCGATGTCTTCCATGGGGACGCCATCAAAAAGAACCTTATTTGCGTCGGAGTTGCCTCCGCGAATAAAGACCGAGGTGACGCCGCCGCGCTGGCCGGTCTGTACAACGTCGAAACCGGGAACCTGACGCAACGGATCAACCATGTCGGCGCGGTTCATGAAATCGGTCTTGGTAAGCACGGAGACCGACGCGCTCACCTGGGCCTGTGGCTGCGGCGTACCGGTAGCGGTGACAACGATGGACTGTCGCACCCATTCAGGCTCGAGAACGACGTTCTGTTCGACAGCATCGAACTTTCCGCCGTAGAAGCTTCTGGTTGTGAGCTGCCGAAAGGAGGTGCCGCCGGCGAGAATGTAAAACTGACCGGAGGCGGGTGCGCTGATCTCATACGTTCCGTCGGAACTGCTGCGCGCATTCGAAAGGACCTTGCCGTTCTGGACGAGAGCGACGGTCGCATTAGTGATGGGCTCGCCGAGGGTATCGGTGACGGTTCCATGGACGGTTACGGCTTGCAGAATGGGCGTGGAAAGCAGGAGAAAGGCGAAAAGCAGAGCACGACGGCGGTTGCGCCGCAAAGACAAAGACATAGTTCCTCCGTTCCCCTCGGAACGCGGTTGACAGCACAAGGGACCGGTCTCCTGACTTGCGCTTAGCTGGATCACCTTCCCGGAGCGACGCGCTCCAGTGGTACGTAATATCCAGTTTTTTCCGCGGCCTTTAAGAATGAACGACGCGCGGAAGTGCGCTTACAGTTGCGGGGCAGTGGCGGATTTTCACCGCCTTCCCGTGCATCCCATTGCGTTAAACGGTGAATGTTGAACTGCAAGCCACGAGAACCGCCTTCGTGCTCTGAGCTGCAGCGAGGTGAAAAATAGCGCGGACTAGCTTTTTATAAGGCGAAGTTGCGGCAATGTCAAAAGATATATGCGTGCGGGTTTTAAGCTGAAACTATATTGACGAGGAGAATGGCGCCTGGGGAACGGAGCTCTGGGACGCGACCAAGGGCGAAGCTCAATCACTTTCTACTCCGTATCCTGCACCGTGGACAACATCTGCGCACCAGATTCAACTGGCGACGCCTGTGGAGTTAGTTATATTCAGATGATTTCGCGGAGGGCGTTAGCTACCTTGTCACCCGCGGCCTTGACAGCATGAACCGCCTTTTCACCTGCCGCACTGGTGTGCATGATGGCTGTTTTCTTTCGCGTATTCCTATGCTGGACAGGAACGCTTTCGATTCCACCGCCAAAAATCTGGTGCCGCTCTTCGAGCCGGTCAAGCTCCGCCTTCAATTCCTCGACCACCGCATCCGTGTCATCTGCGAAGACTATGAGTTCTAAATTTATCTTCCGGTAGCCCATTGTTTTGGTTCCTCTGGTTTGATCCTAAGCCTGTGGGATATGGCACTGAGGAATTTGGGAAGGGTAATGCTCACCAGCTGTTTATCTTATGGTAATCCTGGGAAGATTCGAACTTCCGACCTGCGGTTTAGGAAACCGTTCCACGTGAGTCTGCATAGAGTAGCAGGGGCCCGCATAGTGTCTATATATGACTTATTTTCATCTTATTACCACGAAATCATGTTAGCATTGCGACGCAGGAAATCGCTGCAAAATACAATTTAAACTGACACCAGAACTGACACCAGAATTTCTCAGCATAGTCTGCGGATTTTGAGTTCCCATGAGTACCGTAAGCCTATGATAAATAAGCGTAATCGAGCGTAAGATCGAAGCGCCCCAAATGACCTATTGTCAGTCAATGATAAGGCTCGGAAGAGATCATTCGCTGAGTCGGTCATTCTTGAGACGGATCTATAGCTGACACGGAAGCCGTGGGAACCCCTGCATTGGCTCACTTCGCCGGCAGCACACTGGCGTCCGAATCGGCCTGGTCAATGGAGGTCTTATGAAGAGGCGAGTGGTTGGGGTCAAACCATTATGTGGAATCTGGGCAAATAGCAAGTCTTTCCTGCTGGCTCCCGGCAGCCGCGCCGACCGCGTGGGTCAGCAGGCCACACAGCGGACTGTTTCGACCGGAATGTCAGGCCGGATTCCGATCTCATCTGAGGAGTTGCTATAAGCACGGCTTTGAATTGAGGCACCGCCATGACGGGGGAGTAGACACTCTACTCCCAATGCAAGTAGAGTGTCTACATCTATGAACGAAAGAGGCCAATATAAGAACCGAATCGAGCTGCTGCAGGGAACACTCGACATGCTTATTCTTCAGACCCTGCAATGGGGACCGCAGCACGGATACGGAATTGTCCAGGCTTTACGTTTGCGATCCGGAGACGTGCTTCAGGTGGAGACCGGATCACTGTATCCGGCTCTCCATCGATTGGAGCGTCAGAGCTGGGTGCAGTCTGAGTGGAAGCAGTCAGAGAGCAAGCAAAAAGCCCGATATTACCGAATCACGGCCAAGGGGAAAAAGCAGTTGGCCTCTGATCTGGGCCGATGGGAGCGGATTGTCGAAGCGATTGGGTCGGTGGTGTACGTCAAGCCAGAGGAGAGTGAGTCATGAAGTGGTTCCCGAGCTTCGGTTTTCAGCGGCGCAAGCGCGAATTGCAGGAAGAGATTGATGCGCACCTGCAGATGGCGATTGCAGATCGAGTGGCGCGAGGCGAGACGGCAGAGACGGCGCGACAAGAGGCGGCGAGGGAATTTGGAAATATTCCTCTAGTGCAAGATGTGACGCGCGACATGTGGGGCCAAGCGTGGCTTGAACAACTAGGCCGGGATGTCCGTTACGCGTTACGGCAACTGCGCAAGAGCCCCGGCTTTTCGATCACCGCGACGGCGATGCTGGCAGTAGCTATCTGCGCCAACAGCACCGTATTCAGTTGGATCGACGGCACAATGTTGCGTCCGATTCCTGGCGCGCGGGACACGGGCGATCTTGTTAGCCTGCAGCGGGGGGAATGGAACTTCTCTCCGACTCCGCCCTTCTCGTATCTCGACTATCGCGATCTGCGCGAGCAGAACCACACCTTCGCCGGAATACTCGCATATCATCACGATTGGATCACGCTGACTGGCGGCGCACAGCCGGAGCGTGCCTATATTTCGAACGTGTCGGCGAATTATTTCGACGTGCTCGGCATCAAGCCCGTGCTGGGGCGTTTCTTTCTACCTGAAGAGGAGTCACGTCCAGTTCCCAACGTAGTCCTGAGTTACTCGCTCTGGAAGACGCGTTATGCCGAAGACCCGGCAATTGTGGGCAAGTCGATCGAGATCGCCCGGCATCCTGTGACGGTGATCGGTGTGGCGCCAGAGGGGGTTGTCGGAGCAATGCCCGGGATCCGTGAAGATCTGTGGGTAACGCTCGATCCCCTCGGGACGGACGTGTGGCGGATGACGCATCGCAGTGGTGGTGCGGTCTGGCTGAACGTAATAGGAAGATTGCGGCCCGGCGTGAGCCGTGGCCAGGCAGCTCAGGATCTCGACACCGTGATGCACAATATTGTCGCGGCGTTTCCGGACGATCATCTCGGCGATAACCGGATCACGCTCGATCCCATGTGGCGTTCGCCATTCGGCGCCAACGGATACATGGCGGCGACGCTGCCCATTCTGCTGGCCTTCGCCGCTGTGGTGCTGTTGCTGACCTGCGCGAACGTGGCTACGCTCACGCTGGTGCGGTTTGTATCCCGGCGGCGTGAACTTGCGATCCGGCAGTCGCTCGGGGCGAATCGTATTCAACTGGTGCGGCAGATGGTGCTGGAGGGCGTGGTGCTTTCCATCGTCGCAGGAGCCGTGGCCCTTGTGTTGACATCGTGGACTTCGAAGACATTCGCATGGTTCTTTCCGGCGAACTCGAATCCCCTCATACTCAACGGGAGCATGGACCATAAGGTGGTAATCGGGATTGCGGTGTCGTCCCTGTTGGTCGGCATGCTGTGCGGCGCGCTCCCCGCCTGGCGTTCGTCCCACGCGCCGGCAGTTGAGGTACTCAAGGCAGAGTCTGCAAGTATCTCCGGCGGCTCACGCAACCGGAAATTGCTCAGCGGGCTGGTGGTGGCGCAAATCGCGCTGTCACTTCCTCTGCTGTTGTGCTCCGGGCTATTCCTGCGAACACTGCGGAATCTCGCCGGTGCGAATCCCGGATTTGAGCAGGATCACATTCTCACTGCGACCGTGGGGCTGAATATTGCCGGCTACAGCCACAACGAGGAACAGGTGATCCGTCACAAGATTCTTGATCGCGTCTCGGCATTGCCTGGCGTGAAGGTTGCGTCTCTTACGGACTGGATTCCGATGGCCCTGAGCCACAAGGGCGAGGATGCGTATCCGGAAGGGTATGTGCCGCACCCGCATGAATCTTTGAAGGTGGCGCATGCCGAGGTGTCCCCGCGGTATTTCGAATCCCTCCATATACCCGTTCTGGAAGGGCGCGAGTTTACACCGGATGACGATGAAAAGGCCCCGAGGGTGCTCATCGTGGATCAGACCGCGGCGAGGCGCTACTGGCCAGGTCAGGATCCGCTGGGAAAGGAACTCAGAGTGTGGGGCAGGCTTTTCACGGTTGTCGGCGTTGTGAGGAATTCAACACATACATTCGTGAATGAGTCACCGGAGCCTATGGTGTATATGAGCTTTTTCCAGGCGGGGTACGAGACGATGGTGCAGGTGGAGACCGAGGGGAATCCGGTCGACCTGGCGCCAGCGGTGCAAAACGCCATCCACGAAATCGATACACGGCTGCCGGTTTTCGATGTGCGTTCCATGCGAGAGAGTACCCAGATGGCGAGCAGTTTCGCCGTCATACAGAGCACCCTGGCGGGAATGTTCGCGTTGATTGGGCTGGTTCTTGCGATAACCGGAATCTACGGAGTCGTGGCCTATCGAACCCAATTGCGGACCCACGAGATCGGAATACGAATGGCTCTGGGCGCTTCACGCGTCGATGTGCTGCGGCTCGTGCTGTTGCAGGGATTCTGGCTCACAGGCATCGGGCTGGCGCTAGGACTGGTGTTTGCGTTGGGACTGACACGCATTATCGTCCGGCTGTTGTACGGAATCGGCGCCAACGATCCGGTCACCGTCGTTTCCGTCGTCATGCTCCTGGGAGCAATGTCATTGCTCGCATGCTACCTTCCCGCACATCGAGCGATGCGCCGGAACCCCGTGACCGCAATTCGCGAATTGTAAGCTGCAGTTCAGATTCGACGCGAATTGCGTGAATGCATGGTACAGGGCGATCTACCTTTCGAAGATCGAAAACAGGATCTACGTATTGCACTGTTTTGAGAAAGAAAGCCACAAAACAGACCGGCGAGATATCGCAATTGCGAGTCAGCGCCTCAAACTCGTTAGATAGCGATTGCAGGAGCAAAGGTCACATGAGAAGCGGAGCGGAAAATAAGCCAACCCATATCGTGAAAGGAAACATCTTCGATGCGTTGGGTTTCTCCACGTCGGAAGCCAGCGCGTTGAAGATCAAAGCAGAGTTCTGTCTGTCATTCTGGAAGACGTGCGGGCGAAAGGCTACACACAGGCTCAACTCGCACAGATTTTGGACGAATACCAATCGTCGGTGAGCAATCTACTGCGAGGCAGAATCTCCCAGGTAAGTATCGAAAAACTGCTGCGCTATGCCGACCGTCTGCACCTCCAGACAAGCATTGCGGTGCGTCCAACGGCAGGCCGCAGGCGCGCAGGACAGAGCCGAGCGCCATCAAACGCGCGGGGCGCAGCGCGAAAGCTGGCAGCAGCAGTTTAGCTGCTCCGCGCTTCACAGCACACCCTGGCATTTACACCACAATACGTTCAGGATGGTCGCCGCGTGCGTACTTGCGTAGATCGGCTACTGGAATTAGAACTCTTCCGCCAATCCTTCGGGTTGGCAATCGGCGGTTCGCTATCAGGTAGTCCAGGCCGCGCTGGCTGATGGAAAGGAGCTGGGCCGCCTCTTCGCGGCTTACCAGCAGCTTTGCGTCCGGTGCGACTACGACTCGTTCCGGCTGCTTCTTGCGTACGCCGTTGATTGTTTGCATTGGTGTACTCCTTCAATAGAGATTCCGTTCTGCTCACATCCCCAGCCCTAAACCCATGCCCTGTTCCAGTCCGTGTGCTGGCGATGGAGCAAACTTCTGTTCGATGGAAGCTATCGCCTGTTCCGGCTTGTAGGCGCTCTGATGCGAAACATCATGGCTGAGCGCCAGTGACAGCTTCGTGCGATCATTCGTGAAAATCTGTGCGTCCCACTGGCCTCGCGAAACCGAGACATAGGCCATACGGTTGTTTAGCAAGTCCTTTGTGCCAAGCTCGGTGTCCACATGAATCAGCACGCGTTCCGCAGTCTGTCCTTGGCTGGAATAGCTGGTCACGGCATAACCGTGGTCAAGGTGTGGAAAACGCTGTGAGTCGAAATCCACGCTGCGCCCACCGTCCAGCTTCAACCGCATCCCGCCATCTCGTGCGATGTTCTCCACCGTTCCGAACTCACGATTAGAGATCTTCAACTCCTGATTTGGCGCGGTGAACTGGACGCGGTCGCCAATCGAAAACACCTTCTCCTGCTCGCGGTATACGGAGACGCCCATTTGACGGTGCGGATCGTATGTCGTCTGTCCTCCGTTTGCGCGCAGAACGGTCAGCGTATTTTCCTGAGCATGGACAGCAATCACGCGAGCGTATTCTCCCTTTCCAATGCCGGTCTCCTTCGATGCTCGTGAATAACGCAGGATGTCGTCGATCTGATACTGCTGTGCCCAACTGCGGTCTGCGCCGGTCATCTCCTGACGCGGCACAAGCATTTGCATAGGATGTTCCTGCGTGTTCACGATGCCGCGCGATTGCAGTTCCTTGTGAATGTGCTGGTTGATCTCAATACGCGAACGGTTGTCCGGTGAGACAACCAGCGTGCTTGCCGGCGATGAGGCATATTCACTAGCGATAGCAGCAATGCGCTCCCCACGTTCCTTCATCTCAAGCACACGGCCCTGCTGGTCGAGACTTTCGACGGCGGCTCCTACCTGCCCACGCGCTAGTTGCTCGACAGCGTGTTTCAACGCCGGATCGCGCTGGCGAAGAATCTCATCCAGCCTCACCGTGTTCATACCTGCTTCCTGAAGCTGCGCGAAGGGGCGGCCAGCTTCGACACCTTCATGCTGACGGGTGTCTCCAACCAACAGAACACGGTCATTCCGATGAAGACGCATCACAAACTCGTGCATCTGGCGCGTTGAGGCCAGCGATGATTCGTCGAGCACAAAGAGTCTCTTCTCTCCTGTGTCCGGCTGCTTTCCTCGAACAAGGTGGCGCTGGAGGGTCGAAGTTCTCATGCCAGCTTCGGACAGCTTCTGCGCAGCTCGGGATGTCGGGGCAAACCCTTCGACCGTGTATCCCTGTGCCTCTGCTCCTTCACGGATGACGGCCAGCGTCGTTGTCTTTCCTACTCGAGCAAGGCCATCCAGGCCTACTATCTTTTCCCGGCTCAGACAAATCTCATCGACTGCATGAAGCTGTGCCTTGCTCAACTCCGGGTGTTGGTCCTCCATCCGTATTCGCAACGGGGGCGAAACCAACATCGAGTTCTCAAAGCAGCGTTGATTGCCTTGCCGCATGGAACCAACAATCTCCCGCTCCAAACGAACCATCTCAGACGTCGTATACTGCGGCGCAGCTCTGCCGTCCGTACGTTCCACGCGTCGAAACTCGCCTCGAATGACTCTCTGCTCAAATTCCTGTCGCACCTGACTGTAGGTGGCTTCTCCCATACCGCGATCGATTGCCGCTTGTAGGATAATTCGCTCATCCTGCACAGCCGAACGTTCGAAGACATGATGGCGTGAGTACGTCACAGACTGTTGCGCTGCTTTCTCCGGCTGCATCGCCTGGTGTCGAGTTTGCTCCTGCGCCTGCGAAACAATACGTTCCGCCTGATGACCACACCTTGCAGCGAGTTCACGATGTTGCTGCAGCACCTCTTCACGCGAGAGCAGGTCTTTACCATCCCTTGTGCGATGAGCGGCAACCTGCGCAGCACCTGCACCATCTCTGCCTATCTCTTGTAAATGCGCTTTGATTTGAGCCCGGCGCAGACTGGATGCTTCCAGATAGTCTCGCGTATAACCCTTGATCTCCGGCTCCCCATACTCCCCGCGCTCTATTTCATAACCGAGTCTTTGCAACCGCAGGGCAAGTTCTGAGCGGTACACGCTAGTCGCGTAGTGTTGCGACTGAAAGAGACTGCGTTCCTGCAATGCCCGTGTTTGGCTGTTCCCGCGCTCCGTCACATTGAAGATGACAGCATGAGTGTGAAGCTGTGGTGCAGCATAGCCGTCAACGGGGCGGGCAGTATCGTGCTCAAAGGTGGCAGCGATGAATTTTCCAGTCGTCTCAGGTGCATGAATATTGCCGATGCGCGCCTGTGTATAGCGTTCCAGTTCTCGCAACGCTACGCGAACACTTTCGCGATGCGCTTCGCGCACATGCTCATCGCCACCCACAAGCGCAGTGAGAGAAACAGACTTCGGCGCAGAGAATGTCGCATCCCATCCTGCGCGATGCTCCGCGCTGGTGATCCGCTTGCCATATTCGTTTTCGTAGTTTCTGGCCGGCTGGTGCTTGACAAGCTGTGCGGCATTGTCAGGATGCTGTCCTTCGCTCAATCGTGCAAAGTGCTCATCTCTTACTGCGCCTTGCAAACCCCATTCATGTGCGAGCCTTCCTTGCCACTCGCTATGTCCCTGCTGATCGCGAGACCAGTAATTCTGTTTTTCAGAAGTGAACTCGCGCGCGTGATACGTACGGGCCTGGCCTGCGGACAACGCTTTGGAGATAGTCAACATGTGCTGCAACTTTGCTTCAGGTGCGGCAGTATCTAGCAACTACATACTCAGACTAACTCAGATTTGATGGAGACGGCCTACTTATTAACTAATTATTTTGCGCCTAAGCTCGAGGGAGGTCGCATAATTACTTATTATTACTATACGTTACTCTACGTTCCCATGACTAATAGGAAGCAGCTGTAAGCATCTATAAGTAACAAGAATCACCATGCGATTACATGGTGGCTCGCCGACTACTTACGAGCTAGATACGAGCCGCTTCGAAGATCGCGGATTGATGTCATCGAGCGACCCCCTTAGCCCCTTCAATGCACTATCTTTCGAGAGCCGTTTCGCATCTGCGCAAACGAATGCAGAGGAACCATCTGAGAAGGCTGTGTACGATGATGATTACTTCCAATTTGGAGGGAGACTTGGTTAGCGAATTCAGAAGCTCTAGTCCCTCTCTCATTCAGTCAATCCACTGCGACTCGTCCCATGGTTTCGACTGTTCTTTGGCATTGTGAAGGGAAGCTGCTCCGGGGAAGATAGAGCGCCTTTGTGGGGGCACTTGAAGGGCGCTTGAAAGGTACTGCTTCTCACCCGTCAACAGATTCGTTTCCGCCTGCTGAACCCCGCCCGGAACGACTGCAGTGTGAGGGATCGTTTTCATAGCGGAATGGGCGCGCTGTAGACGGGCTTTATCGACGGCTATTCGTCGCCCAATCCATGACCGAATGCACTTGGCAAACTGAGTCCAAGTCTCCATCAGATTGAAGGGCAATTCCGACGCCGAAACCTCCTCGCGAAGTCTGTGCCATTCGATCCCCAATTCTCTCTTCATCATGAACGCGACATAGAGCACAAGGATAGAATAGCGGTTCGGCAATCACTTGACGAAAGCTCCGGCTGCCATAGAAGTCTTCTTGTAAGAGCCTTTTCAACTCTGCGGAATTGACAGCTTCCGGACGGCTTTTAGCCAGGCTTATCCAGCCCCGTTCGTTGGCGGAAGAGGAGAGTTCAAGAGACAGGTTCCACATCCTTCCAGAGGCCACGTCTACGTCGATAACTGGCTTGCTCTTCCGCCCCGGAGCCGCCTTGAATAGCCACTCGATTTGGGTGGTACTTCCCGGCTGGTTTGCGCTCGTTGAACTCCCCCAATAGGCCATCAGATAATACCTTTCGAGCGGTTGCGGACCCCACCCAAACCATGACAGAAACATGGTCAATGTAATCACGGGAACGGCAGTCATGAGCGACGCAATTCGCAACGGAAACGCTCTCGGAAGATGGAGCCATTGCATGGTCGATTCTCCGCCTATTTCGTCCCGCTTTGCAGCTGCTTTTGAGTCAGGACTTCCCGTGCCTTTTGCTCTTTAATGGAGTCCGCATGTGGGGACATTTTGCGTAATTCTTCGACGCTTATTGGGCCCTCAGATGCCTTGGCAAACAGGTTTAGCATGAGGGAGCGCATCCCCATAATCTCAGCCAACAAGATCGAATCGGTAAGCTCTTGTGCGGCACGAGCTTCTGTCAATGCGACATCGCGAAGCCATTCGGCCAGCTTCTTCCCCGCTTTGGCCGCAGCAGATTCCACCTCGGCAAACTCCGCCCCTGTAAGCCGTGTCGCGATGGATTTTGCACGATATGTTTCATTCGGCGGATTGGTGGAAGCTGCTGAAGTAATTGTCTGTTGCAGCTTGGTATCAGAAGAAGCCATGAGAAAGGGCCTCGCGTGGGCACTCTAGTTGCATGCCTTGGATGCGCACTACATAGCGGTGGTTTCTATAATTGCTTTCAAAGTAAGGTGTTCACGCACGAAAATATCATGCGGTCTTCAGCGAACAGTAATGTTTACGCCCGTAAACGTCAAATCGCAATTCGCTAAAACAAAACACGTTACCGATTGCTAGCGAGCAACTGCTTAACAGCTCCCATTTTGGGGATGACGTGTCGAGATACAGCCCGTGCGAAGCACGGTTCTCTTTTCGCCGCTGCTTCTGGGGGATGATCATGGCTTTCCGACCCGGGCGGACTCTATCGACTCCGCCCCTGCGATGGCCCTTGGTGTGGGCTTGGGCTTCGCGTCGGCTAGGACGGCGCTCCTGCGCACGCGTAGCGTAGGCGTGGTGCGGCGAGCATCGGAGGACTTGAGTAGTCCTGGAAGTCCCGGTCCTTCGAGAAGACGTAGTGCAAGTGGGAAATGAGATGTATGGAGTTCGACCTGCGCCAACGATTACTTATCTCTGAGATCCGCAAATCGAGTCTCAAGTAAACGCAAAATGACGGCAAAAATCATCGCCGTCGACACCCCGAACATCAATGATCCATCTGCGGCCTCGAGTGGTCCCAGCAACTTCCATGAAGCCGACATGATTACATCCCCGTAGCCGAGCGTTGTATAGTTCACCGCTGAGTGATAATATGCGGCTCCGAACTCCTGAAACTCACCGCAAATCATGAATAACCATGCCCATACGCCGATTTCAATCAGGTGAGCCACGAATGCGAATGACATTACTAGTACAACGATCGTGAGATCGATTAAGTACCTCATGCCAGCAAGACCAAGTCTTCTCTCACGACGAAAGAAGTTCACTGTTGCGCCCAAAGCCAGAGCGTGGATGAAAATTGTACAAAGTGTCGCGCCGGCACCCGCGACCAACGGATTGACAATCGCAACTTGATGAACCTGGGTCATCCGTCTCTGCCTAGTCGTGATAATAGACGCGGCGCGCAATTGCGCCTACTACATAAAACTGGTATCGCACTCGCCGCATGACTGTGGATACACAGAGCCACTTCGCGCTCAATGTCGCGTGCGATATAGCGAAGGATACAATATCGCACAGCCTATGCGTACGACTGAACCAGCTAACAGGAGACCGAGCGGATCAGGTCTATGAGTGCGTCCCCGTCCACCGGCTTTCTGAAGAAGCCAATCGCGCCTTTTTCCAGATAGAAAGATTCGGAGTTCTCGGAAGGCTTCCCCGTGATGATAACAATAGGCACCGGATTCCTGATACTTCTCACATGCTGCAGAAGGCCGAGTCCGCTCATCTTGCGCATTTCGACGTCGGTAATGATGCAGCAGCTCCTGGAAAGTCCACCACACCCAAGAAACTGCTCAGCTGAACAATAGCTTTCTGCCTTATATCCGCAGGAAGCGAGAAGATTGACGAGTGATTCGAGAACTCGGAGATCGTCATCAATGATCGCAATCGTCCGAACCTGCGCGCCC
>Ga0206981_10260_pt1 | contig 14930 bp, 14 predicted proteins | sample Alteio_BWMinCont_17_FD_153312 | JGI IMG/M metagenome (GOLD analysis project Ga0206981, IMG submission 153312) | Enriched cells from forest soil in Barre Woods Harvard Forest LTER site, Petersham, Massachusetts, United States -... | ecosystem: Environmental > Terrestrial > Soil > Temperate forest >... | reverse complement strand
AACCCTTTTTATTAAGTACATCTTTCGATGTACTAACTGAAGTAAATACGTTTGAGCTTGATTTACCCTGTAGTGATACGTTTGCGCTTTGAAAACCTACGTTTGCTCCTGCGCGCCAGGTATCAGTAATTTTATAGCCTATATAAGTAAAGCCATACCCGGCTATTCCTTTATTACTGTAAAGCTGCCCGGAAATTAATATATTGCAGCATGAAAGTATATGGAATAACAAACTGCAATACGGTAAAAAAAGCGCTCGACTGGCTAAAGGCCCATCATGTTGCTTATGAATTTCAGGATTTTAAAAAACTTGGCGTAACCGAGGAAAAGTTAAAAGAATGGGACGCAAAAGCTGGTTATGAAAAATTTATGAATAAACAGGGCCTTACCTGGAAGCTTGATCCGCAGGTAAAGGAAAATATAAAAAGCAATGCCGATGCTTTAAAGCTGCTGCAACAAAAAACCAGCATGATAAAACGCCCCGTTATTGAAGATGGAGACTTTTTGTTTTTTGGATTTGATGAAGGGGTGTATGAGCAATTAGTGAAGGAGTGAATTAGTGATTTAATGAAGAAAGAATTAGTGAAGGAGTGAATTATTTATTTTAGTCTTCACCAGTAAATCAATCACTAATTCACTAACTCGCTAATTCACACTTAATAAAATGGTAACAATCATTTTACGTGTAACGTCATTCCTTAATTTGTAGTATAATTGCTGTAGATTACAAACTGACCTCAAAATGAAATTAAAACTGTTAGCCGGTTTTGCACTGGCTTTTATTGCTGTAACAAGCGTTAGCCGTGCGCAGCAAACTCCTGCACAAACTACACCGGCAGCCCCACCGGCCACAAACTATGATTATCATGAAGCTTTTGGTCCGTATTTTTACGGAAAGAACGGATCAGAATACCGCGCTGCCGATGGTGAACCCGGGCCAAAATACTGGCAAAACCGTGCTGATTACCAATTAGCAGCATCGCTGAATGACCAAACCAATGAAATTACCGGATCAGAGATCTTAACTTATACAAATAACAGTCCGCAAAAGCTTGGCTATTTATGGATGAATTTGGAGCAAAATCTTTTTAAGCTTGATTCAAGGGGAACAGCTATTGTGCCATGGGTAGGCAATCCAGCAAAGCAAATTAGCCGTAACTGGGGCCGCGGGCAGGATTTTGATGCTGGCTTTAAAATAAAATCAATAAAAGTGATAGGCCTTAAAGGCGGCACAACTGAGGTGAAATTCCTGGTTTCGGACACCCGGATGCAGGTTTATTTACCTGCGGAAGTTGCTGCTGCCGGCGGCCAGGTGAAATTAAAGATCGAATACTCATTTATTTCGCCAAATTACGGATCAGACCGTATGGGCATCCAGGAAACCAAAAACGGGAAGATCTTTACGATAGCACAATGGTACCCAAGGATGTGCGTTTATGACGACGTATACGGATGGAATACTATCCCTTATTCAGGCCCCGGAGAATTTTATTTAGAGTACGGTGATTTTGACCTGAGCATTACCGCCCCGGCCAATCATATTGTAGTAGCATCAGGCGAACTGCTAAATCCGCAGGAAGTTTATACCCCAACACAATTAAAACGCTGGGCCGAAGCTGAAAAAAGCGAGAAAACTGTTGTTATCCGTTCAGCAAGTGAAGTAACCGACCCAGCATCACGCCCGGCAGGTAAAAAAACCTTAACCTGGCATTTTAAAATAAAGAATGCCCGCGATGCTTCATGGGGATCATCAGCCGCATTTATTGTTGATGCTGCCAAAATGGATCTGCCAAGCGGCAAAAAATCAATAGCAATTTCAGCCTACCCGGTTGAGAGCGATGGCGTTGATGCCTGGGCACGTTCAACCGAATATGTTAAAAAATCAATTGAATACAATTCAAAACAATGGTTTGAGTTCCCATACCCTGCTGCTACTGCCGTTGCAGGTATAGTAGGCGGGATGGAATATCCCGGGATTGTTTTTTGTGGGTCGGGTGCAAAAAAAGGACAACTTTGGGGGGTTAACGACCATGAGTTTGGCCATACCTGGTTCCCGATGATCGTAGGCTCGAACGAGCGCATGTACGGTTGGATGGATGAGGGTTTTAATACTTTTATCAATACGCTGTCAACCGCTGATTTTAACAATGGCGAATACAAAAGGAAAACTGGTAATATGCATATTTCCGGTGCTGCCTTTACCGCACCTGGTTTGGAAACTATGCTGAGCCAGCCGGCTAACCTTAAAGAAAGAAATACCGGTACTTTATTATATTCAAAACCGGGTGCCGGCCTTACCTTGCTACGCGAGCAGATCCTGGGTCCTGAACGTTTTGATTTTGCCTTTAAAACTTACATTGCAAAGTGGGCATTTAAACACCCAACACCTGATGACTTTTTCCGCACTATTGAAAATGCCGGCGGTGAAAACCTGCAATGGTTTTGGAGAGGCTGGTTCATTAACAACTGGCGTTTGGATGTTGCCGTACGCAGCGTTGATTATGTTGATAATGACCCTACGAAAGGTGCTTTTATCACCATTGATAATCTTGAAAAAATGGCCATGCCGGTGATACTGGAAATTAAAACTGTTAGCGGTAAAACCGATCGGGTTAAGTTGCCTGTAGAGATCTGGGAGCGTAACAGCAGCTGGAAATTTAAATACCCATCAACGGAAGCTATTGAGTCTGTAACTTATGATCCGGATAAGGTATTGCCTGATTATAACGAGGCTAATAACGTTTGGAAGAAACAGTAGTTAGAGATTAGAGACCAGAGGTTAGAGATTAGGAGAAAAAGAATAGTTTGGAGGCCTCTTTTAGCTTGATAAGCGATTTAGATAAAATGGACCCGGTTTTTGCCGGGTCTTTATTTTTTAAATTGTTTTTGGGCATAAAATAAAACAGGTTGATACACTCTTTTGTAAAATGTTTAAGTAAAAACCTTTATCCTGAAAAATAGGTTTATATTAACAATGTAATTCATCTGCCATGCAAATAAGATATGTTTTGATTGTGCTGTTAGGTTTAATAGCAGGATCTGTAAATGCACAAGGGCTTTTAAAAGGCACTGTGCATGAAAGTGGGAGCGGTAATAAACTACCTGATGTTTTTATCAGGAACACCAACAATAAGCAATTAGCGCTTACTGATAAAGAAGGTAATTTTAGTATAAAGGCCGAAACAGGGAACTTGCTGATATTTGATTCGCCGGGGTATATGTCCGATACCTTGTACCTGGTTGATCTGTCGCCTAAAAAAATTGAGTTGACCACCAAAACAATAGCATTGCGCGAGGTGAAGATCAGCTCGAGCAGGCAGGCGTTTGATCCGCATAAAGAGTACCCTGAAATATATACAAAGAGTAAACTTTACGTATTATCGCCAACCACGTGGTTTGGTAAAGAAGCTACAGATGCGCGCCGACTTAAACGCTATTTTAAGCGGGAAGCAGAAGAGCGGCAAATTGACGCGGTTTTTACAAGGGCTTATGTAGGCAGTATTGTGCCATTAAAAGATAATGAGCTGGATGATTTTATGCTCATGTACAGGCCTACTTATGCCTTTATAAAAGGCAACGATAATGTATCCCTTGCAGTTTATATTAACGATAGCTATAAAAAATACCAGGCATTACCCCCTGATAAGCGTAAGCCGCAAAGCCTTACGGGAGGGCAGTAGGCAGTAGCACATTGTGTTAAGCTGATGCCAACAAATTCAGGTTCAGACAAAAAATCCGGAATTGAATATCTGAAACTGCGAAGCACTCTTGAACTCCATTAAAAACAAACAATAAGTGAAAAATCCGAAATAATAACTCATTTTTGCTTCATATCATGCAAAAAGATAAGCTTTTAATTATTGATGATGAAGAACGCCTGCGCAGCCTGCTGGCCCGGATCCTTCAGCTGGAGGGTTATGACGTGCTGGTGGCGTCAAACGGGAAAGAGGCTATAAGAAAATTACAGCAGGAAGTAATACCTGTTGTAATCAGTGATGTAAAATTGCCTGACGTTAACGGAATTGAGCTTACATCGCAAATTAAAGCCAGCTGGCCCGCTACAGAAATTATAGTGCTAACTGCCTTTGGTACTATAAATGATGGTGTTAAAGCCATAAAAGGTGGCGCGTTTGATTACATTACCAAAGGGGATGACAACGAAAAGATAATCCCGCTGGTTAGCAAGGCGATGGATAAAGCGCTTTTACAGCAAAAAGTTTTGGAGCTCGAAAAAAAGCTGAACAGTAAATTTGGTTTCGAAAGACTTATCGGCAGGTCTGTAGCTATAACAAATGTTATAAAACTTGCGCAAAAGGTAGCGCTAACAGATACTACCGTTTTATTATTGGGCGAAACTGGTACCGGAAAGGAGATCTTTGCCGAAGCCATACACCAGGCAAGTCCGCGTAATGCCAAATCATTTGTGGCGGTAAACTGTAGCGCCTTTACAAAAGAGTTGTTGGAAAGTGAGTTGTTTGGCCACAAAGCGGGCTCATTTACCGGGGCTGTAAAAGATAAAAAAGGGCTTTTTGAAGAAGCAAATGGCGGCACTATTTTTTTAGACGAGATTGGGGAACTGGATCATGATCTGCAGGCCAAGTTGTTGAGGGTGCTGGAATCACAATCGTTTATAAAAATTGGCGATACCAAACCAACCCAGGTTAACGTGCGCATACTGGCGGCAACAAACCGGAATTTACAGGCTGAGGTTAGTAAAGAAGGTTTCCGGTCTGATCTGTATTACCGCTTATCTGTGTTCCAGATTACCCTGCCTGCCCTGCGTGATCGTAAAAAGGATATCAAGCTGCTGGCCGAATATTTTATGGGCTATTTTGGTATAAAGGTTAAGAAACAATTCGCTGGCCTGAGCGATAAGCTTACAGAAAAGCTGGAGGCCTATAACTGGCCCGGTAACATTCGCGAGCTGAAAAATATTATTGAACGTGCTGTTATTTTAGCTGATGATAATGTTTTAGACGAAACGCTGCTCCCTTATGAAATGCAGGGACCACAAACGGTACAGACAGGCAATTCATCACCATCGTCATTTGACCTTTCATCGGTCGAAAAACTGCATATTCAACGGGTGCTCAACCATACCCATGGCAATCGTGCCGAAGCAGCCCGCCTGCTTAATATAGGCATAGCCACTTTGTACCGCAAGTTGAAAGATTACGGAATGGAGTAGATTGAATGCGGAAGTCGGAGTGCCGATTGCGGAAGTATATGAATTTTGACTGAATATTTAAAAATCCTAACTTCTACTTCAGACGCAAATCCGAGATCGAACATCCGAATTCCGAAATTTTATTAATTTTTACCATCCTCTGCCATTGCTGAGATCGCTTGCAAAAACCAGGCGGCATGGGGAATCCACTGTTCTGTCCAGCGCCATTCATTGCCGTTATCTTCGGTTTTATAATCTATGCCACTGCCATCGCCGTTATCTTTTTTGCCGGTTATCCCGTTCGAGATGCCACCTTTTTCAGATCCATGCCCAAAGTTTGAATGCATATAAGGCACATTGTTTTTTCCGAAGCCATACATAAAACACATGGAATAAGGGTTACAACCAAGGGTCCACGATAACTGTTGCGAAGCAAAAATTGCCAGCGGGTCTTTTACACCCCAGTTGCCCTTATCAGGATAAACCAGCTTACCACCAACTAATGCAGCAGTAGCCAATGAGCTTAAACGGGCATCTTCGCCCTGCCACCACCAGCCGGTTTCATTATCATGCGGAATAAAAAACCCGTCATTAACCGCACCTTTATATAAAAATGATTGCCGCGCATAGCCAAAAGGGTTGCTTACTTTACTGGTTACGGCAAGGTTATAATCCAGTGCTTTCTTAATAGTGCCTAAGGCGGCTGAACGCTGTGCTTCATCCTTTTCCTTTATTAAATAACGAGATAAGGCCACCACGGGTAAACCGGCATCGCTTGCATGCCAGTATGGGCGGTTAGCATCGTTGGCAATAAAATAACCTTCGGCGCTCATTCTTTTATTCAGGTTTTGAGCGCGTTTCCTGGCTTCGTCTCTGTAAAGCGAACTATCGGTAGCTATCCACAGCTCGGTAGCAGCCATCAGCGCGCAGTAATCATCAATGATGTTTTCTTTGCCGTCATCGTCATATTTGGTATTGTTTATCAGCAGGTGAGCAAATGCGCGTTTGGCCCCGTCAAGGTATTGTTGCGAGGTGTATTCACCATTCTTTTTCCATTGAGAGATCCGTGCCAGCGCAGCAATAGCCATACCACCACCTTCGCGAAAGTCACATTGGTATTCATCGGTAGTAACACTATTAGCCCGAAGCCCAACTATCCTGCGGGCGCTAGGATCTTTATTAAAATAGCTAAAAACTATCATATAAAAATAATCGTCCTTTGATAGCGCGCGCATCATATAATCGGCACCATACAAGGCCTCGTTGTCCAATGAATCTTTAATGTTCCATTTTTTTAATAGCCCAGGTATGGCCTCAGATGCGCTTACCATTGACCATGTAACCAATGGCGTTTGTTGCGGCGACATAAAATTGGCATAAGCCAGATGTGAAAAGTACTTGCTCACATCACCCGATGCATCGCACCAGCCGCCGCGTATATCAACCGTTTTGTCTCCACCACCCTGCAAGCGCATGTGCTCATCGGCTGCCAATTCCTGCGGGGTGTTGGCGCGTTGTTTATTGTAATAATGAATTATAGATGAAAGGGTGAGCTTTGCCAATGCGTCCTGATCAATAACAAAAGGATATGACGTATAAGTTTTACCCGCAATAATTACCTGGACGCTGTATTTTCCTGTTTTTTTAAATGATGAAAAATTTGCCTGGTAATATGTTTTTCCTGGTGTCCACTCATCAATATTTTGCGGACCGCTCAGCACACCAGTAAACTCCGCCTTGTTAGTTGCAGAATTTACCAGGTTAAATATGGTTTTTCGGGTAAGTTTATTATCCACACTTACTACCGCTATTTTTGGCCCTTTTGTATCAAAACCTACCTGGTTGGCATAAATAACGGGCTGAGCAAAGCCTATAAATGACAGAATAGAAAACGCAACAGATAATAAAATAGCAGGAACCTTCATGGCTTACTTGGATTTATACCGAAAGATAAGGGCTATTTTATAAAAAATGTGTAGTTATTGCCATAGTAGTAGAATTGTAGGGGACAAATATTTATATCACGTTGCCCGTAAAAACTAAAGGGAGTGCTTATGTCCGATTGGGTTTAATGTGTGATTTGAGTTCAGGTACTTAACAATTAAGGGCTTAGCCAAATTCTATTTCTGCCTTTCGGCAATATCATTATATTTGCCACATCTTCTAATAAAGGCATTTGAAAAATATGGCTAAGAAAAAATCTGATACTCCTGATACCCCTAAGCATATTGCTGTTGTAAATGATAAATCATTATCATTTTTCGAAAAATATATAAACAATCCTTCGCCTACCGGTTTTGAATGGAAAGGCCAGAAATTATGGCTTGATTATTTGAAGCCATACATTGATGATTATTATGTAGATAACTATGGAACTGCAGTAGGCATCATCAATAAAAAAGCGGAATACAAAGTGGTAATTGAGGCCCATGCCGATGAAATCTCGTGGTTTGTAAACTATATAACCAGCGATGGATTGATATATGTTATCCGTAACGGCGGCTCTGATCACCAGATAGCGCCTTCAAAACGGGTAAATATCCATACCGATAAAGGAATAATAAAAGCTGTTTTCGGATGGCCCGCTATTCATACGCGCACAGCCGGCGAAAAAGAAGAGGCCCCGACCTTAAAAAACATCTTTTTAGATTGCGGCTGTACTTCAAAAGATGAAGTTGAAAAACTCGGCATCCATGTAGGCTGCGTTATTACTTATGAAGATGAGTTTATGGTGCTTAATGACCGCTATTATGTAGGCCGTGCACTGGATAACCGCGCAGGTGGATTTATGATTGCTGAAGTAGCCCGTTTGCTTAAAGAAAATAAGGTGAAGCTGCCATTTGGCTTATACATAGTAAATGCAGTGCAGGAAGAAATAGGTTTGCGCGGTGCCGAAATGATAGCGCATCATATTAAACCAAACGTAGCTATTGTTACGGATGTTACGCATGATACCCAAACCCCAATGATCAACAAGATAACCCAGGGCGATTTGGCTTGCGGTCGTGGTCCGGTAGTATCATATGCGCCTGCGGTACAAAATAACCTGAACAAATTACTGATAGAAACTGCCGAAAAAGCTAAAATTCCTTTTCAGCGCCAGGCTTCATCACGTTCAACAGGTACTGATACGGATGCTTTTGCATATTCAAATGACGGTGTGCCTTCGGCATTGATCTCATTGCCGCTGCGTTATATGCATACTACTGTTGAGATGATCCATAAAGAAGATGTTGATAATGTGATCCGGTTGATTTATGAAGTTTTATTAAATATAAAGGCCGGACAGGATTTCAGGTATATTAAATAACCTGCTTATTATTCAAACATTTTATCATTTTATACATTAGCACACAATAATATTAAAAATAAAAATGTCATATTTACATTTAATATAATACATCTGAAAAACATATGAAACCTACATTACTGATCTTGGCAGCAGGTATGGCCAGCCGCTACGGAAGCATGAAACAAATTGATGGTTTTGGTCCTAATGGCGAAACCATAATTGATTACTCCATTTATGATGCTATTAAAGCCGGGTTTGGCAAAATAAGCTTCATTATCCGTGAGGAGTTTGCGGAGCCGTTCAAAGCTATTTTTGAGCCGAAGCTAAAGGGCCGCATTGAAACTGATTATGTTTTTCAAAGCTTTGACCTAAAGCCTTTTGGCATTGACAAAGAAATTGAACGTGCTAAACCATGGGGTACAGCACATGCTGTATTAGCCGCACGCAACCAAATTCACGAGCCTTTTTGTGTAATTAATGCGGATGACTTTTATGGTTATGATTCATTTGAAAAAATGGCTAAGTTTTTGACTACCGAAGTGGCTGATGATAAGTATTCAATTATTGGGTACCAGATTGACAGGACTTTATCAGATTACGGAACTGTATCACGCGGGGTTTGTAAAGTAGATGACAATGGCAACATGGTTGAAATAAATGAGCGCACCGAGGTTTATTTTAAGGAAGACGGCAGTGTAGCTTATAGAGACACTACAGGTGAGCATGACTTAAGCAGCGATACCCGCGTATCCATGAATTTTTGGGGATTTACTCCGGCCGTGTTTAAACAAAGCGAAGCTTTATTTAAAGCCTTTGTTGAAGCTAATGAAAGCAATCCAAAATCTGAGTTTTTTATCCCTATAGTGGCAGATGCGTTAATTAAAAGCGGAGAAGCAAGTTTTAAGGTGATCCCAACTGCGTCAAAATGGTTTGGTGTTACTTATAAAGAGGATAAACCTATTGTACAAAAGTGTATCTCTGAGTTGGTAGATAATGGTACCTACCCGGCTAATCTTTGGCCATAAATTCATTTTGTATTTAATATTGAAATCCTGCTTAACAGCGGGATTTTTTGTTTTAGCTACAGAATTGATTCTTTTTATTTTGAAAAAGTTGTCTAATTAGTTAACTTTGAATTGTGGACTTAATATGACAAGTAGTTGCTTATAAGAGATACTTTTTAGACTTCTACATTCAGCAACCGGATAATGTTCAGGCAAAAATTGAATGGACGTTAAATTTAATCAGGGTAACCAGGCAGATCCCCGAAAAGTATTTTAAACATTTGGAAGGAACTAAAGGTTTGTATGAGGTTCGCATTGAAGTTGGCAATAATATTTACCGCATATTTTCATTTTTTGATAAAGGAAATTTAGTAGTATTAGGTAATGCCTTTCAAAAGAAAACTCAAAAAATACCCAAACAAGAAATTGAGAAGGCACTAAAAATAATGGAGGAATATAATAATGGAAATCATTCAAAATAAAGATATAACCACACTGGACCAAATTCTTGATCAGAAGTATGGGGAACGCGGCGCTACTAAAAGAGAGATATGGGAACAGGAATTTGAAACATTCCATTTAGGAGTTCTTTTAGAAGAAGCAAGGTTGAAATTAGGACTGACACAGGAGGAACTTGCCGAAAAATGCGGCACTAATAAGTCTTATATATCTCGGATTGAAAATAATTCATCTGATATTCGTTTGTCTACTTTAATGAAAATAATACAGCAAGGTTTAGGTGGGCATTTAAAATTAACATTAGAGTTGTAGTTATACTCTTCTTACTTAGGCCCCACTTTAATAGTTACTATTGGGGCAGCAATTATGCAAATTCCTTTCCGCAATTGGCTGATTTGATGTTGGTATCAATAGTACTACCTTGTATTGCTGTGCACGTGCCATCGCGATTTATTGAGCCAGTATCGACAGGCATTTAATTTTCATCTTTTAAACATAGAGTGTAATAATAGAATTGTACTGTGAAATATCAGTCATGATATTATTCAACAACTTATTGATTTAGCTCCGGTGAAAATTTTCACCGCCCCAAAACCTCCTTTTACCGATTTCTTTTCGCTGCTAACCTAATTCAGATTGCCAATTTTGAGTTGAGGATATAGTTTTACATCATAATTTATAATGAAAACCAAATCTGATACGGAAATGAACACTTACCAAAACTCATACACAGCATTCCAGGGCATGACTATGGATGAATATAGTTTTCTTCATCATGCATCTGCAGGTTTAACCCAAAACCAAATGACAACTTTCATGGCTGTTTACAATAGCCGCAGAAAGAATCCTACCGATATACTTGTTGCAACCTTGTTTGGCTTTTTGGGCCTTGCAGGCGTACAAAGATTTATGACCAACCAAATACTTTTAGGTGTGCTCTTTTTATTAACAGGTGGTTTCCTGGGAATAGGAACATTGATAGATGCCTTTAGCTATAAAAGCATAGCTAACGATTATAACAGGCACCTGGCTTACGATTGTTACCAGATAGCCAAAATGAATAGCTAAACAACAGGGGAGCGTAATGAATAATAACTGAAAAACTCCCTTACTCCATCATATATGTAAAGCAAAAGCTCTATTCGTGTTAAACGAATGGAGCTTTTGCTTTAAAGGATAACATTCCGTTTGTTTTTTAACTAATCTCTAGTCTCTAACCTCTAATCACTACTTCAGAGCTTTTTCCCTTATCGCCTTAAACTCCGAGCCATTTTTCCAGCCGGGGAATGTGGTCTCATTAGCAAGTTTATTGCCAACTTTAAATAGGAGGTTAGCTACCTGCGCCATTCCGTTAGCATCCATATCAGCCGAATAATTGTCTGATGGCTGGTGATAATGTTCTTCACCATATTCCTTTTGTTTTTGTTTGCCATATGCTTCACCATGCGCCGTACTTTCTGCACCGTTGTTTATGTCCAATGCTGGTACGCCTACTTTGGCAAAATTAAAATGGTCTGATCTGTAATAGCCACCAGCACCAGGGTTTTTATCACCGGTTATCTTTTTGCCATCGGCTTTGGTAAATTCAGCTACATAATCTTCCAGGTCATTCTGGCCTTTGCCGGTTATAGCAAAATCATTTGTTTCGCCATAATTGCCCAAAGCGTCCATGTTTAAATCTGCCACCGTTTTGTTAAGCGGATAAATAGGGTGTGATGCATAATATTCAGAGCCCAGCAGACCCTGCTCTTCGGCGGTTACCGTTAAAAATACGATGGAGCGTTTTGGCTTTTCCTTTAGCTGTGCAAAAGCTTTGGCAACGTTTAATACTGCTGCCACGCCGCTGGCATTATCAACAGCGCCATTATAAATGCTGTCGCCTTTTGCATCAGGTTTGCCAACTCCCAGGTGATCCCAATGAGCGGTATACAATATGCACTCGCCAGGCGTTGTGCTGCCTTTTAAAACAGCTATCACATTATGCGAGGTTGAATATTTTAATTTGGTTTTAACGGTTAACGTAATGCTCTGATTTAGCGGGATTGCCTTAAAATCCTTTTTACGGGCAAGCGCCCTGAAGTCCCCGGTTATTCCTGCTGATGCAAACAGTTTTTTGGCAGCGTCCTCGGTTATCCAGCCCTCAACCTTACAACGCGACATATGTTTATCTTGTTGTTGTAAATAAAGCTTAGCACCGGTAAAGCTATTAGCAACTACGCTCCAGCCATAGCTGGCGGGTTCGGTTTGATGAACTATGATGATCCCTGCAGCGCCCTGGCGTGCAGCCTCTTCGTATTTGTAAGTCCAGCGGCCATAATAGGTCATGGTATCGCCTTTAAATAATTTAGAATCACCCGATTTGAATCCCGGGTCATTAACCAGCACTACTACTGTTTTTCCTTTAACATCAAGCCCTGCATAATCGTTCCAATGATACTCCGGTGCAACAACACCATAGCCGGCAAACACCAGCGGCGAGTTTGTTAATTGCACCTCGGGAACTTCCTGGCGGGTTGAGGCTACAAAATCTGTTAAATAATTTAAGCTGATCTTGCCTTTTGGGCCGCTTAGTTCCACAGTAGCCGATGGTGTGCTGGTAACTTCAACCATAGGCACATCCTGGAAATAGCTGCCATTATTCCCCGGCTCAAGTCCTTCTTTTTTAAATTGTGATGAAATATAGGCAATGGCCTTTGTTTCGCCGGCGGTAAAGGGCTTGCGGCCCATTAATGAATCATCTGCCAGTACGGCAATGTGGCTCTTTATTTCATCGCCGGTTATTACGCTTGTTGTTTCTTTATCCTGCTTACATCCAGCTAAAAATGCAACTGCTGCAAGGCATAAAACGTGGGTATAGTTTATCTTCATATTATAGGGTTGTTTAAACCAAATGTAGGTAAAAAGAGTCAGGGGGGAAAGAATCAAGAATCGAGAGATCAAGAGTCAAGATAAAAGAATACAAAGAGACATGGTTTTTAATTTTATTTGAGGCGATAGGAATTTTTCCTGTCATTATCACTTTTTGATTCCTGACTCTTGACATCTTGAATCTCTTTTGTAATGTTAATTTTATTTGTGACGATTGAATTTTTCCCTATCATTACCACTTCTTGATTCTTGCTCTCTCGATTCTCGACTCTTACGCTATGAAGCTAATTACGTGGAATGCAAATATGGCTTTCAGGAAAAAGGCTCATCTGTTGCTGCAGTATGAGCCTGATATACTTGTTATCCCTGAGTGCGAGCATCCTGATAAATTAAAGTTCCCGTCAACAGAAATTATTCCCACCAATATTATTTGGTACGGTAATAATATAAACAAAGGATTGGCAGTAATATCGTTTGGTAATTACAGGTTGAAGTTGATGGATGAACATAATGACAGCTTTCGCACCATTTTACCCATAACAGTATCAGGGGGCGAAAAAGAATTTACACTTTTCGGCATTTGGGCCAATAATCCTGCTGATAAACCCAATCAATACATTGGCCAGGTTTGGAAAGCTTTGCATTGCTATGAAAACCTTATGAATAATACCCCGGTTGTACTAGCCGGTGATTTTAATAGTAATACTATTTGGGATAAGCCACGTAGAGAAGGTAATCATTCTACCGTTGTTGAAAAACTTGCAGCCAAAGGGATCCAAAGTGCCTATCATCATTATTTCAACCTATCGCAAAGCAAGGAAGAGCATCCCACCTTTTTATTATATCGGCATAAAGACAAACCTTATCATTTAGATTACTGCTTCGTATCGGCAGATCTTATGGAGGGCCTTATATCTGTAGAAGTAGGAAACTGGGAAGAGTGGAACACTTACAGCGACCATTGTCCGCTTATAATTGAATTCAGATAAAATAAATTTCCAACCCGCGCGTTAATATATTTCTTTACAAACTGAATACCATCCTGGTACCTGCACGGAAATGAACAGCCGATTGTATCAAAATAGTGCAAGCGAAGAAATAGCATTTATACAACTATTTATCAATCAATAAATTATAATAACGGCACGTGGTTTGAGCATTGCTATTTGATTAATAAATATAGTAAAATGAGCCACCGCAAACCACTGGAACGGCGCACCTTTTCGCAGGACCGTTATGAAATTTTGATAAAAAGGCAAAAAAGCGGTAAGGCTACTTTTAACGAGCTAACCGAGCTGGATGAGATAGTAAACCGTGATCCCTCAATCCGTGAAAAAGTATTGATTGAAAACCTGTTCATAAATGACATCAATGACCAGGATGAACAATATACTAAGCCCGGAAGTGATATTATAAAACCAATACAGCATCAAAGTTTATTAAGCAGACTAAAAGCCATTATCGATCGTATCTTTTTTACATTCCTGGTAAAAAGTGGGATCATGGTAATTGTTAAAAGTGACGTTTCTGTTTTATAAGGATACTATTCTTTACAATTTGAACCCTTTTTCTGACATAGATCTTCCGTTATCAACCTCGGTAATACTGATGGCATCCCCCACTTTATCATTAATACTGCTTAATAAGTATGCTGCTTTTTCTTTTGCAGCTAACAATGCCTTTATCTTAAGATCACGTTTCAAATCCTCAACCTTTGAATAATCATAACTGTCAATATTAGTCGACTGGATTCCTTTAGGGTCTATCTTATTCAGGATCTGGTTATATTTATTTAAATCACGAAACTTAATATAGTATTGTTTGCTTGCTAAAAAATCAGGCGTTTTTTTCTTGTTATAAGTATTGTTCCAGCCCGAAACGTTGTTGACTGTAAAATCCTCTTTAGCTATTCCGGCTTCTTTTACTGCATTTTCTAATTGATTCTCCAACTGATCAATAGTGATCTTCTTTTTACCGTCGAGGTATTCCTGTAACGATATAGAAACATTAATAATATCAGGGGTAACCTCCTTTTCGGCAGTTCCGCTAACTTCAATTCTACGCCTCAAATCCACACTTTGTGCAAACACGCTCCCGGTAAACGTAACCAGGGCTATTAAAATAAATAATTTTTTCATGG
>Ga0206981_10258_pt1 | contig 15061 bp, 18 predicted proteins | sample Alteio_BWMinCont_17_FD_153312 | JGI IMG/M metagenome (GOLD analysis project Ga0206981, IMG submission 153312) | Enriched cells from forest soil in Barre Woods Harvard Forest LTER site, Petersham, Massachusetts, United States -... | ecosystem: Environmental > Terrestrial > Soil > Temperate forest >... | reverse complement strand
CGAACCGGAGGATGAGGTCCCAGCTGCCGGTCTCGCCCATGGCGATAAGCAGTCCGAGGACGAACGCGAGGGCGAAGATGAGCAAACGCCATAGCAATGGCGATAGCGGAAGCCCGTACGATCCCGCCATCGGCCCGGGCAACGCCCGAACTGTCGCATAGGGATCGAACGCCGCCGGAAGCCGCGCCCGCGGCTTTCCCGCAGACCGCAACGCCGAGGTCGCGTTCGCCCAGAGAAGCAGGGTCGAGACGGTAAAGACAAGGACAAAGAGAACGGCCTTTGCGGCGAAAGCGGTCCAAAAGACGGACACATACCCGATCGACGAGAACCACGCCCAGTCGACTACGACGCTCGTGATGCGCCCGAGCGCGAAGAGGAAGACGATGACGGTGACCAACACGCCAATGCGTCTCAAGACCATGCTCCCTAGGCGTCGCGCGGTCCAGGTCAAAGACTGACAGCCGCCGCCGTTTGGGTAAACGACGGGCATTGGCGCCCAGCGCGAGCCGTCGTCAGACGGAAGCCGTCATTTGGGCTGGCATTTCCGCGGGACCGCCGAACCGATGCCGACTTTCGCCTGTTGTCGCTTTTCGGGCAAGCGTGCCCAAGGCGCGGGGATGCATGCCCAAGTCGTCAAGGGAAAGCCGGCCAACTTCTCTTAGCTTGTCGTCACGACCCGCACAGAGCCGCGCCGATCAAGAACATCGACCACGACTTGCAACCCCGAGCGGCGCAAGGCGACATCGACGGTCGCTCCGTCAAGGGCGAGATTGCGCAGCGTAATCTCGCCAAGGAAGTCAGGCAGCACGGGCCCCTCGAAAGTGACGTGAGACCTGTTGAGATCGAAACCGAGCCCGAGACAGGACTGGAGCATGAAGAGCGGCGCGGCCGCCGCCTAGGCCTGCGGCATGCCGGCGACCGGATAGAAGATCGGACCTTGTGTGCGGCGGTGCACGAAGCCGCAGAACAGTTCGGGCAATCGCCGCAGGTCGATATAGGTCGAAGCGGCGAAAACCCCCTCAAAGATGCGCGTCGCCTCGCGCTTGAAGCCGTAGCGAGCGAAGCCGGCAGCGATCAGCGCATTGTCGTGTGGCCAAACCGAGCCATTGTGATAGCTCACTGGATTGTAGCGTGCCTCTGTCGCGGCGACTGTGCGCACGCCCCACGCGCAAACGAATTCTTGAGCCGCGCCATCGCGCTGATCGTGCCGATCGACTGGCCGGAGCCTTTCGGACTGGTGATTGTCGAAGCCATGGCTTGTGGCGCGCCGGTTGTTGCGTTCGATCGCGGCGCAGTTCCGGAATTGATCGAAGACGGCGTGACGGGTTTCGTTGTTGAGGACGAAACTAGCGCCGTCGGGGCCATCCGCCATCTCTCGCGATTGTCATGTACGGCGATCAGGAAGCGCTTTGAAGAGCGGTTCACAGCGCGCCGCATGGCGAGAGACTATTTGGCGGTTTACCGAGATTTGCTCGGCGCCGCGGCGCTTCGCCCGAGAATCGCTTCGATCTCCGGATCATGCGTCAGTCCCTCTCTTCATTCGGGCGCGTTTCCGGCATCGCCAAGCACACGGCCGCCAGACCAAGGAGGCCGAATCCGGCCATCATCAGAAAAGCCGTCGCGCTGTCGAAACGATCGCTGACATATCCCGCGAGGGCGGTGCTGATCGACGCGCCGACCCCAACCGCGCAGCCGACTGCGCCTTGCGCCAGATTGAAATGACCGGTGTTGCCCGAAACGTCAGCGATGATCAGGGGGACCAATACCGCGAGCACCGCGCCTGAGACGCCATCGAGGAGTTGCGCGGCCATCAGCAGATAAGGATTGATCAAAAACGCAAACAACAGGCCGCGGACCGCCAAGGCGGCGAAGCAAAGAACAAGCAACGGGCGCCGCCCCCATAGCTCGGCCTTGCGGCCGACCCACGGCGAAAGCACAGCGACGATGAGCTGAGGCGCGACAATGGAGGTGGCGACGAGGATGGTGGCGAACTTGCTCGAGCGCAATGTCATCATGCTCGCCGCCAACGGCAGCATGGCGGCGTTGGCGAGTTGGAACAGGGCGACACAGCCGGCGAAGATCAGGAGCGGACGGATCTCAAATAGGCTGAGCAGACCAGCTATCGCGTTTCTCTGCCCGGGTTTCGCGACGCCGCCATGCGCTCTCGTCGGATCAATTTCGTCGGTTCGTATATGGAAGAGGGCGAACAGCGCCGGCACGGCCATGCTCGCCGCGAGGATAAAGGCCGCGCGGTCCGAAATGTAATATGCAGAAGCGCCCATGCCCGCCGCGGCGAGGCCTGAGCCGACTGAAGCGAAAGCCGCGTTGCGGCCCAGGCGCGCGCTGATCAGTCTGTGCCCGACAAGGCCGAGGCTGATCGCTGCGATTGCCGGGCCCAGCACGCAACTCGCGCCCGCCTGCAAAATCCGAGAGGCGAAGACGACCACAAAGACCGGCGCCACGGCGAGCGCGAACGCGCTGATCCCGACAGCCGCGACGGCCACAGCCGCCACCCAGCGCGCCGAGCGCGTGGCGTCGACGATCGCGCCGCCCGGGATTTGACCGACCAAGCCGACGAAAGCGCCGACCGTCAACACAAGCCCGATATCGGTTTGAGTCCATTTTTGCGCGGTCAGATAGACGGAGACGAAGGCGCCGAATCCAGTTTGTACGTCCGCCAGGAAGAACACGAACCAGTCGAGAGCGCGGCGGCTTGCAAGCGACGGAACAGGAGAGCCTCTTCTTTGGCGATCGGCGCGCGGAGGCGCCACCGACTTTTCGGCAGCCTCGGGAGGCGATTCTCCTCTCGGCAGTCCGGCTCCTGGGTGATCGGACATGAGTTCTTTAGAGCCCTCTTGGTCGGTCCGAGGGGCAATCATCGCGCGTCGAAACAGGCGATCGACCGACTTCTCTAAGGTTTCACGCCTGGACCGCCGATCACAACAACGGGCTCGCCCGTCTTGTAGATAGGCGCGACCCGCAGTTGATCTTTCGCCAGATTGACGACGACGGCGCCCGCCTTCTTGGGGTCGAAATGCAACGAGCGCCAGTCGACGGCGATCTTGCGGGAGCCGACGCCGAGAAAGCCGCCGAAATCGATGATGGCGGCCGTGACCTGGCCATCGTGATCAACGATGATGTCGACAATGCGTCCCATGTCCTCGCCGGTCGAGCTGAGCGCTTCGATGCCGAGAACACTTTCAAGCTGCTCTCCGTCGACGACAGTGGCCGGCACGCCCGCCTTCTCCGCTTTGTTTTTTTCGTCGTCTCGCGGCGTTGGGGCGGCGGCGTTCGGTTGCGAGGCGGATGCCGCTTGAGCCAAATGCCAAGATAAGGGTCCGCCGAGAGGTTGCAAATTGCGCGTCGCTGCGCTCGCCGGCGCTTGCGCGCCGAGCAGCGCAAGAGCAACGAGCACGACTGGCTCCGCCTTGCCGCGGCGTGAGCCGGAAAGGACACGCTGCGCCGAGGTGCCGAACGTCGGCGTCGCTTCGCGGATGATCATGTCCTTGAAGCTCTCGCCAGGACCGCGTAAATGGCGGCGATTCGCCGTGCCCGTCTTTGCGGAATCCTTATCGGGTGACAGATCATCCGCATTGAGATCTTACGCGATTCGGACATATCGATGTCGGCTGAATGAATCCGGGAGTTTGACATGTTCAGCCTGCCGCTTCGCATGGCGCGTGGCACTGACGCGATCGGGGCCGAGAGGAACACTGGACCGCGCACGGCGAGGACTGTTGCGATCGGCTCCGCCGAGGCGTTTTGGCTGGCGCCGATTGCGGCTTTGTTCGTCAGCTGGGCGATGTCTCCGAGCGCAATCAATCGCGCGGTTTGACCGGCTCTTCCCCGGGCTGCGCGTTCACAGGAAAGGCCGGCGTCATTTGTAACGGTTCCGTAAGCGCCGCGCGGCAAGTTATAATCGAAAACGACTCGTGTATTAGCTTCGGCAAGGGCGGGCGCTACTGCCCGCCGACCCAATAGAATGGCGCACGTCTGGCATTCGCAAGGCGGGTAGGCGGCCTTGTCACACGAACTGAATTTGGCCGTGCGCAATTTGGAAGTCCCAATTCGGACTCAGGCCGCCGTGGCGGCTCGCCACGTCCGGTACGCTTCGTCTCGGAGGACGCCGAGCGTGCGGCGGGACGTCAAATGGCGTTGGACGTTGAAGATCCCATGGAGAGTGGATAGCGGCTGACGCTAGCGCGCAGACTGAGGTCGCAAATCCGCTCAGCCTGGAGGCGACCGATGTCACTCGATCACCGTTTCGCAGAACCGACCGCAATCCGAAGCAATCTTGGCGCTATCTTCGTCTCGTTGGAACTCAGTCGTTCGACCTGGTTGATTACGTCGCTCTCGCCGGGCGGCGGCGAGAAAATGTCGAAGCACGGCTTATCCGCCGGGAACATCGCTGCGCTACTGGCGCGTCTATCCGAGCTCAAGCAGAAAGCGTTTGCGCGGACCGGACAATCCTTCCAGGTCATCGTCATTCAGGAGGCGGGACTGGATGGGTTTTGGATTCATCGCGTGCTGCAGAGCGAGGGGGTTGAGAGCCATGTCGTCGATGCGGCCTCAATTGCGATCTCACGACGCCGGCGGCGGGCCAAGACCGACAGGGTCGACGGCGAAGCCCTGGTGCGCGCTCTGCTGGCGTACAAACGCGGCGAACCGCGTGTCTGCGCCATGGTCAGGACGCCGACGCCAGAGGAAGAAGACCGCCGCCGACTTTGCCGTGAGCGCAAGACGCTGACCAACGAGCGGGTCCAGCACGTCAATCGGATCAAGGGACTGCTGTTCTGCCAAGGAATATCCGATTACGAGCCGCTGCGGCGGAATCGGCGCCAACGGCTCGACGAGTTGAAGACGGGCGGCGGACGTCCGTTGCCGCCGCATCTCAAGGCTCAAATTACTCGCGAACTCGATCGGCTTGAGCTTCTGCTCGGCCAGATCGAGGCGGTTGAGATCGAGCGAGACGCTCTCCTCTCAGCGATGAAGCCTGACGGGATGAATGCCGACGCAGTCCGCTCGCCACCGGCGATGTTGATCAATCTGAACGGGATCGGTCCGGAAATCGCCGCAGTCCTCTGGTCGGAGGGGCTCTATCGAAGCTTCGCCAACCGCAAGCAGGTCGCCGCCTATGCAGGGCTGGCTCCGACACCTTGGCAAAGCGGATCCGTCGCGCGCGAGCAAGGGGTTTCCAAAGCGGGCAATCCAAGGCTGCGGACAACATTGTTGCAACTTGCCTGGCTATGGCTGCGCCACCAGCCGCAATCAGCGCTGGCGCGTTGGTTCCACGAGCGCGTCAGGCGCAACGGCGGGCGCCTGCGCAAGTCAACGATCGTGGCGCTAGCGCGAAAGCTGCTGGTGGCGCTCTGGAAGTATGTGACCGCCGGCGTCGTCATTGATGGAGCCGTGGTGCGGGCCGCCTGATGATAGACATTGACCGCCTTCTCAAATCTTCCAGAACCTGATCATTTCTGGTCGATCGGGCGGACGAACCGCAAAACACTATGGCACTAAAAAGCCGCGTTGAAGACTGGTTTCGTCCTCTGAGCCCCACCCGCCGCATGCGGGATCTTGGTGCAGCCGTCAGGAACGGCGACCGAATGTGAGGTTGATCTGGTGCGGAAACGACCAGGTTGCGCGATCGGGCTCAGACCTTGGATAGGGAGACACGGATTGGAGTCTTCCTCATGAGAAACTAAACATCACTCTTGACCTGACCCTCCCCATGTGAGTGTTTTGGACCGCGGCGTGAATGGACAGAAAGCGCTGGGCTGATCCGGGCGATTTGAAACGCTGCATCTTGCGCTCGCGCCGTCGGGTCGGTTGATGCGAATTCTCAGCCCGATTGTTCGCGCGTAAGCCTTGGTCGTGGCGAGCCGACAATCCGATTTCGGACTTTGCCGCGCCGTAAGAGCGCAGCTTGTCTGTCACTAGCACTTTGGGCGCGAAGCCTTGTTTCTTGAGCAGTTTGCGCATCAATTTCACGGCTGCAGCCTTGTCGCGTCGCCGTTGCACGAGCAGGTCGAGAACCTCGCCCTCGTCGTCGACCGCGCGCCAAAGCCAGAACTGTGTGCCCGCAATCATCACGGCCATCTCGTCCAGATGCCACGTCGACGTTGGCCGCGGGCGTCGACGGCGAAGTTCTCGCGCGAACAACGGCCCAAACTTCAGGACCCATCGCCGCACCGTCTCGTATGAGACGTCCAGACCACGTTCAGCCAGCAGATCTTCCACATCGCGATAGCTGAGCGTGAATCGCACATAAAGCCAGACGGCGTGCTGGATGATCGTAGGTGGAAACTGGTGGCGTGCAAACGAGATCGTCATGCGGCATCTTAACCGGTAAACCGAGACGCGCTACCGTTGCCGTGACACAGCCATTCTGCCTACTCGGGACCGGCTCTAGTTTATCGCAATCGCCAACGGGCGGCCCGCACGCTCCAGCGTCAACCGGTAAGATTTGAACGGCAAGACTCGCAGTGCGAGCAGATCCTGAATGGTGTGCACCGGTCTGCCGTCGATGGCGCGGATGATGTCGCCTTCGCGCAGTCCGTGACGATAGGCGGCCGCCCCCGTCGCAACCGCCAGGACCACCGCGCCTGGCGTGCCGCTGTCGACGCCAATCTCCTCTGCGAACGCCGGCGATAAGCTCGCGATCCTGGCGCCGCGCAGAAGGCTCAGGCTCGGCATCCAGCTTTCATCACGCGGCGGTTCATCGGGCGGCAACTGCAACTTGACGGCGATCTTGCGTACTCGCCCCGACGCTCGACGATCAAAATTGTTGTCCCGCCGACCATCCGGGTCGCGACCCGATAGCGAAGCGCCTGCGGATCGCCGACCGCAAGTTCATCGACAGCAAGAATGACGTCGCCATATCGGATCCCCGCCATATCCGCCGGGCCGCCCTTGAAGACATCGGTAACGATAACGCCGCTCACAACGGATGCCCCCGGCGGCTCCGCCGTCCGCTGACGGATGGCGCGGCCCGTCACGCCGATCCATGGTCGGGCAAGAGATTGGCCGCTCAACGCACTCTCGACAATCGCGTGCGCCATATTGCTGGGGATCGCGAATCCGAGACCCTGCGATCCTCCGGACCTCGAGTAAATGGCGGTGTTTATGCCTGCGAGCTCGCCATCCATCGAGATAAGCGCGCCGCCGGAATTGCCGGGGTTGATGGCCGCGTCGGTCTGGATGAAAAACCGAAAGTCGCCGACGCCGAACGAAGTGCGCGCCAAGGCGGACACGATCCCGCTTGTTACGGTTTGGCCAAGTCCGAACGGATCGCCGATAGCGATCACCTGATCGCCGACTTTGAGGCGATCCGAGTCGCTGAAGTCGATCGCCGGCAGCGCCGCCCCGCCCGTATCGACCCGGAGGACGGCCAGGTCGGTGCGCGGGTCGGAATCCACGACCTTGGCGGGATAGACCTCACCGCTTGCCAGAGCGACGAAAATGCCGCTGGCGGATGCGACGACATGGTGATTGGTGACGATCACGCCGTCTGCGGCGACGATCACGCCGGAACCGAGCGAGTTCTCGATGCGATCCTGCCCATAACCAAACAGCAAAGTATCTCTAAACAGCCGCCAGAACGCCGAGCCGTCGAGATAGCGCGCGGCGGAGCCACTGTGGATGACTTTTTCCGCATATATGTTGACGACGGACGGGGCGGCTTTGTCGACGAGCGGGGCGAGAGACAGGTTGGCCTGTGGCGCCGGAAGCGCATCATCCGCCTCGGCGAGGCGGGCGCACAGCGCGACTCCGGTCAAACACGCCGCCACGATCGCCGCGGCGACAGCGCGAAATCCCATTCGACGCCCTCCCTCGCCGACCGACCTCACTGCAGCGGAAAGTAGATCGGCGCGAGGATCACGGCGATCACGATCCAGAACAGCGCCACGGAGAAATAGGCCGCCCGCTTAAAATGGCCCGCGATTCGGCGGTCGCACGGGAAATCCTTATCTTTGAACTGACTGTGGATCTGGTCCCACAATTCGGTCGTCGACTGGGCATGGAGTTGTTCGCATTTTTCGATAAACGAGCGCTCGGTGTCGCCGTTGGGCCGGCTGCGCAAATAGTCGCGATAGAAATTGTAGTCCAAGGTCAATTCGAGAAAGATGATGCGCGGATAGAGCGACACCACCCCGCGGTCAATCGTCATCACCGCCTGAAAAGCGAACCAAACGATCATCGATGCCGTAAATGCGGCGGCGATCAGCAGAGGTCTGCTGGTCAGGTCGAGGCTCAGGAAAAGCATCAGCCAGAAATAGCCGTGCGCCACTCCATGGCCGAATGCGTACCACATATTGTACGAGCGAATTGTGGCGCGGCGCTGATCGTGAATGACCTTGTATTCGGTCTCGTGTCCAAGAGGCGCGACCGGCGAATGCCGCAATTCCGGTGCCGCGCTAGCTCTAACAGCATCCACTCTATTTCTCCCGCCAAATTCCGGGCGAGCGACACGCTAATCCCAATACGCTCGTCTCGGCGATTCTTTTTGGCGAAGCTAACTGCAAGCATCTGGCAACGGCGGGAGGGGCATTGTCACGTCCGCCCAGTATAGGCACTTTTTGGGCAATTTCAGTCCGACTGCCTGACCCGCAGATTATTGATTTTGCTCATCTGAGCCGTCGTACGCCTGGCGCGTTTGGCAAGCAAAAAGCGCTGACGTGACAATGCCTTCAAAACAGCTCCATGAAAAAGTCCAGGAAGCGTTGAGAGCGTTCAGCGGGCCAAAATATCGGTGACGGAGGTCGGACGTCGCCGGCGCTTGCTTCAGGGCGCGCCGGCGAAGGCGCAAGGGCTCACGGCGAGAAGAAGGTTAAGCGGGCTCGGATTCGGGACGCTGATCGGACTGGTCTTGCGCCTCGAAGGCGATCCCTTCGTAGAGTTCGGCAAGGGGGAGCTCGACCCCGATCTCAGGCAGGGCGAGAATGGAGTCGGCGACCAGGATTTCGTGTGTCCAAGCTTCGCCGGAGCGGGCGTAGATGACGGCGTTGACGCTGTCCTGTTCGAGCATGATGTAGCGCTGGACGGATGGGGTAGCCTGATATTCTCGGGCTTTGACGATCCTGTCGTTATGCGTGGTGCTTGGACTGAGGACTTCGAAGACGACAACGGGGTCATAAACGACGGTCGCGGTTCGGTCGACTGGGGAGCACACGACCATGCCGTCGGGATATCGGACGTGGCCCTCCGCGACCTGAAATTTGAGGTCGCTGCCGAGGAACTGACACAGCTTGCCGCGGAGGCGAGCAGTGAGGGCGAAAGCGAGATTCCTTTGGATTTGTGCATGCCCGGCCGTTCCGCCTGTCATGGCGACGGGGCCGACGCCGTCGAATTCGTAGCGCAGGGGCCGCCGTTCCTCCCACTCGAGGAATTCGGCGAGGGTCATGGGTTTACGTAGGGCAAGGTTCATGGACTCTCTGTTTATCACGAATTGGCGATGGGCGCGACAGAGAGGGCTGGGCGCGGCGGTGGTTGGGCATTAACGTCCGCAAAGAACGGCCTCGATGTCACCGATAGCGTGACAGAGCGGCGGGGACCGTTAAATTAACTGGGGTGTTACGCCGTCTTGAGCAGCGGCGGTGTCGGTTCGAACATCCACGCCATCCTCGATCGATGGGCTTGTTTCGGTGGCTTGTACGTGAGGCGCTCTTGAAGATCGTCGTTAAGAACCGCGGACCGAACCTGAAGCAGAAGATGGGCGCCCCGCTTTGACCATTGCATCTGCTGCTTTTTGACCATCCGTCGGGCGACCAAGGAATTCACGGCGGACTCGGCCAACGCCGTCGCGATGCGCCGGCCTGATCGATAGCGGGCTCCGTAGTTGATAATCGCGCTCTTGTTTGAACGGACATAGGTCAGCAAGGGGTGCGCCAGATGCAGCAGGCGTGTCGCTGAAAGATTGCCTCTCTCCCGTAGTTTCGCGAATTCGCTCATCATCGTCTCGAGCTGATCGAGCGCCCGATCCGTCTGTCCATGCCAGAGCTTCCACTTCAACGATCGGACGTCGGCGTCGACATGAGCCATTTCGCTGTTCCCAGCGTCATGCCAACGCACGACATGATCGGCGATCTGCTGCAGCGGCTGGATCTTCATGGCGATGTGAAACCAGTCAATGATATGCGCTCGCGGCGCAGGACTATCCTCCCGGCCTGTTCGAGAATTCGCCCGTCGTCCCTTCCGGGCCACCAGACGCAACCGATCCTTCTGGACCGCCAGACGCTGACGTTCCTTTTGGACCTCCGCTGGACGCAGTCGACCCGCTGGACGATTATTGCGCGGGCGTCCCCTTCCGGACCTTTCGCAATCTGGCGGAAGTCCGGCGGGCGCATGCGCGATGCGATCACGCTCACACCCTCGCGCCGCTGTGGCCGCCCGCCGAGGACCAGTCCAACGAGTGATCGGGCGCATACGTCAAACGGGCCGGCTGGCCGCGCTGCGCGAAAAGGGCGAGCGTCATCTGGAATGACCCGCATTTCTATCTCGCCCGCCGCATCACGCCGTCTGCTCGACGCTGCCCGAGGACGCACCTCTGTAGCCCGTCCATCGGCGGGAGCGCGAGTCCCTCATCCGCATCGAGGCGGCCGTCCTAGGCCACCTGTGAGCCTGCGCCGGCCGGGCGAGAGCTACAGCGACGTGATCCTGCGGATTACGGCGACGGACGGCGGATCGACGCCCCTAAATCTGATCAATCCGCACGTGGGCGACGCCCGCTTGCCGGAATCCGAGCGCTACGGCGGCCTCCGTCGAAACGTCGATCACTCGGCCACGGATGAACGGCCCTCGGCCAACGATCGTGACCACCACGCTCCGACCGTTGGCGAGGTTGACGACTCGAACCTGCGACCCCATCGGCAGGCTGCGATGCGCCGCAACCAGTCCAGTGAAACGCGAATACTGAAAATATGATGCGAGTCCCTGTTCTGCCGCCGAGGCCGAACCGGTCAATCCGCAGAGCACCGCGCACGAAAAGACGACATTTCGCATCCGTCCAGCCCTTTCAACGTCGGCTTCAGCCCTTCGCCACGTGCTTGGAGTATGTCGAGACGGCCTGCGTCGCGCAACACGGGTAGCGCGCCGATAGGGCGATCGCCGGATTTGCCGCGCTGGCGGATAGACTCGCGGCGTTGGCGGAAGAGCGCTTCCCGGCCTTGGCGGCGCTGGCGCACAGGTACGCGCTAGAACGGCCTACAGAGGCCTTCGGGCCCGGCCGACCTCGACACGGCCGCGTGTGGCCCGCCCCGCCAATCTCCCGCCGGGGATGCCGGGTTCGGCGGCGCGCGTCCTCACGCTGTGCGGCCCCGTACCGCGCGGACGATCCAGATCAACAAACACGCGCCGATGTGTGCGAGCGCGAAGACGGCGGAGCGTGAACTCAGGGAGGCGAGCGAGGCCCGCTTGAACCTCAAGCCTCGCTTCACCGATGTTGCCAAAGCGCCAACGCGGCCCCAAGATAGAAATGCAAAAGCGGATAATTCCGGTTGAATTCAATTGACCGTCGGTACCAGCAACCGCCTCCCCGTACTCACCGAGGTACAGCTTAGCGGTCGCAGCGTATGAGAACCAAGCGTAGGCGTTCTTGTCGCGAGGGCTGAGACGGAGCGCCGCCTGAACATCTGCTTCGGTTTCCTCTGCGCAACCGAGTCGATGCTTTGTGACTCCAATATGAGCTCTTGCGGCAGCTAAGTTACTATCGAGCGCCAGGGCTCGCTCGTATTCGGGGATGCCTTGAGAAGGGCGGTGAGTAAGGGTCAAAGTGAGGCCCATCAGGAAATGGGCGTAGGCGTGGTCGGGAACCCGCAGAAGCACACCCATTAACGCCTCTTCGGCGCTCGCAAGACGCACAGTCTGGTCGTCAGTTTGATAGGTATTGGCGGCCATCACGTGGACCGCCGCTGCGCCGACCTGCGCAGAGATGTTGCCAGGATCGAGGGCAAAGGAGCGCTCGAAAAAGTCACGCGCTTGCGATAGGTATTCAGGTGTCAATCCCTTGTTGAATGACGCCATGCCCCGAAAATAGAGGTCCATCGAGTCGGGGGTCGGGGCCTGCTCCGCGCGCCGCGCCTCGGCGGCGACAAGTTCGGTGTCCAGCCAGCCTCCGATCAACCCGGAGCGGTTCAGAGTGACCCGAAGCCCTCGGAAACTTGACGGAAGCGACGTGATTTTTGTCGGCTTCATAGTAGGACTAAGGACGTAACGCCAAGCAACCCCCCGCTTCGAAATTGACGACACGCCAATGGTACCATGGGGCGGCACGACTGGCATTTGCTGGTAGTCGGCCGCAGGGTCAAGTCTTTAGCGGCCGGTTCAGCTCGGTGCGCCAGTTCGCCGGATCAGGCGTCGACTGCGGCCCGACGGAATACAACTCCCAGAGGCTTTCGGCCTTCTCGTGGCCGTTCGCTTTCATCCACGCGTCGAACTCACCCCAGGCTAACGGGAGGCCCTCGTAGGGACCGCTGTAGATGGTGCGGGCAACCTTTGTTGCAGGCAACTCGCCAGGCTTCACGCGTCCAGTTGCCGTCACAGGCACCTCAACTTTCACACCCAGTTCGAAATCGAAAGTATCCGGGCCCAGCTTGAGATGGTGAGCGAAGACAGCACTGCAGGGCTTTACGCCTTGCGCGGCGAGTGCCGCCGTCAACTCGCCGACGGCGGGGCCGAACACCCTCCTCATTTCGCTGCGTGGCACGGTCACGTGAATGACGGCGGCTGCCTCGGCCATTGTCTGCAGGATTTGCGGTCTCGATATCATAGGTAGTCTCTAAGTTAGTTGCGGAAGTAGTTTGTTGGCTCAGTTCATCGACTCAAGTCGGGCGTAGCTCGCTTCCATACCCTGCTCCACGCCGGTCGCGAGCATCGCGGCTCGCGCCGCTGCATCTGGGAGCGTCATGCGCATGGTCATCAGCGTGCCGCCAGCGTTAGCGCCGAAGCGCGTCTCGATGTGGTTGTCTGGCGTTGGGTCCGGCAAATGCATGCGCTCCACGTGCACAATTCGGCTGAATGGCTCCAGTGCCGTGAACTCGCCGGTTATATAGAAGCCCCGACCTTTTCCGTCGGCCCACTCGTAGCGGAACTTGCCGCCGGGACGCGCGTCGCAGACACAAACAGGCATGGTCCATCCGTCCGGGCCAAGCATCCATCTCTGGATCAGCCTCGGCTCGGTGTGCGCGCGGTAGACCGCCTCCGGCAATGCCGAGAAGCGACGGGTCACAACGACGTGCCGGTCGCCTTCACTCTTAAGTGTCAGCTTGCTCATCGCAGCCCCTTTCGCTTTTTTGGTTGCATTCCGGCCAGCACGTCGTCGAGCCGATCGTAGTTCTTGGCGAGCGCGTGACGCAGCATGTTAAGCCATTGGTCGATCTCGTTGATTGCTGCTGGTGCCAGTCGGCATGGCCGCTTGGTGCCCTCGACTCTCCGCGCTATCAGCCCAGCCCCTTCCAGTACCTTCAAGTGCCGAGAGATTGCGGGCTGTGTCATGTCGAATGGTTCGGCAATCTCCATCACCGTCGCTTCGCCCAGGGTGAGGCGGGCAAGAATCGCCCTGCGTGTCGGATCGGCCAATGCAGTGAAAGCCGCGTCAAGGCTAGGCATGTTTGTCTCGTTATATAATACTTACGTTATATAATTTAACAATTATAGTCAAGCCTCACCGTGCATGGACTCTTGAGCCGGCTCCGTCCTCCATGCCCAACCGCTCCCACCGCAGCGCCTGAATGGCTATCGTAACGCAACCGCGCCGAGCTGCGGGGATCTTTCCCGCTGAGCGGTCGGTGTCAGGCTGAAACCCGTCGATGGGGCTACGGTGAGGCTGCGCCAGGAGCGGCCGTTCCGGAAGCAAGCTCCAAACGCCTCTGTTCGACCGAGGCCGTGTGAAAACATGATTTTCGATGCGGGTGTTGGGCGACAGCGAGCGGTGGCTCGCGCCGGCAGGCGGGGCGCGGTCAGGCCGCGATCGCCTGCATCAGCGGGTTGACGCCGAAGATATTGATCATTCGCTTCATATTGTAGGCCAGCACCTGCAGGCTCATCTCGGTTTTGACCTTTTCGAGGGTCCTGGTCAGGAAGTGGGTGGTGCCCATCCATGCCTTGAGCGTGCCGAACGGATGCTCGACGGTCTGCCGGCGGATTGTCATGGCCTCCGGCATGTGGTCGAGCCTGGCTTGCATCTTGTCGAGCACGCTCTCGTGCTCCCAGCGCTTCAGGCGTTTGACCTTGTCGGGCGTGCATCGAGGCTTGAGCGCGCAGGTTAGGCATGCTGTGAGGTTGCGATAGTGATCGATATTATCGCGGCGGTCTGAGCGCACCTTTCCCTTGGTCAGGTGCTCTCCGGCGGGGCAGGTGTAGCGATCGTTCTCGGCGTCGTAGATAAAGTCCGCCACGGTGAAGAGGCCGCGCTTGGCGTTGCCGGAGGTTTGCGTCTTGGGGATGACCGGTAGAATGCCCGTGCCCTCGCAGGCCAGCACCTCGTCGCCATTGTAATAGCCTCTGTCGGCCAGCACCGTGATCTCCTCGCATCCGCTTGCCTCGCGGGCCTTCCGGCTCATGGCGGTCAGTTGCGCCCGATCGCTGCCGACATTGGTCACGTCATGGGCGACGATCAGATGGTGCTCGGCGTCGACGGCGATCTGCACGTTGTAGCCGACGATGCCGGCGCCCTTGCCGCTGGTCGCCATCGAGCGGGCATCGGGATCGGTCAGGGAGACCTGTTTGTCGGGCGCGGCCTCAACCTGCTTGCCAATCTCCCTGAGGGACTGCATCTGCCGCCGCAGGCCCTCGATCTTCTCCTTAAGGCGGATTGTCTTTGCCTCGGCCAAATCGCCGTCCTCCCGGTCGGCACGGTCCAAGACCGCCAGGTAGCGCGCGATGCTGGCCTCCACCTGCTCAATGCGCTTGGCGACCTTAGCCACTGTGAAGTTCTTGTCCCGATTGTTGACCGCCTTGAACTTGCTCCCGTCGATCGCAACGATAGTCCGCGTGAAAAGGTTGAACTGACGGCACAGCACGACGAACTGCGCGCACGCCGCGCGGATCGCCGGCCCGCTGTCGCGGC
>Ga0206981_10257_pt1 | contig 15064 bp, 17 predicted proteins | sample Alteio_BWMinCont_17_FD_153312 | JGI IMG/M metagenome (GOLD analysis project Ga0206981, IMG submission 153312) | Enriched cells from forest soil in Barre Woods Harvard Forest LTER site, Petersham, Massachusetts, United States -... | ecosystem: Environmental > Terrestrial > Soil > Temperate forest >... | reverse complement strand
CGACAACAATGATTCAATGGAGCTTGGTAGCTACTAACATGATGAAAGAGCAAAACAAAGAAGAAGTTTTGACTATCTTCAAACTAAAGAAATTACCTAAAAAATGGTGACAATCTAAGAATTTCGTTAGCAGGAAAAGATAGATCCGTATGTTGAAGCATCCGGATCTAAGAAAAAAGCGAATTGCATAAGCTCTTTTTTCCAGTATTCCTTTTCCCTTCTTTTTGATCAATCGATATCGACTGGTTGATGCTAGCTGCATATATTCTTTTGATGTCTCCTAAAGGAGTTAGAATGTCAGAAAAGAGCCTTTTAGAAGCTCAACAAAGCCCTTTTGAGCTAACGAATCCTATTCCTACCTTATTGACAGTAAGACAACTTGCTAGCAAACACCCATTCATGAGTCAAAACAGCATAAGATGGCTGCTCTTCAAAAATCCTCCTGGCCTGGAGGAGTGTCTTATTAGAGTAGCAAAACGCATTTACATTGAAGAAGCCAAGTATTTTGATTTTTTAAGAAATCATAAAACCACTTTGAAAGGGTTATAATGATGGAAAGAGATTCAATACATGATGCGGAAGCACTTATCGCAAACATAAACTCACAAATAACTAAACATGCTGAACCTAGAGAATCTGCTGACAAAAAAATCATAAACATAAAAGCCTTTAATGGATCGGGAGAGCTAACTATTGATCTTAAAATGACAGAACTCTTCCTTAACATTTTAACCCAGAAGGGAGAATCTGAAGAGTTTACTTTTCAGATATTCCCTGAAGGAGAGCTCAAAAAAGAGGGTTCGCATGCACAAGTTTTGCATGGGACCCTAGAAAAGGTAGCGAAGACCCTTATATCAAAAAATCAACAAGGATGCGGAGTTTACGTAACCATTAACAAAACCGATGGGAATGGAAGAAAGAAGGACAATATTTTGAGTGTCCGCGCATTTTTTGTAGACCTTGATGGAAGCTCTCTTGATCCCGTATTAAATGCCCCTATCAAGCCTCATATAATTGTGGAATCAAGCCCAGGAAGATTCCACGCTTACTGGATAGTTGAAGGCATTCCATTAAATGACTTTTCTAGGGTTCAAAAAGAATTAGCTAAAAGATTTGATGGAGATCCAGCTGTAAACGATCTAAGTCGTGTAATGCGGCTTCCAGGCTTTTATCATCTAAAATCTAGCCCGAAGCTAACAAAAATTATTCAGGAAAATAAAAATCCACCATACAATCTAGATGATTTTTTGATCTCGTTTGGCATGAGTGATTTTGATAAATACAATACGAATTCAATCAACACAAGCAGCAATCCTGTACTAAATGCCCTAAAACAGCATCAATTACTTTTGAAAAAAGAGGAGCACCCTCCTGGAACCTGGACAATCAAATGTCCTTGGGAGGCTTTGCACACAAAGAAAGATTCTGCTACGAAATATTATGAACCACAAAATGGCAATGCTTTTGGAGGGTTTAAATGCTTCCACGCACATTGTGAAAGTAAAACTATTCACGATCTATTGCAATTCATGAATATTCAAAGAGAACCTTTAGAGCCATTGCCTTTACATCGATTAATTGCAGACCCTCCTCCCTATCCTATAGAGGCTTTAGGAGATGTGTTAGCTCCAGCGGTTCGAGCTTTACAGTCCATAATAAAAGCGCCTGATGCTGTTTGCGCACAAAGTGTTTTAGGGGCAGCGGCCCTTGCGTGTCAACCTTTTGCAAACATCGAAATCGATGGAAGAATAATTCCTTTATCCCTCTTTTTAATTACTGTAGCCGAATCTGGAGAGCGTAAAAGCGCTACCGATCAAGTAGCATTGCAGCCAATTTATGCATGGCAACAAATGCTCGTAGAAGTTTATCGATCTGAATATAATAACTACCAAAGGCTTTCCGAAGCCTGGGAAGCACAAAAAAAAGACTTTTTCAAAAACATAAAACAAAATACTGCTTTAACACCTTTTAACATCCCAGAACCCATAAAACCTCTAGAGCCATTAGTTCTATTGGATGAACCCACCTATGAAGGGGTTGTGAAACTCCTTGCTATAGGGCAACCGAGCATCGGGATTTTTAGCGACGAAGGAGGTCGATTTTTTGGTGGTCATGCTATGAATAGAGACAACCAGATTAAGACAATTAGTGGACTTTCGTCCCTATGGGATGCAAAACCAATTAATCGCTCTCGAGCAGGCGAAGGTACGATGGTATTATATGGAAGAAGGATTTCTTTACATCTAATGATTCAAGAAAGCATTTTGGCACAAATAATGGGGGAAAAAGGTATCGAACAACAAGGCTTTTTACCGCGTTGTCTTCTGGCATTTCCCTCCTCAACAGCTGGCACTAGATCGTACTCACATCAGGATCCTCGCAAAAATGAAGCTCTAATTCACTACGGGAAAAGAATTAACGCCCTCCTGGATAAGGAATTTCCTATAGAACCTCCCCCTGCACCGCAGAATGAACTCAAACCGAAAACTTTATGCCTCACAGAGAACGCAAAAGCTGTCTGGGTTAAATTTCATGATGAAATAGACAAAGAGTTAAGCTCAGAAGGCAATCTTGCAGGGATTCGTCGCTTTGGAAGTAAAGCCGCAGAACAAGTTTTACGCCTGGCAGGCATCCTCGCTATGTTGGATAACCCGAATGTGGGATTGGTTGATGAAAAATACATCGATAGAGGGATTGTTTTAGTTAGGTATTATTTGTCAGAAATTGAACGCATTCAAGGGTATCTTTCTATTCCTATTAATCTCGTTTTAGCTCAAAAAGTACTTGACTGGTATAGATCAAAAAATAAAGAGAAACTACTTTTGCGAGAACTATATCAATATGGCCCCAGTGAGCTTAGGGAGGCAAAAAAGGCTAGAGAAATCATGTTAATCCTTGAAGAGCATGGATGGGCGAAAAAAACAGAGAAAAAAGACTGTTGGATAATTAGTAAAACCTAATGAAGGTGCTAATCTTGCTAATCCGCTAATCGTAGCAATTTAGCAAAATTAGCAGCTTAGATTGTACAATGCGTTGAGATTAGCATGCAGACATGACAAGCAATCGACATAAGGATAAAATTGTGCTTGGCTTAAGCATAAATAAGGAACAGTTTATGACAAAAAACGACAAAATAGAGCTGTCACTCAAACAAAAAACCGCTTTGCCTTTTTTTTTGGGAAATCAAACTATTGATGAAGCATGTAAGGAAGCTGGTGTAAGTCGAAACTGTTATTATGAGTGGCTTAAAGAACCTGTTTTCAAGAGCGCCTTGGATAGATTACGTGAGGAGATTGTGCTAGATGCCATTGGAAAGCTCAAATTAAGCACGACGAAAGCCGCCATGACTCTATGCAACCTTATGGATAGAGAAGACTGTCCTTCAGTACAGAGAGCCGCGGCAAATGATATCCTTAATCAGGTTGTGAAGTTTAAGGAGATTCATGAGCTTGAGAAACGTCTTGATGAAGTTGAGAGGTTAATTAATAGGCAGGAAGGTGCAGTGTGAGCATTTTAAGACGGCTGAAGCAGGCAGAGAAGGTCGTAGCCAGTAGCAAAGCTGATGAGACTGCGCAGGTAGACCTATTGGAATGGCTGTCGGTCAACCCATTCAAAGAAGGGCAGGGCGAAAGCTTTTGTGAGTGGAGCGAGAGGATGCCTAAGCGACTTGTAAGACCATTCGTAGACTATATAAAAAAGAATATGAGCACGGGCTGCTTGAATCTATCTAAAGATTGGATAGATGAATAATCGTCAAAGAAGGCAATGGGACTCCGACCTCCCCTTAAAAAGGAAAGCTAATCATTTTAAAAGGTCGATCCTTAATCATTACCGGTACCGTTCTTATAACAGAAAAAGCGCGAGAAATGAGCAAGCAGCTATTTTATAAAAAAATTCCCGCCAAATTTTTAGTCGGGAATTGGATTTGTACGGCTAGCCTTATGGGCATGAGAAATTAGCTATCTGAATTTGGGGCTTCTTTGACCATTTTCGAAATAGTCCAGTAGATCATAAACCACCTTACTCCATGGATAATTCTCATCATTTAGATGCTTATCTAGCATATAGTTAAGTGTTGGGGCGGAACCTATTGCAGCAACGGGCACATACGCTCCACCGGCCCACTGGCCACCTCCATGACGGATTGTCATCGTGTATATGTGTTGCACTGTGGTTCTGGATACATTATGCTTTCTTAGGATTCCTCTTAAAAGCAGATCACTTTCTACCAAATTTAATAAGTCCTTTTCAGCGTTTATCTTCATTTCTTTTTTTCTAAGGGCTAGAGGAGAAAAGTCATCAAGTCTTGTGAGATCGCTCGGTTCACCTAATATGTTCATGATGCTGAATAGTTGCTTCTTGGTTAAAGTGCTAGAAATGATTGTTCCTGTAAAACTGAACACTGACGCGATGACTTTTATTGCGATGAATAATAGTGCCAATATGCACCCTAGCCCAAGTATCATTTGCATTGGAAACGGCATGTTAGATCCTTTGGTTTATGAATTTAATAATCAGTAAAATATGTTAACTATTGCTATAGTCCTCCCATGCTAGCTCTCGCCAGTTGGAGGGAATGATTTCATCTTTAAGAGCCTTTGCTGTCATTCCCCTATGGCGAGAATCAGCGCGCAAAACGTGACATCGACGGCAGAGTGTTCTTAGGTTATTAATATGATTGCTACCTCTCTTTCCGGATTGGATGTGATCTATATGGGCTGTCTCAATGCTAAGGGGCGTTTTACACCGAACACAACAGCTATTATCTCGTGCAAGAACGATTAAACGAGTCTGTTGCCAGATTTCTTTAGGCTGTCTCTTTTTTGGCATTAAGACTCCCTTTAGAATAATGTTCCTTGCTGTGCTGCTTGTTTTTTTCCGGGTTTTATATTGGTTGTCTCTTGTGTTTTGGCTTCTTCGATGTCAAAATTCTCCACTATAAACCGACCAAAACCAATACTTCTTCCATCTCCTAGCCCCACATAGGCGCCAGCGCTGACTAGCGCTGCTTGCATCTCACCTCTTGAAACAATGGTATTTTCCCATTCAACTTGGAAAGTAGCCCTCCAGCCCGGTGATGCAGCTATCCTATAGCGGACATTTCTTCCTTTGGTTGAAGGATTTTTTACAGGCCGGACATCTAGGTACACTAATGCTTCTGAATCTTGCGTTAAGTCATTCTCGGCAGGCAGAAAGCGGTCTAACAAAATGATGTCATTTATAACATTCAAAGTCGAAGCTACCTTCGATTGAATAGACCCTTTTCCCGATTTGATATGCTTACCACCGTCTCTTAAACAGCCAAATATGTATGTGGAATCTACGTAGAGCTGGTTTTCTTTTGTCCTAGATACTGTTTTTTTCCATTCCTCGGGATCATTCCCTGCCACCCCAGTCTTCTCAGTTTTACCTAAAGGTATTGAATCCACCGAAAATCGATGGAATAATATAGGGCGTTTTCCCACGATTGTAATCGTCGCCTTAAGAGTTGCCATAAGCCAATTTCCTTATTTTTTTATAAAAAAAATCCATGCCAGACCCAACCATGCCACCGCCTAGCCTAACCGTGCCCAACCGGGCCTAGCGTTGCCGCGTGTTAATGTCACCAATCGGAGACAAAGCGTGAAAGCATACATAATATGAGATTTAAAGTCACACTCATAGTGTATAGACTATTCAAAAAGTTAAACGTTAGGCTGTTCTATGTTTAAGGAGAACAATGGCTCAGCCACACAACGTAAAGCGTACACCCATTCGACTTGCTTTTGGAAAAATCGTTAGAGAGAAACGATTAGCTTTGAACCTATCTCAAGAAAAATTAGCGGAAAGAGCCGATCTTCACACAAACTATGTAGGCTCTGTTGAACGAGGCGAACGCAACATCGCTTTGGAGAATATATATAATCTTGCAGCAGCATTAAAATGCTCTCCAAAAGATTTACTTTCTGACTTACCTGCGTCATCATCTAAACAATAATACTCGTTGCTTTTCTAATATTATTCAGCTAGCATTTCGTTCTTTTGCTTTCAATCTTTTAGATTAATAAGCCCTCTCATAACATTAAGACATCTACTATGACAACATCCCTTTCCCTTCTTATTCCAAGCACAAATGGTGATTTCCCAATTGAATTGCAGCCAGGCTCTATTACGACTTTTGTGGGTGCAAATGGATCTGGAAAAACAAGATTAGGAGCCTATATCGAAGAAAAGCTGCCAAAAGCTCATCGGATAGCCGCACAAAAAAGTCTTGTACTGGAACCTCAAGTTCAGTCTATTGATGTAGAATCTGCAACTTCAAAACTACTGACAGGTAATGCGGGAGATAATCCTGCCAGCCGTCGGTCACATCGCTGGGGCAACAAACCGGCTACACACCCTCTTAACGATATCAGAAACTTGATGGAAGCTTTATATGCGGACCAAAATCAAGTGGCTGTAAAATTCAAAAATGACTCGCAAGCCAACAAAAAACCATCTACTCCCCTCTGTAAGTTCGACAGGCTCAAAAGCCTTTGGGAAGAACTACTGCCCAATCGTAAGATAACGCTTCACGCTAATGACTTTAGAATAACTTCTGACAGTGAAACTTATTCACCGGCTGACCTAAGTGATGGTGAACGCGTGATTTTTTATCTGCTTGGCCAAAGTCTAATGGTCAAGACAGATGGAGTACTTATTATCGATGAACCAGAAGCACACATAAACAAAGCAATTCTTTCAAATCTATTCAACATTATTGAAAGAGAGCGTTCAGACTGCGCTATAATTTATATTACTCATGATCTGGAATTTGCAGCTTCACGATTTGGAGCAAATAAATATTCTATATCAGCCTTCCAAATGAATCCCCTTGGCTGGTCCATAGAAATACTTCCTGAAAATACCGGCTTTCCAGAAAAAATTGTTTCCACAATTATGGGGTCAAAAAAGCCAATACTCTTTGTTGAAGGTAAGTTAGATAGTCTTGACGCAACTCTTTATGAAGCGGTTTACGATTGTTGGACAATTGTCCCATGTGAAAATCGAGATGCCGTTATCCATTCCGTTGGAGCCTTTAACGCTCATCAAACATTACACCACCACAAATGTGCTGGGATAATAGATCGGGACTATCTTAAACAAAATGACATTCTAAGATTAAAGAATTTGGATGTATATGCAATACAAGTTGCCCAAGTTGAAAATTTTTTACTACTTCCTAGCGTTTTTGAATTGTTAGCTAAACAGCTTTGCCACGAGAATCCCGTCCCCACCCTAAAAAAAATAGCCTATAATGATGTTAAAGAAAGGCTTTCCGAAGCAAGCGCTGCTTACGCGAAATTTCAACTTGATAGAGAGTTAAAAGCCATTAGCATAAGTAGCAAAACCGCTCAAGAAATGCAGGAGGAATTAATGAATTGTATTTCAAACTTGGATATTTATAACCATGCTAATGATTATCGCGACTCCATCAACAAAGCAATCGATAATGATTCTTTAGAGGAAGTTCTTGCTCTTTACAAAAACAAAGGACTACTTGCTAACGCAGCAACAACAATGTTTGGGTGGAAAAAAAAGCAATTAGAAGAATTGATTGCCCGCATGATTCGTTCAAAAGATTTCATATTAATCAATACGTTGCGGAAAGAGATGCCTGAAATACCTCTCCAGTCCGCCAAAGATAATTTACCAAATAAAATAGCGCCAGAGAAAGATGCAGACGTTGAAGCTTGGGCATACTCCACCAAATAAAACAACTCCCTTGCACTTTAAGCACAAATCAAGCACACTGACGTGCACAAAAGCACAACGATCCTCAACAGAGGCCATTATCATAGGCCACTGAATAATCTGTTGTGTGTTATTGACACTTGTTGAGCATGCTAGTGAAGCTTCGGATTCGAAAACAGATTTACCGCAAGGTAACGGGGGTTCGAATCCCTCCTCTTCCGAATTGATAAACGATAAATGATAAGTGATAAATTAAGCAAAGATCGTGCAAGCTATCGTTTAGGCATAAAACATGTGGTTAAAATCTTTAAGTTCGATGGGTTTTGGAGTTGGTAGAACCACCCTAGATGTCCTTCAATCTACTACAGAATCGATTCAAGACAGCATAGTATCCGTGTTCTTAGCAATGACCTCTGCCAATGTAGGCGGCTGGTTGTGCAGGCTTGGCCCAAGAGAGCATAGAGAAAGCATGAGGTATGCTCTCGTAACTGGCACAGCAATTATGGGGCTAGCAGGAGCGATCCATCTTAGAAAAGGGATCACGCAAAAGAGCATATCAAAAATTCTCGAAGGGTCAGTCACACTATTAGCCGGAGCGGTAGGATCTGTATTAGCCTTTAGCTTGGATTCGCGTATTATCGTCATCGCCCATCAGGCCTCTATTCTCGGCGTGACCAGCTCTCTCATAGGAATACTCGGTTTCAAGGATTTAAAAAAGGGACATTATTACACGGGTATGTGCAAAGTGGCTTTAGGAATTGCTGGAGTAGCAGGCGCCGTTTTTTATGTTCATCATAGCACCTTCCAACTAGATAGCACCTTGCAACTAGCTTTACCAGAAAACGAGAGGGACTTCCTAGCGTTGCATGAGGGGGAAATTGAAGAAATGTATGGAACTCAAACACTTGTGGGCCGCTGGAAGAACTTAGGGAGTGGCGAGTTCAAAAGGGCAATCATCCATAAAGATTTCCCCGGAATGCTCGTTAAAATTCCAAATCCTTCTTCCCCTTTTTCCGAAGAGAAAATTCGGCTACATCAGGACATCCTAAAAGCAATCAGACCCATAGCCGCCAATTTTGACCGTATTGTACTTCCCAGATCTTACTCATATCACACGGCAAAGGGCCTCGTGCTTGTAGAACAAAGGTTTGATCTAGACTACTTTAGCAAAGATTGCGATCGGGAAGAAACCGTAAGACAATTGCGTGATTTTTTGTGGCATAGTCGCTTATGTGATGCGGCACCACAATGGTTAGAGAATGGCGGCATTATACGCGACTCCTGCCCACCCTTAATAGCTTTCATTGATTTTGATTGCAGACGCTCAGGTCCATCGTTGTTCATCGGGTAAGGGTTTTGTGACACAAATGGGATGGTCCCTTTTCATTAATTATTAGCATCTACGATATGCCAATCCACTTGACTATTGTCTCCTAGCACAGAGGAATTGCTTAAATCGAGACTTCGAAGAAGGAAACTTCCTGGTGTCCCTAAAGTTCTATCCGCTAACGGTGCGACTAAGACGCCGAGGGCCGACGATCCTGATGTATCGCTGTATAATGCTGTAATGCGACTAGTCGATGTTAGATTAGCTGTAATTAAGGGGGAAACGCCACTAACTAAGGTTGTCGTCCCACTTTGAAGTCCACTGATCTGGGAAGCCACACTAATCGGAATTAAGTTAACCGCTGATGGTGTACTCTAGCCTGCTTCAAATTTTGATGCTTTTAATGCAGTCAAAAACTCACTTTTTGATGGCATTAAAAGCATCAAAATATTGACTTTTGATGCTTTTAATGCCATTATAAAGAAAAAGAAGGAACCGGGTTTATCTATGGCAAAGCCAAAAAAATCAGAGAAATTATTTTTAGAAGGAATTTTTCTTACGGGAAAAGCCTTGCAAAAGAAACTCCGCGGACTCTCAGCGGGGCAGTTGATCCCACTTATTCGGAAACAGCTCCAGATGTCGCAACGCACCTTAGCAAAAAGAGCCGCTATGCAGCAATCGAGCATAGCGCGGATTGAATCTGGACGACTGGATCCCAACATCTCGACCCTGAAAAAAATTGCAGATGCGATGGGGTGCGATCTAATAATCACCATCGTCCCTAGGAGTGACTTGGAAACCATGCGAGAAAACCAAGCGAAAACAAAAGCAGAACAAAAAATCCGCTACCTCCATGGGACGATGAGCCTTGAAAAACAGGCACCCAACCAAAAATTATTAAAAGAATTGCTCGATGAGGAAGTAAAGAACCTTCTCGATTCATCGGGCTCAGCACTATGGGATGAATAGTGAAATTCACGTATCCCGAAGACGCCACTCCTCTCGATGACATTAGCGGCCTGAAACCCCTATGGGTCAAAACGCAAGAGGATCTCAACAACGTTGAGGCCGAGAACATTTCGAGTGCAGTCAGTAAATATCTTTTGAAATCAGTCGGGCCACCACAACAGTGGTTTAACATCTCTTTTTTGCAAAAGGTTCACTATGACATGTTTCATGATGTTTGGGAATGGGCGGGCAAATTTCGAACGACACAGACATGTCCAGGAATCAAGCCCTATCAAATTTATGGGGCACTTGTTCATCTTTGCGATGATGTTCTCTATTGGAGCCAAGAAGGATGCGATTTAACGACAGTCGAACAGGCTGCAAAGATCCATCATCAGCTTGTTTACATCCATCCATATCCCAACGGCAATGGTCGGTTTTCACGGTTAGTTTCAGACCGATACCTTAAGGCATGCAAATGCCCCTTTCCAAACTGGCCTGTGGACTTGAATATGGATGGAAAATCTCGTAAGCAATACATTACAGCGTTAAAAAGCGCAGATGTTGGAGATTACGAACCACTTGTCCATTATATGATGGGGCTGGAACAATAAGAAAAGATAAAGTATGGAATGTTCTGTTGTCCATTAAGGGCACACGCTTCCTTGCCTGTCAGCATTGGCAACTTCTTACAAAACCGCTATGCTTAAAGGAAAACACGCGAGCAGAGCTCGCGTACTTGTACAATATTTTACTCTACTTTAGCAGCTCCTGCTTTTTGCATGAATGAAATCAGGCTGTTGGTCGCATTCACGAGCAATCCGATGTCTTGAGATTCATCGTGACTGTGTGCAGCTGTAGCGGGATCTTCCACGCCAGGCACAATCATTTCCATTCCTGGAAATGCTTTTTGGAATAGCTGCAACAAAGGAAGTGCGCCTCCACAAGGCAAAAGGCCGGCTTTTTCGAGATTCTCGCCCAAAGCCTCTAGATAGAGTTTTGTGAAGCGCCCCACATCTGCTTTCCAAGCAAAAGACCCCTCTTCTGTCATTTTTACGGTCATCGAGAGTTTACCGCCTTGCGACTCGAGGTACTCGATCACTTTTGCCCCAACATGTTTAGGATCCTGACCCGGCAGCACGCGGATACTGATATTAGCAGTAACACCCTCCTTATCGGAGTTGATGTTCACTATGCTGATATTGGGCTCTCCTAAAATTCTCTCATAGATGGACTCATTGGGATCCCCGCGCAATCTTGCCCCTTTTACTACACCATTTTCACTGGCATAAGATTCTGCTGTCTGCGAAGTTTTACTGAGAAGCTCCCGTTCAACCGAAGTCGCCGGAGTAAAGCCATCCAAGAAACCGGGAATGCCTCTCGGATTTCGCAAAGAATGCACAAGAGCGCAAGTATGCCGGATGGCGTCTGTCAAGTCTATATTGATAGCGACAGGCTCTGCAACGCGTCCTTCTAAACTAGGTGGTTCTATGGTGAGCGGCAGGCCATAACCGACTTCAAGCTTCTTCAAGCAATCAATTACTTTTTGCTTCACCGCTTCGTCAGCAACGCCAAGAGTTACTGTGGCACCAGCTTGAATTGAGTTGCCTCCATTTAAAACACCGCAATGAATGCTATCGACTCGAACGTCTGACTCTAGCGATTTTACCACGGTGCTAATTGCAGAGCCAGGGTCCGGCAATAACAAGCCAATACCGCTATGCACCGGCTTTGCAAGAGCGTCTAGTCGCACTGAGAATTTGACATCGTCGCCCTGAATGGGTTTTGCTACGGAGTCTACCCTCAGCGAAATGTTGGCAATGCCCCGAACAGAACCTAATAAAGACGCTTCGGTAATGCTTCTATTAAAGCCATCCATCACAATCAAGGCAGCAGATTGTAGACGTTTTTCTTGCTTTACGAACGCTGCCATATTTGTGGAGCCGAACTCCTCTTCGCCCTCGAATATAAGCTTAACATTTATGGGCAACTTCAGATTAGCTTCGCGATAAGCAATGAGAGCCATAATGATGGCGACGATCCCGCTCTTATCATCACTAGCGCCGCGCCCATAGAGGCGCCCATCCCTCTCTGTTATAACAAAGGGATCCGTAGTCCAGTGTTTAAGGTCTACAGGTTGAACATCGTAATGTGAATAAAAAGTGAGGGTAGGCAGATTCGGATCTGTAATACATTCAGCATAAACATAGGGAGCTGATTCATTGACGACGATTTGTTCGACTACACACCCTATTCGTTCTAGCTGGCCAGCAAGGAAAGCAGCTCCAGCCCGCAAGCTCTCTTTGCTGTAGTGAGGACTTCCTGTATTGCTTACTGTAGGGATGGAGACAAATTGCCCAAGCATAGCAATGCCTCTCTGCAACTGATCGTGGGTAATAGTTAAACTCGTGACGCTCATGCTAAACCTCCATTTGGATAATGCGTGCGAGTCTATAGCTCCAACCGTTTTTGCATCAAGAAAAAATGAAAGGATTGTCTCTAAGATACGTTGAGCACTGTAAAAACAGGGCTCAACCCACTTTGAATTAAATGAATAGCTCCGAAAGAGAGCTTCCGAAGACTACCCCATCAATGAAGCTGAAGTGTTTATCGTTGGTGCAGATCACGCATCCATGCTCTAGCGCTTGGGATGCAATCCACATATCGTTTGTAGGGATAGGCTTCCCTTTTTCTCGTGCTGAACCACCTCGACAATGTCAGGCTCATTTCGTTTAAATGATGCATAGGCATTAGTGTCGAACAGTATTGGCCTCATGACCAGAGCTCCTTATCAACGTCTCCAAATGACTTAATATTCTCATCAAAAGTCTTTTTATCGTTTTTATTCCATGTTCCAGCTAAATGATCCAGATCATGAAAAACAGTTTTTTTTATAGGCTGAATAACGCCTACACCTCGTTCGAGAATATGCAAAATTAACGAGTTCACACTCACTTTCTGTTTTATTGCTTCTTTTTTCAAACGCGTCATCACCTGCGGCGCAATATTTCTCAGAATAAAATTCGACACTGCCATATGATACCTCATGATGCTACCATCTCAATACCAATTATAAACCAATTGAATTCCCAGTCAACGCTAGAAACATAATCGAAGGATCACCTACATGCTTCCACCGCATTCGCGGTTCAGGGAAATGCATAATCATTTTGCTAAGTTAATGACATTGGGTTGACACCTGTGGCTACATGCTTTTGCCGCATTCGCGGCATTGGCAGCTTCTTGCAAAAACTATTTTAAGGCATCATTTAGGCGCTGAAGGTCATTATCGGAGACCTCTTTGTAATTGCAGATCATCTTATAAATCAGGTCCCTCACTTGACGATCCTCTTCAGGAATAGCTAGAGTGAGTTCATTCTTCACATCTTCCGGGTCGATTTCTTCGTCTTCAATAAAAGCAGCTCCTGGAGGAGGTTCTCCGGATTTGACGAAGAGGCTGTATAAGATAATTCCCATCCCAAAGACATCCCCAGCTTTCCCTGCTAAGAAAAAACCTCCCTCATGCTTATAACGATCATCTATATTCAATTTTTGTATGGCACCTTTCACTTGTTTGGCATCCTTAATATTTGCGGTAACATCACTTATAGCATCCATAGCTTTATGTATATCTTTAGGGAGATAAGTGAAGTCAAACGATTCAGCTGTGGCACTCCCTTTCTCTGTCATTGCACCCCCGAAATCCCCAATGACAGCTCGCTTTTCACCTAGGTAACAATTTCTCGGATTGAGATCCCCGTGATTCACACCCTCTTTACGTAATAATTGGAGTCCTTTCACCAAATCTCGACCAATTCTTTTGCGCTCCGCCATCGGCATAGCTCTATTTTTTTGCAAATAATCGTGAAGCGAACCTTTTGAATATTTTTTTGTCACAACAACGGTTGTTGTAATTTCATTATTTTTCACTAAGCAAGTTTTTTGTGTACCTTGCACTCCAGTGTGACCCCATTTACCTCTGTTTAATCGCGCTAAGATTTTCTTTTCATTTTTCAAAGATTTTTCTACCTCTTTTTTGTCATCGGGACTCATCCCCTCCAATGGGATTTTCATAGCTTTTGTTTCTCCAATGGAAAACACACTTGCATTAGCGCCATGGCCAAGCTCTTTTCCAAGGGGGATTATTTTTTTCTCTTTTTTTAGAAATTTCGATAACTGAACGACATGGTGAGACTCCATACTCGATCTAGGAGACTTTTCCGCCTGCTCAGATGTGGAAGCCTCGTTAGACTTTGGATCCATATCAAAGAGATGGGCTGTATTCATCCAAGCCTTGGGGTCTAGATTAGACACGTGCTGGCTAACAGCTATCAGATTATTTTCCTTCGCGCTGTTTGTCCGTGGAGAACTCTGGGGAGATTCTGTTGTTTTGGTTTCAGTTCCTCTGGATGGGCTAGTGCTAGAAGATGACAAAGAATGTCTGCCGACCGAGGTGACTTTGCTACTAGATTCTGGTTGTATGTCATGGTCCGACAATTTGGCTTGTCCCGTCCGTGAAGCCATTGCATCCTTCAGCCTACCAGCCAAACTGCGAGTCTTAGCAACGGGACCCTTTGTATTTTTTGAGTCATTTACGGAGGACTTCTCTGGAAAATTGCCGGCAATACGCTTATCTGGAAACTCACTAATTTCACTCATCTTATTCCTGTCGATAGTCATAGCCATACCCCCATTGTCTTTCCCTATTTTAGCATTAAAAATGGAATGCTAGTTAATAAACGAATGGTTTATTTATTTTTTGTAAAGAAATTGATTCAATTGTTTAAAACCTCTTCAAAGCATCAGCCAATTGATAAAGATCTTTGTCAGTGACGTTTGCGTAATCACAAATCATCTTAGTCACCAATTCCTTCACTGTTTGATGCCCTTCGGGAATCGCATCCTTCAAAGCCTCTTTAACTTGATTGCTGTCTATACTTTTATCATCTTTAGAACGGGCTCCTGGCGGGTATGCGCCAGATCCGATCAAAAGGCCATAAAGAGAAACTCCCATGGCAAACACATCTGTGTCTCTTCCTGCTGTAGCCACTCCATTCGTGCCACTATAACGCGGGA
>Ga0206981_10212_pt2 | contig 15065 bp, 15 predicted proteins | sample Alteio_BWMinCont_17_FD_153312 | JGI IMG/M metagenome (GOLD analysis project Ga0206981, IMG submission 153312) | Enriched cells from forest soil in Barre Woods Harvard Forest LTER site, Petersham, Massachusetts, United States -... | ecosystem: Environmental > Terrestrial > Soil > Temperate forest >... | reverse complement strand
ACCTAAATTAAATAAAGTCTGTGTTCCAGAATTATCGACGTAAGAATTTCCATGAAGTTCAGAGAGTAGTTCTAACCATTTGTTTACCTGAAATGCGAAGACAACACCATAAACGAACTGGTTTGGGCCTTTATTGTAAAACAAATACCCTATTTCGGGATTAATTGCAAATGGGCCAAAATGTTTTGCAAACTCAATCGGTAGAAAAGTCCATGCCGAAGAGTCAGTTAGGTTCGAATCCTGGCTTGTAAGAAAATAGCGGAATGAATTGAGAATTAATTCCTAAATGGAATCAATTAGATTCAAAGCAGAGTAGTTTGAGTATGATGGAAAAATCGTTGCGATCCTGTTGTTTTTCAACCTCTTGATTATAACTTCAGTTAAAACTTGCCTAAAATCCGTAGACACGGCCAAATCGGCTCGTTCATAAAGTTGATCGGTATGGAGACCGGGCCACTTGCCGTATACTTTTCCGCCTCGTACGTGATCTCCAAGAATCATCATCATCCCACCATGACCGTGGTCAGTTCCTCTATTAGCATTTTCTCTAAGCCTTCGACCAAACTCGGTCATCACAACAATGGTGACTTTTTTTGAAATGGCATTCGGGGTGGAATCATTTAAATCCGAATACAATGCGTGGAGCGCACTCGATAATTGCTCAACTTGTTTTGCATAAGTTCCTTCAGTTCCTACACCCTGGTATTTATGGGTATCCCACCCACCCATATCGACAGTGGCAATTTGGATTCCGAGACCCATTTTTAAAAGCTGAGATAGGATTTTGAGACGGTTTCCAATTTCGCCCTTCGGGTATTCTATTCCAGGACGAATAAGATCGGTATTTGGATCGCGACTCTCAACCAGATCTAAAGCATTCAGTGCAGATTGCCCCGCTTTGTGAAGCCACGAATTTTTAGACCGATACATCGACTTAAGAGCTGCTCGTTGGGCCCCTTGGATACTTTTGTCGCCTACTAGATTCATCCGTTTTGGATCATTCAAAGAAAGAGCATGGGAAAAAGAAAGAAGAGACGCTGGATTAAGTCCTCCTAACGAAACGGCCGGAAGATATCCATCGCCATTGGCGTCAATTGTCTCAAGGTATCTTGCGATCCAACCCGAACCGGTAGTTTTTTTATCGGGTGTGCCGAGTTCTACAAGGCTTTGTGCCTCGAAATGACTTCGGGTATTCGCCGTTAAACCGGCTGCATGGACAAAGGCCAGTTTTTTTTCTTGAAAAAGTTCGGCCAAAGGTTTTGCTGATGGATGTAGTCCGAATCTGCTATCAAGAGGGATGAGAGCGTCTGAACCCGTCAGAGAAATTTTAAGATTAGGACGCTCTTCTTCGTAAACTTTACGATCTTCTCCAGACAGGGGTGGAAGAAAGTTTAGGGCATCGCAGCCACCCCTGAGAAAAACGTAAATGAGGATGTCGCGATTGCTATTATCAGCGAAAGCGATATTTCCAAAAAATGTGGGAAAAATCCCCGTTCCTATGAGACTCAGAAAATTTTTTCGCGTTAGAGAACTATTCAAAGCTAGCTCCACTGAAAATCAGGGGACATAAATAGAAGGGCCAGGGCTCCGGCCACTTTCTTCCCACCAATTTTATCGTCTTTTAAAAAAGTAATTATAGCATTAAATGTCTCAATTGAAACTTCTCTACCTAAATACTGATGGCCCCAGTAACTTATCAAGTTTTCAGGACTCATCCCCTTAATATTTTGACGGATAAGGTCTGCGTCTATTTTTATGCCTGGCAAGCCCCCTAAGAAAATTTGATCTGTCAATCGCCAACGTTCAAGGAGGCTATTTGTATTAGCCCATTTCTCATGAAAGTCTGGATAGCCGTCAGGAGTGCGCCATTGAAAGAGCCTTTGACCTGTCTTTTCAAAATTATTTTTAAATGGGTCAGAGAAACTAAAGTCAGCCCCAGTGGCCCTCAGCAACCCTACTGTAAATTCGAAAGGCCGTTTTATTTTGTGTCCCCAGGAGTTTCTAAATTCATTTGAAAAGATAATAGTTTTCACAACTTGTTTCAACTGATCATGAGCTTTTAGGTTTTCACGGAAAACGTTTGCGGCCTTCTCCACCAAAGTGTTTGATGGGTTATTGCTAACAAGCCTGCGGCAGAGTTTTCGGCAAACGTACCGAGCCGTACCAGGATGTTTTGTGAGAAGATCTAAAATATCTTTACCATCTTTTAGAGGCGGCTGATATTCCACCAGGGGATGGCCCAATACTATTTTTTGAAAGCGATCATGCCATTGTTCAAAGTAATCAAACTGCCCTGTATTCTTTGAATCTTTTCCTTGATCAAGGCGCCAACCGGTGAAACCTCTCGCTGCTTCATAAACGTCACCGTCAACATAACCTATGGATTGTCCAGTTCCAAATCCAGCAACTGTTTTCCTATCCTGAGTGCCTAGATAATTTTCAGCGCCCAAGGTATGCAGTTCAAAAAGTTCTCTGGCATAGTTCTCATTTGGATTTCCACTCTGATTTAAAGCGTTATCCAAATAAACCAGCATGGCAGGGCTTCTAGCAACGTCTTCAAGCATTTCCCGGAAATTGCCAAGCGCATGTTTGCGAATGACATCACGGTCATAATGAATAAAGAGTGGGGATATTTTCCCTTCCCAGCCAAAAATGCTAAAATGATCGTGCCAAAAATTTACGAGGACTTCAAAGAGTTGCCTATCGCTATAAATGGCTCTTATCCACGTGGCGTTTTCCAGTTGAGTGATGGGTTCTAATCGAAGTTGATTCTCATTTCCCTTTTCGATTTTAGCTAATTCGGTTTTAGCCAAGCCAGGGCGAGGAGTGTCACCGGAATCGGCCATGCTGGAAATTTTTTCTTTCTCTGTTTCACGCAATACATCGGCGGCAACAACATGATCGGCCCAGAGTTGTGTGAAGTTCTTATTCAAGGTGCTTAGACCCGCTTCCTTGACTTTACCTTCGCAAATCGAATCGCCGCCAAGTCTACCGGGTTCCAGTTGCATTTCAACAAAAGCCTGAAGACGCCTAATATCTGTTTTACCAAGTTTTTTAAACTTCCCAAAATCCTCTGGCCTTGGCCCAAAAGTAAGGCGATTAAGAGCGATAACCCCGAGATCGGGAAGCGGATCTAAAGAGTCACCTTGATCTAATGAAGCTAATTTTCTTAACGGTCTGGCGATAGCGGCTACGGCAGGGGAAAAGGATGTTGCAAGGCCTCCTTTAACAAATGCTCTCCTAGAAAACAGCCCTTTTTTCTTCATCAAAATATAGACTTACCCAGTCCGCTTAATATTCCTATAAAAATTTTAATTTTATGGAATAATTCTAATATGCTCTTAAATATAAGGAACAAACTGGACTTTTTTCTTCGGAATCGCATCAGGTGGGGAAAGCCAATACCTGAGAACGAGCCTGTACATGGTATGGCTGATGTTTTTCAAGGGGAGCTTGAAGAATTTCTTGAGAGTTTTGTTGGTTTGGATCAGGTTTCGTTTCGAAAAAATATTGTAGTAGCCGATGTGGGTACAAGAACTTTTTCATCTGCGCCAGTAATTGAGAAAGTTTTTCGAAAACAAGGACTTGAATCGGAAATTCACGGATATGAGATTGATGCCTATCGTAGATTTACGAATCTTCGGACTCGCGCGGCCTATGGTCAGTATTATGCAAAAAAGATAAGGAACGGATTTTATCATGCCGCTGATTTTCGAGAAACCCAAGTGAAATTTGATGTGATCCTAATGCTAAATCCCTTTGTCACCAAGAAAACCCATTTAGCTTGGGGGCTTCCATTAAATAACTACGCTCCAGAAAATCTTTTTTTCCATTGTTATAATTCACTTAGAAAAGGAACAGGTCTATTCTTAATTTCAAGCCCCAATCAACAGGAATTCGAAATGGCTTTAAAATTAAGTGTTTCCTCAGGGTTTACTCTGTGTGAAGAGAAGCAATGGTACCCCGCCACCCATTCATTACAAAGACAGCCTCGTTTGGGGGCTCTGTTTCAAATTAGAGATGCATTTTAAATCAGAAGGAAGACTCAGCGGGTATTTTCCCGTTTTTTCCAGTTTCCTCTATCTTTTGCTTTGAATTGAACAGGCATGATATTTGAATTAAACAAAATATGATGAGTTTAATTTTATTTTGAAAGGATTACTTATGTCGAAAAATTTCATGGTTTTAATTTCTCTCTGGGTTTTAGTAATTGTCGATACAGCCTTTGGCCAAACTTGGCAGTCTTCGGTTCGTATGCCAACCGATCCAAAACCAGTGCAACTTTACAATGTTGTTTTAAATGGGTTCAAAAATCATATAGCGGAAAAAATTTATGAAGGGAAAACCGTCGATCCTAATATATTTCCTCAGAGTTATGATATACGTGAAGCAAATTCCTCGGACGGTCCATCTCGATGCAAGAAACCCGATTCCGAAAAACCCTATATAGCCACCCTATCTTGGCGCTGGTTGAGATCATCTCTTCACAAAATTGACCTCTACGTTTGTGTTTCAAATGATCTTGCTTCTCCAGATACCGTAGAAGTGATTCCTGGAACTCATAGAGCCATGAATATAGAAACAGAGAAATTTATTGTGATTAATCCGACAAATGGGGGGCACTTGTATCGAGAAGTGGGTGACGATGAAAATATAGACCAACTTCCACTCAAAGCGTGTCTACCTGAGGGTTTTGTCGTTCACGGTTTTACCAATGGTGTCGAGGTGAATTCGAACCCGAAGGGAGTTTCTATTCTCCAGCGCGATACGGTAAAAGCTGCTGAACCAAATTGCGTAGTTGTCTATGTTCATGTGCAGGGCCACGGGCACGACACTATTTTGGGTGTAAGAGCCTCCAAGGGCGGTGGATCAATCGGTGTTGATCTTTCGCTTTGGGGATCGACGGTGGACAATGACACTGCAGAGAGAATCTATTTAGCGAAACCTTAAGTTTGGTGTGACGATTTCTAAAGTCATTTTGAGACAGATGTCACTTATTGACCCAACTTCTTGGTGAGGTTGAATGTTCTTACAATTAATTCAGCTCCACCATGAAATTAGGAAGGCATGTTATTTGAAAGTGATAGAAAATCGTGAGTCGATTTCTACATTGAAAGGATTACTTATGTGGACAAGATTTATGCGAATAATTCTTCTCTTGGTATTACTGTCTGTAAGCGCAGCGTTTGGTCAAACCTGGCAGTCTTCTGTCGTCATGCCAAAGGATCCCAAGCAAGTCCAACTTTACAACATAGTTATAAACGCTTTCAGAAATTATCTTGCTGAGAAAATTTATGGGGGCGAGCCTGTGAATCCAGATATTATACCTCAAAGTTTTGAGATACGGGGGGCGAGTCTATATGATGAGCCAACCCGATGTCCACATCCCAACACGGAAAAAGCCTATATTGCGTCGTTATCGTGGCGTTGGCTAATGTCCCCACTTAACAAAGTTGATCTCTATGTTTGTGTTTCAACTGATCCCGCAGAAAATGACAGGCTGGCTCCAATACCTGGTACTCGTAAGTACATGCCTTTAGAAACTGAAAAGTTTTATAAAGTGGATCCTTCTAACGGAGGACATTTGTTTCGTACTGTCAATGAGGGAGATGTTTTTGATCATTTTCCATTGAAAGCTTGTTTACCTGAAGGCTATGTCGTTCATGGTTGGACAAGTGCAACCGAAATAAATCCAATTCCCCCAGGCGTTTCAAAAATCCAAGAAGATACTCAAAAATTTGTTGAACCAAATTGCGTAGTAGTTCTCGTCCATTTGGAGGGCATCAAGGGCGGTGGATCAATCGGTATTGATCTTTCCCTCTGGGGTTCAACAGTTGACAATGTTACCGCAGAAAAAGTCTCGGGTAATTTAAAACATTACTAAAATTGGACTAAGCGTAAACTTATAAGTCCACCACTAAGCTGGCCACTTTCAATGTAAGGCGTAATACCAATTTGCCACCGTATTGACGATACAGAACGTGAATCGATTTTGTCACCAAAAGGAGGCGCTCCTTGATTTTGGGTGGGATTTTGAGGATCGGCTGGAGAAGCGGGAGGAGGAGGTTCTTCATCCGATACTCCATAGGTTAAATAAAGACCCATTAAGATCCCTCCATAAAGACCGTAGGATATTCCTCGAAAAATATTCTGGACGTCAAGATTTTGCTGAATATTTTTTTTAAAATCTGAAATCGCGGCAATACCAACGAGAAATCCAGCTCCAACACCGAATTCAATACTGCGTGACATTGATTTCGGCATCATTCTATCGTCGTCACTTTTTTGGCTTTGTGGAGGTTGACCACTTGCTTGAGCCCACGATCTTGAACAAGGAAAGGTGGAAATCAAAACAGAAAAAACAACTGCGAATGTGCTCAACCTCAATCCATGAAGTTTCAAAGTCAGTGTCTTCTTCCCTGAAAGTTTACCTTAAGTTATCGTCAATAAAGATGATTTGCTTAAATTCAAAGGTGATTTGAGTAAATTCGCTGGACTAAGGAATGGAGGAAAAATAACGCTAGTAGGATTCGGGTTAAAAGCGGACGTTATTCCCGTTCTTTTCCACCAATTCCCCGAAGAATAATGTAGCGATTCGCAGTTTCACGACCAAGAATTTTGTTTGCTTCATCAACAGAATCGAAAATAACGGCAAGGCGTTGTTTCTGGATTTTATAAAGTCTATCTTTGATGAGGGTTACTTCATCCTCACTATAAGTTGGTCCAGCAACATCAGTTATTAAAAGATCTCTTAATTTAAAGGACTGATTTCTTAATTCCTCAGTCTGATCATGAGCCCTTTTTTGGAGAGCCATAAGTTTCGCCTTTTGATCCTGAGAAAGTGACGAGTTGTTTGAAATCACTGTCTCAGCTTTAACGTCGAGATCTTCTTTTCCACGGACAGCTGAACTGCTTTGAAGTTTTTGGTCCAAATCTTTTTCGATCTGAGAGTTCGCACACGCGGTAAGAAAAAGAGGCATTGTTAAAATAAGAGTCCATAAATATCTTTTCACAAAAGGCTCCTTGGAAAATGATTTACCAGCAACATGATGATGCAGGATTCCTGCCAATGATAGACTAGGGGCACAAAAATAGCTCGAATACTTAAGGTTACTATGCCAAAATCCCATATATGAAGGCGTTGCGTCAGATTCATTTATACTTGGGATGTCTTTTTGCTCCCTTGATTATTTATTTTTCGATGTCGGGCGCATGGCAAGTCTTTCGCCTTAACGACATCCCGAAAAATGAATCGCCGACCGCGATTCGTTCTTTGTTTCATGAATTATCTAAACCGCATAAGAGCTCGACACTTCCAGGCCAGGATCCAAAAACCGGGCGTTCCACTGTTTTCAATTGGATCGCTTTTTCAATGGCTCTCGGATTGATCTCAACAACGATGATCGGTCTATTGTTAGCTTTTCGCTACAACCGATCCACTCGCCTCGTTTGGTTTTGTCTATTAGGTGGAATCTTACTTCCTATATTATTTCTTTTTTTAAGGTAAGAGCACAGTGGAACCAGTTGTTTTTCGGCTCTCAAGATCACGATGAGCAAGTGCGGCCTGACTTAAAGAATAGGATTGATTGATAGATATTTTGACGGCTCCCTTTTTGACGACGGAAAACAGTTCGTGGGCAGCCTTCATCAAATCCTCTCGTTTTGAAATGTAAGCCCCTAATGTAGGTCGGGTTAAGAAGAGAGATCCTCTTTTCGCTAAGGTTCCAATTTCAAATGCAGGTACTGCCCCGGAAGCATTTCCGAAACTCACCATAAGTCCTAAGGGACTTAGACAATTCAGGGAATCCATGAAAGTATCTTTTCCAACACCATCATAAACTACAGGGACTCCTTTTCCCTTTGTGATTTTCTTAACTTCCTCTGGAAAATTTTCAAGAGAAGTGACAATGACGTATTTGCAACCAGCCTTTTTTGCTATTTTGGCTTTTTCTTCGGTTCCCACTGTTCCTATTACGATGGCGCCAAGATATTTGGCCCATTGACACAAAATTTGACCGACGCCACCGGCAGCGGCATGCACAAGAACCGTTTCACCGTGTTTTAATTTGTAGGTGCGCTTTAGAAGATAATGGGCTGTCAAACCTTTGAGCATGATAGCCGCACCCAGTTTATCCTCGATGTAAGAAGGCAACTTTACCAATCGCTCCGTCGGTCGAAGGAGAAATTCAGAATAAGCTCCCATTGGGTCGACATAAGCCACTCGATCTCCGATTTTAAATTCTCTTACTTTTGAACCAACAGCCTCGATAACGCCGGCCCCTTCTGAACCGGGAATAAATGGAAGAGCCGTGTGGTAAAGTCCCGAGCGGTAATAAGTATCGATAAAGTTTAATCCAATAGCGGTATTGCGGACGAGCACTTCACCTGGGCCGGGCGCTTTGAGCTGAATTTCTTCCCAGTTTAGTTTGTCTGCGCTTCCAATTTCGTGTACCCGCACTGCGTAAGGCATCATCATTAAATAGTGGAATTTCTATCTCTTTGCAAGTGCGGATCATAGTCTTTTCGGATATGGTGCCCCAATGGAATCAACGCAGGCAAAGTTATTTACTTCACTTAAAATAAAGTCAGTCGAAATTAAAAATCGCGTTTGGGTTTCACCTATGTGTCAATACTCAAGTCAAAATGGACATCCAACAGATTGGCATTTTGTGCACTTAGGAAGTCGCGCCGTGGGTGGCGCTGGTCTTGTGTTGGTCGAGGCCACGGCTGTTTCCCCTGAAGGTCGTATTTCACCTGATGATAGTGGAATTTGGTCTGATGATCATATTGCCAGTTTCCGGCGCATAACTGATTTTGTAAAAACTCAGAAATGTGTAATCGGAATCCAACTGGCTCACGCTGGTAGAAAAGGCTCGACCTCGGCACCTTGGTTAGGCGATAAAATTTTACTTGAACCCGAGGGAGGATGGAAGACTTTGGCACCGAGTCCGATTTCTTTTAAACAAGGTGAGATTTCCCCTCTTGAAATGACCCAAGATGACCTTTCAAAAGTTATTAATGATTTTGAAAATGCTACAGTGAGGAGTCTCAAGGCAGGATTTCAAGTCATTGAAATTCACATGGCTCACGGTTATTTGATGCATGGGTTTTTGTCTCCGATTTCAAATCGTCGAGGCGACTCTTTTGGTGGGAGTCTTGAAAACCGAATGCGGCTTCCCTTACAGGTCGCACAGTCAGTTAGAAAGAAATGGCCAGATGAACTTCCTCTTTTTGTGAGGATTTCTGCGACTGATTGGGCTGATGAATCAGCCACTACCCTATCTTGGAAATTGAGTGATTCGATCATTTTCAGTCGGAAGTTAAAGGAAATTGGAATTGATCTCGTTGATTGTTCCAGCGGAGGGACTTTGCCAAATGCTGAAATTCCAACGGGACCCGGTTACCAAGTTCCATTTTCTGAAGCTATCCGAAAGGAATCAGGTATTTTGACTGCGGCTGTTGGAATGATAACCGAACCGGTCCAAGCTGAATCCATTTTGTTGGAAAAAAAAGCCGATGCCATTTTTATGGCCCGCGAATTATTACGTGATCCCTACTGGCCACTTCACGCTGCGCGAAAACTCGGCATAAAGATTTTGAAACCGGTTCAATATGGGCGTTCTTAATTGTTAGGGGTTCGGTGCCGGGTCAGCAGAAACCTCTCCTGAAGGCGGCGCAGACATAACGGGTTCTGGCTCAGTACTTACTTCAGGCTCTGGAATTCCTTTTAGTGAACTGATGTGAGCATTAAGACTATCTAGTTTAGCTAACTGCTCAGGTGTAGGATTTTTGTCCCAAGTTGCAGGTACGAATACGTCAGACTCACTTGGATTTTCTAAGTCTATAAGACCCTTGAAATTATAGGACTGACCTTTATAATTTACAATGCCTTCGAGATCTACGGCGTTGTCATAATTAATAACTTCATAATGAGTAACCGCAATGTCTCCATTAGACAAACGCACGCGCGTCCCTAAACCATTGGCCATGTTCTGGGCTAATTTCCTGGTAAAAGTTGAAATGGCCGTTCGAAAGCTAGCCTGCTTTTCTCCTGTCATAGCACTGACACCAAACAAAAGTTGTTTTAAGTTTTCTGTTGGATAATAAAGTCCGTGATACTCAAAGGGCTTGTGAAGCTCTGGGTATGTGTCGTATTCAGTACGGTACCAATTTCGGTAATAATAGTCATCAAAGGTTCCCACATAAAACCAGTACACCATGGGGTTATAAAAATAAGCGTCGATGTCTACAATGGGATGAAATCCCCAATAAAAGCCGCCGAAAAAATAATGATGGTGCCAAATATCAAGAAAAGGAGGGTGGGCAATGATTATGCCGTTGTAGTGAGAGACAAAGCCATTGAAGATTCCTATTCTGTGCTCAAATTCTGGTCGGTAAAAATTTGTGAAACGAGCTCGATTTACTCGAACTACGTCTGTGACCCTGGGGTCATTTCTCATAACTGATTCTGAACGGTTGTGAGCGAAATCGACACGACTCAAATGATCGGCAGTGACACGGTTTCCAAGTGAGTCGGCGTGGGCTGGAACATGATTGACGACGGGACGCTGTTGGTTTCCACCGTTGGAACGGGCAGCTGGTTTAGGATATTTTGGAAAACGTGGAACCGCTCTGCTAGCCGCGGGCTTTTTGGAATATGAGGAAGCGCCGCTAGAACGTCCTCCCCCTCCGTAGCCGCCCTCTCTTTGAAAACTTAATCCGCTTCTAGAAAAAGCAAAAAGAACAGATCCAATAATAACTATTGAAAAAAAAGCTTTTTTATTTTCCATTATTCACATCTCTTTTCTGCCGTAAATTAAGGCGCTTCCAATATTCATTTGATGACTTTTCTTAAACCAATTGGTTTTCTAGAGAGGCCTAATTGCAACATTAAGGCCCTTCGAAAATCAACTAAATGAGTTCTCATCTCTAAAATTCCCAAAAATAGGAAAATTTTCAGGTGCCTGATTTCAAGTTTAGGAATGTTGATTCAGTGTGGAAAGGCGCAATTAGAGGTCCTGTTAAATCGTAATTTAATAAATGGACGTTAGTCGGGTTCAGGAGCCTTGACAAAGAGCGAAGAACTCCCAGTATTGATAGATGTACTTGAATCGGATTTTAGCTTTCGCTTTTTTAATATGGTTATTGCCTAGCCCCGGAAATTTGGCCCACGGAAGTGTTACAAATTTCTCCCACGAGTATAATTCTGAGCTTCTTTTTGACGGACCAGCATCTAAACCCGATCAGCCCCAGGCCCCAAATCTACCTTCATTTTCACCTGATTTGATCGTAGTTGTTTCGAACTTCTCATTCGAACAAGTGGTTTGTCTAAATGAGATCATTTACAATCAAAGCGTCTATTTTAAAAATAGCCGAACCCTGTTTCAACACTCTGGTCTGAGTCCTCCTTTCCGTAATAATTCATAAATCTCAGGAGAAATTTAATAACATTTTAATGGAGGCTTCCATGAAGCACTTAGCGCTACTTATTATTTGCTTATCTATTTTTGCTGTACCTCTAATGGGTGATGAGGCGACTCATATCAATCGAGGTCACAATCAAATTGAAATTCAAGGTCTGCAATCCATAGACATTAGTCCAGTCTTTGATAAGCCAACTGCAAATTCGATTGATATGGCCACTAAAGAAGATGGCGAAATCCTGCATGTGGGTAAAGTTCCCGTACTTACATTAAAAGACTTCACTAACGGAAATGTGACGGTTCAAGAGGGAGTCGTCTCTCTTAATCTTGGATTGACAAAGTCCGGAGGAAAAAGAATTAGAGAATTTACCACGGATAATGTTGGCAAGAGACTTGCTTTCATAATAAACGGCACTCTTATAAAAGCACCGAGAGTGAGAACTCCGATAAATGGAGAGGGGATCTCAATTAATCCAATAGAAAAAGCCGATGCAGATAGGCTTGCAAGGCTAATTAATAGTCAGCCAAAATAATTGAATTGGGGCGGCCTGTGCCGCCCTTTTTAGCTAGTGGGTCTTAATCTCACAAATCAATTGCACCAATTAGGTTTTACCGGCTCAGTATGATTATCAATATATTTTTGAATATGGGCTCTGCTCTTAGCGACACGCTCTTCCGTGAAAATTTTAAATCCTCTCTTTGCCTTAATCTCGTCCAAAATCTTCACGGCCCGGTATATATGATCGTCACGCAGTCCACCCTTTGTCACTGTCGTCAAAATATCCTCAGCGTGTTCGCACTGATTTATCAGACAATCGAGTTCAGCACGATTAATTTTATCATCTTGGTTAGGATTCATTATTGATGATAAATAATAATACTGGGCTTTATATTCCTTCTGCCGACCGGCAAGCACGGCTGCTAATCGGCTGACGTAAGAAGAACTAATCCAATCGGAGTGAGGATTCGAAAAGAGTGTGATCTTGTCCTTTGTAGTCTCATATTCAGAAATAAGACCTAGAAAACTAACTAAGGTTGAATGGGGAGGCAAGGTCTCATTGGCTAACCGCCTCTCTTCCTCAAATCCTTGAAGGTCACCCTCACGTAGACATTCGGGATGCAAAAACACGTGAGTTGTTTTAGGGAATCGCCCATTATGTCTAGCAAGAAGAGCCGAGTTTTTTCCAAAATAATCGAGTTCAAAGTGTCGAGAATCGATAGCAGAGTCGATCAGCTCACCTGGACGTTCTTTCTTTCCCAATATATACTTAATATTAAATTTGTCAGCCTCTGCAGCCAAGGCTAATGGATCTGTCGCAACCTGGATATAGTGCTCATAAAATTCAATGGGATATAAAATAGATGTACGTCCATCTATATAAACCGATAATTGCGGAGAGGCATTGAATAAAATGAACCCGCCATCAGCATACTCATTAAAAATATTTCCTCTCAAGTTTTTATTTTTCATATACCCCATTACATCAACAGGAAAAAAATTCTCGTCATAGCCGGCTCGAAGTGGATGAAGTGGTTTAATGAAAGTGTAAAAGCAATCATAGCTAAACCCATAGGCGAAAAGAATAATCAACCCGGCTCTTGCAATATGGGTAAGAGTTTTCATATTCCTAAAAACAAAGATATTCAGATAAACTTGTAGACCAGCTAATACAAAAGGTAGCGTGACTACAATCAAGTGAGGAAAAAGTTTACTCATTGACCAACTCTTAAAAGCAAGCACTCCGACTGCAATTAACCCGGCCCAATAACGCCCTATAAATAATCCAGGAAGGGCAAAAACGATCAGGATCCAATAAATTTTAAGTGGAAATTCTAACTGGTCAAAACTTCGCGTCCTATATTCAGTTATAAACTCGATCCATCGTGGGGAAGCTTGACTTTGAGCTATTAACGGATGAATAAAATCATGATTTAACACCCCAGCGCCAGCGAATAGTAGGCTTGAGATAATTGTAAACTTTAAATCCTTAGTCTCCTTGGTTAACAAGGCTAGTAGACCACGATCAATCAGAAAAGCGCCGACTATGACATAGCCAATCGTGACGCTGCTATGATAGTTGGTCCAAAAAATTAAAATAATTCCAATAATGCCAGAGAGCTTCCAGCTGCGACTCTTAGCCCACTCAGACATTAGTAGGATTGTTAGAATCTCCAAGGTCAAACTCAAAAGGTCAGGCCTTGGTTCGGAATGAAAAACCGCAACAAATAGGAAAAATGAAAACCCGGTGGCGCGAAGCCAAATATCGATTTTTTGACGCTGAAAAAGGTGGTTAAGCAGAAAAAGACCAACACTCCAGTTTATGAATCGAAAAACGTCAATGCCAATGAAACCGGAAAGTCGGAAAAATAAGGAGATGACCACTTGAAATAACCAACCCAGATATCGAATCGGTGCTCCTGGCAACGTAAAGCTATAGTGGTCAACAAAAGGGTTCAAACCACGACTTAATAAGTCTTCCCCCATCTTGAGATGCCAGAAAAGATCAGGCGAAACAATTTCAAATAAAGAGGCACCTGCTATGACTACTACACATGACATTAATATCATGGCCAACAAAGGAGTCGGTTTTTTCATTAAATTTTTCAAAAATCCTTGCTCAAATCGTTTTAGACAAAAGGCCAGCTGTAAAATTCTACGGCCTACTCTCAAGTGAGTTTATAACACTATGTTCAGGTATGAGTAAGGTAATTCAAAGCTTAAAGAAAGGGTGAAAACACTTTACTAATGTTGATCGGGTTATAGGTTCCGCCACCCGATAAAAAATCATTATTAGTTGAATTATCAAAATGAAACAGATCTAGCGTTGATCCGTCAGACTGAAAAGGGTTCTGTGGAATACTAAACGATCCTCCGTATCTTGTGACATTCGAAAAGCGAAACTCATCCATAAGACCACTAAAATAGAATGTCGTACCACTTTGACTTCCAATATAGAAGCCAGTAAATGTGCAGGTTGTAAAATTAGTGTGAGCGAAAGTCTGCACCTGGTAACCATCAATATACAGATTTGAGTTTGAATTAGTATGAACGACGGTGAGATAATGTAAATTTCCGTCATTATAAGAGCCGCTAGTGGTTCCTCCTGTCGTGCCAGTGCAACCACCTGCGTTAGGAGAATTGAATTGAATAGTCCCGCCCGAATTCATAAAAATATCAAAGTTCCCGCCGGTAGCATTAAAGAAATATTGTGTGGCTCCTGAGAAATTTGTTTGGAAAAAAAACTCAATTGTCGCCACCGACGTAAAATTCTGATTTGTACCTGCCAATTGTACATAGGAAGAGGTCCCGTTAAACTGATAAGCTTGCCCAAAGGGGGCATAGTTCATGTTGGAGGTAGTTAATGTTCCATTGGTGCAGGCCATCAAGGAGAAAGCACAGAATGATAAGAATTGATATTTTGCCTTGAACTTGTAGTAGTATTTCATCCTTACTTTAATCGGAATTTTTAAAAAGAATCTGAGGTATTATCACGGTTAGGGAACCGGGACTTTAGTATGACGCTAGGCTAGGTTTTGCATGGCGAAAATTTTCAAGAAATCCCCACTTTTGCCGAAAGAGTTACAAGGGTAAATTGGCGATTGCAACGGGGGCGGAATGGCGGATCAAGTAGGTGCAAAAAA
>Ga0206981_10256_pt1 | contig 15081 bp, 13 predicted proteins | sample Alteio_BWMinCont_17_FD_153312 | JGI IMG/M metagenome (GOLD analysis project Ga0206981, IMG submission 153312) | Enriched cells from forest soil in Barre Woods Harvard Forest LTER site, Petersham, Massachusetts, United States -... | ecosystem: Environmental > Terrestrial > Soil > Temperate forest >... | reverse complement strand
TATACCCGGTAATAGCTACTTATACAATTCAGCTAATGCCATCATTAAAAGGCATTGCTGCGCCGGTTATTACCACAGTAGTAAGCGCGGTTATTTTATATCCGCTATCGTTACTTAGCTATAATTTGCTGGAAAAACCATTTTTATCAATAGGTAATTTAACTACCAAATGAAGAAGCTGGCGGTTATAACTACCCATCCTATTCAATATTACGCACCGGTGTTTAAGCTTTTGAATCAGCGTAAAAAAATAGATATCAAGGTGTTTTATACTTTGGGCGAGGGGGCTGTTAACAAACTCGATCATGGCTTTAATAAGGTAGTTGAGTGGGATATCCCGTTGTTAGAGGGATATGACTTTGAGTGGATGAAAAACACGGCGGCTGAGCCCGGCTCGCACTATTTTAAAGGAATTGTTAATCCTGATGGAATTGAAAGGATTAAAAAATATCAGCCGGATGCTATATTGATCTTTGGCTGGGCATATAACGCTCACCTGAAAATAATCCGCTACTTTAGCGGTAAAGTGCCCGTATATTTTCGTGGTGATTCAACCTTATTGAACGAGTTAGGCGGATTAAAAAAAGCGCTTCGTTATGTTTTTTTGAAATGGGTGTACAAGCATATTAACTATGCTTTTTATGTAGGCAAAAACAACAGAAATTATTATAAAGCTTACGGGCTAAAGGAGAGCCAGTTAAGCTTTGCACCGCATGCTATCGACAGTAAAAGGTTTGAAACCGACAGGAGCAACGAAGCCGGCGAACTGCGGTCATTATTCGGTATCGGTAATAACGATATATTGATCCTGTATGCGGGCAAGTTTGAGCCGGTTAAAAATGTTGAATTACTATTGTTGGCATTTATAACTTTGAACCGGCCCGATGTGCATTTGCTTTTAGCAGGTAACGGCCCCAATGAAAATGATTTAAAAGAGCAGGCTGATAAAAGTGGCGCTGCCAATGTTCATTTTACCGGGTTTAAAAATCAAACCTACATGCCTGTTTTGTACCAGGCGGCCGACTTGTTTTGCCTGCCCAGTAAAAGCGAGACATGGGGCTTAAGTATAAATGAGGCCATGGCCTGCGGCAAAGCCGTATTGGCATCAGATAAAGTGGGCTGTGCAGCTGATTTAATAGAAGAGGAAAGAAATGGCGCTGTTTTTATAAGTGATAACATGGGCACCCTGGTGGAAAGATTACAGCAATTAACTAAAGACAAGGCTCAATTAGCTAAATTAGGACAGCAATCAAAACAGATCATCAAAAACTGGAGCTTTTTACATATTGCGGAAGCAATTGAAAATAAATTATTGAATGAAGCGTATTGACCGTATTAAACTTGATTTTACCCGTAACTGGAAACTTCCAGGGAAGGAACGGCTTTCAAACCTGCTGAAGGCATCTGATAAGCTTAAAGCAAGTATAAAAGAGGGCATAGTATGGTTAAGTGGTGAGGATATAGCTATTTATACCAGCGCCGATAACTATATTGAATGGACCATTTTAAGTACCGGCACTTACGAAGATGAGATAAATAAACTAATCAGGGTCTCACTTAAAAATGGAGGGAATGCATTAGATATAGGTGGAAACATAGGCTTGCAAAGTATCAGGATGTCACAATGCGCGGGGCAAACGGGTAAAATTTATGCCTTTGAGCCGCTTATTTATTTGCAGGAAAAATTTACCCGTAACATGTTGTTGAACAAAGCTGCTAATGTTACGCTGTTGCCTTATGCCTTATCAAATGAAGAGGGTGAAGCTGATTTTACCGTAAATAAAGACTCATGGAACCAGGGTGCTTTTAGTTTAAATAATAATATAGAAGGATCTGAAAAACAGCGCGTATTTATAAAGGTTGCTGATAATCTCCCCGAAATCCAAAGTCTTGATTCGCTTGATTTGATAAAAATTGATGTAGAAGGGTTTGAATACCAGGTATTGCAGGGCTTGGCAAAAACACTTCGAAAACATAAGCCTCGGATAATTTTTGAGTACGATAATAATTATTGGCTAAACAACGGGCAAAAAATTGAGGATTGCTGGTCACTTTTGCAATCGCTTGGCTACACAATGTACCAGATAACACCAGTTGGCTGTGAATTTTTAAACAGCGCGGAAAAGGTTGAGGGTGGTAATGTATTTTGCATACCTGCATAATTCATGAAAAAGGATAACGATATAGCTAAGCATTTTATACTCTTTTTGCCATGGGCTATTTCCTTGTTATTTCAATCCTTTTCTACTGCTTCCTATTTTATTGCATGGCTGGGTTCATTCTTTATTTTCTTCGTTACGTTAACCGGTAAAATAAAACCCCTGCCGAATGATAGAACTTTTGCCGAACAACTGATGCGGCCGATATTTATTATCCAGATAATTTTTGCAGGATACATGGCATGTACCTCAATATTTTATTTTTTAAGTATTTTGGGATATGAATATTTGAGCAAAACAAATGCGGCGTTAGCGATAGATCAGGATGCATTGGATTTGGCGGCGCAATGCCAGCGGTATTATTGTTTAGGGCATGCGGCATTTGTTTCGGGCATATTGATATTTATGAACTATCCTGTAAAGCAAAAATATTATATTGAAAAAGAAAAGTTGGCCAATTTGCTGTTAATGACGGCTTTAATTACCTTCCCGGTTTCAATATTCTTTGCCCGGATCCCCGGATTATCCCAGTTCTATTTTCAACTTAGCGCTTTAAGCTTTATCTCCGGCACACTTGCGCTTGCTTTTGCACTGCCCCTGCAAAAAGTAATGAATACCTTAATTTGCCTTGCATTATATGCTTTTAACTTTTACCAGGCACTTACTTCCGGATTTAAAGAGCCTATTATTATTAGCGTGCTGGTGTTGGGTGTGTTTCTATACCCAAACTATAAGAAGATTGTGACTATTGTTTTTGTGCCGGCATTAATTTTACTATTTGTGTTTTTGCCTGCTTACGTAAGTAATTTTCGGGGGAATGTATGGTCAGGTGAGGAAAGTGCTGATGATGCTACACAGATAGCTCTTAATGCTACCCTTAATAAAGATGCTGACGATAATACCAATTGGGGGTTTTTAGTGTACCGGCTAAGTGAAATAGAAATGTTTACCAAGTTTGTAAAATCAACACCTGCCAAGGTGGATTTTTATGGAACGCAATTAGTAAAACAATCTGCCGTAGCTATAGTTCCAAGGGTATTCTGGCCATCTAAGCCAATTACTGAAGACCTGATTATGGAGCGTGTTTATAGCGCAGGGGTAGTAAACAGAAGCTCTAATGTTTCAGCTAAACCTGCTTTTATTGTTGATGCTTATTTATCATATGGCGGAATTGGAGTTTTCATTTTTCTTTTTGCATATGGGGCTATGGCACAAATAATAGCGTGTAAAGCCGAAAAATTATTTGGGGGCTATATTTTAGGCACGGCACTCATATTCAGTGGGTTGTTTCAAATATTTTGGAGGGGTTTAAGTTTCGAGTTTCTTATTAACTCCGTTTTTTGGAGTTACATAACAATGCTGGTTGTATTTAAAATATTACGCTCAAGAAATATATTAAAAGAAATTTGAGAGTTTTACAGATTTGTGCTGCTTACAAACCGGCATTTATATATGGCGGGCCAACAATGTCAGTATCCATGTTGAGCGAACAGCTGGCAAAAACAGGGATTTATACCGAGGTTTATGCAACTACTGCTAATGGAAAAGACGAGTTGCCGGTTAAACCTGGTGAACCTGTAAACGTTGATGGTGTTACTGTAACTTATTTTAAAAGAATAACAAAAGACCATAGCCACTTTTCGCCGGCTTTGTTAAAAAAATTGTGGAAAGAAGCCCCCGGTTTTGATGTTATACATATCCATGCCTGGTGGAATTTAGTGTCGTTGTTTTCGTGTTTAATTGCGTTGATGCGCAATGTGCCGGTTATTATATCGCCCAGGGGCACGTTAAGCCCTTACTCGTTTCAAAACAAAAATATTGGCAAAAAACGGCTTATTCATCACTTATTGGGCAGGCCTTTACTTAACAGGTGCCATATTCACGTAACCTCAAGCCGCGAGAGTGAAGCTATTAATTCTATAATTAAGCCTAAAAGTATTACTAACCTGCCAAATTTTGTAAAACCAGGCCCTAATTTAGCGGGGAGCGCTCAATCTTTAGCTATTTTTAAGCTGATTTTTCTCTCAAGAATAGAAGAAAAAAAAGGTTTGGATATTTTGATAAACGCCCTGCCGTTTTTAAATTTTCCATACAGCCTCACTATTGTCGGGAGCGGAGATAAAATGTATGTAGATGAGCTAAAGGCGTTAGTTAAGAAAAATGGTGATGAAGCAGATGTTTATTGGATAGGCTTTCAAGGCGATAATAAATTTGAATTATTGGCTCAGCATCACCTGCTTGTTTTGCCTTCATACGACGAAAATTTTGGCAATGTGATTATTGAAAGCCTTAGCCAGGGTACTGCAGTTTTGGTAAGCGCCTTTGTTGGTTTGGCTGATTATGTAATAAAAAATAATTTTGGCTGGGAGTGTGAGCTAAATGCTAATTCGGTAGGTAATATGATTAATTTTATTCACGGGAAAAAGGAAGAACTTAACCTTATTCGTTCAAATGCTCCGGGCAAGATCAGGGCTGATTTTGATGAGGCCTGTTTAACTAAGCAATACGCTGATATGTACAAAAACATAATTAATGAGTGATTATAAGGATTACGGTTTTCATAGCGCCGGCCCCACACATAACTTTAGCTACCAGCTAAATGACCTGGTTGGTTTAATTGATAAAGCAACAAATAAGTATATCCTTGATTTAGGCTGCGGCAACGGATACCTGGTAAATTACCTGCTTGAACAAGGTTATAATGCTTATGGTACTGATGCCTCTGAAAAAGGTATAGCTATTGCACAAAAAACAAATCCGGATCGTTTTTTTGTACAGGACCTGTCATCAGATGTTTTGCCACCGCAATTACAAGGGATCTCCTTCGATACCATTATATCGACCGAGGTCATTGAACATTTATACAACCCGGAAGCATTTATTGATTTTTGTAAACAGCAACTAAAGCAGGGCGGCGAGCTGATAATAACCACCCCTTATCATGGCTATTTAAAAAACCTGGCGCTAAGTATTTTTAACAGGTGGGATAGTCATATGGATCCGCTTTGGCTGGGCGGGCATATTAAGCTATGGTCTAAAAATACGCTGACCAGGGTATTAACTAGTGCCGGCTTTACGGTTACAGCATTCAAAGGCTGTGGAAGGTTTCCGTATTTTTGGAAATCCATGATCATAAAAGCGAGGCTATCGTGAACAAACAATTTTCATTTATTATAATAACCTATAATGAGGAAATTCATTTACCCCGTTTGCTTGCATCTATCCAAAGCCTTGATGCACCGGTTTTTGTTTTAGATTCAGGAAGTACAGATAATACCATCGCGATAGCAGAAAACTATGGAGCAACAGTTTTACAGCATGCTTTCGAAAATCATCCCAAACAATGGGACTACGCATTGAAAAATTTTAACATTCAAACCCCGTGGGTAATTTGCCTGGATGCCGATCAAATAGTAACTCCCGGGCTTCAAGAGCGCTTGAGTAATTTCAGGGATGAGGATAACAAGAATCTTGACGGCATTTACTTTAACCGCAAAAATTTTTTTAAAGGCAGGTGGATAAAACATGGGGGTTATTCGCCGTTTTACCTGCTTAAAATGATCAGGTTTGGCGTTGGTTATTCAGACCTTAACGAAATGATGGATCACCGTTTAATAGTTCCAGGGAGTACAATTATCTGGAAAGACGGTTATATTTTAGAGGAAAACTTAAAGGAAAACAACATTAGCTTTTGGATTGCCAAGCATAATCGTTACAGTGACCTGGTTGCCCAGGAAGAGGTTGAACGGATGCAGCAGATGCGTGGTCAAACGGTCGGGCCGCATTTTTGGGGTTCGCCTGATGAGCGCACTGCATGGTTAAAACAACTGTGGTGGAAGCTGCCACGGTATGTAAGGCCGATGCTTTATTTTATTTATCGCATATTTTTTCAGCTTGGTATTCTTGACGGCCGCACGGGTGTTATTTTTCATTTTTTGCAAGCATTTTGGTTCCGCCTTATCGTTGATATTAAAATTGATGAAATTCTAAGGCAAGAAAGCCCATTGAGGACAAACTCCGCTAGAAGCAATGTCTCTTTAAGATTTATAATAATATTTGCCGTGCTTTTTCCTGCCTTTTATTATTTCAATATATTTTATTTTGGCATTACTTCAACTGGTAGTCATTACAGTTCGTTTATGGCTAATAACCTCAATTATATAAGTGGATTAAGGTGGTTATTAATAAAAAGCAGCGCTCAAATTCTTACATGGCTTGGGTTTGCGGTTATTGAAAATCAGTATGAGCTTTTGGTTGCGGGGCGTGGTGTTATTAGACTGGTTTACTCATGCCTCGGCTTAGGCGTTATTAGTTTTTTCGCTGCATTTGTTTTAGCTTACCCTGTGAAATTCAAATCAAAGATCACCTTTCTTATTGGTGGTATTTTGGGGATCGAGGTTTTAAACGTTATTAGATTTGTACTACTCTCTTTATTCTGGAACAGGAGTGAAAGCCAGATAATTGACCATCATGCCATTTTTAACATAATTGTATACATAATTATTGCCATTGTGCTTTACTTTTGGGTAAAGCGTAATGATATATTGATTAACAACGATGCCAAAAACTGACCTTTCATTATATAATAATTCGCCTTTTAACCCGGGAGGCAATGCTATAAAAAGGCTGTTATGGTATTATATAAATTTAGTATTTTTAAAAGGTGGCCTGCTTCCATCCAGCAGTTTCAAGATATTTTTACTGCGCTTATTTGGTGCTAAAATTGGTAAGGGTGTTATTATAAAGCCCGGAGTTAATGTAAAATACCCTTGGCATTTAACCATTGGGAACCATACATGGATTGGGGAAAATGTTTGGATTGATTGCCTGGTAGCAATTATCATTGGCAATAATGTTTGTATCTCGCAGGGAGCTATTTTACTTACAGGGAGCCATAATTATAAAAAGAAGACATTCGACCTCATAACTCAGCCTGTAATATTAGAAGATGGTGTTTGGATAGGAGCGGGGGCAATAGTTAACCTGGGTGTAATTGCCGCGTCGCATGCTGTATTAACAAGCGGGTCGGTAGCCACTAAAAACCTGGAAGCTTATTCCATTTACCAGGGAAACCCGGCGGTAAAGGTGCGTGAGCGAATTATAGCCTGATTTGTTTTTTGAATTATATAAATTAGCATTTTTCCAAAACCTTCCCATAAACTTAATTAATGGCATCACAAAAAAGTAACGCATATAAAACTGTTCTGTTAATTATCGGTATGGCCGTATTGATAATGGGCGTGATCCTGTTTTTTATTCCTCCCGCGCTTTTCCCCGATCCAGCCAATGGCTTTAATGTATTACGCTGTATGAATTTGGGCGGCAGCTTTAATGTTTTGACAGCCCCAGACCAAAGTGACATCGCGCAAAATTATGATGAGTTTCTTACATGGTGGACACCAGGCCAGTATCTTGTGCCTTATTTTTTTAAGCTGATGGCCCATTTAAACACAGGGCAGGCAATGGCCATAACGGTAGCATTATGCCAGCTTTGCGGTTTAGCCGGATTTTACAGTTTCTTTAAAAAAATAGGCTTTACACCGTTTATTGCCGCCCTTAGCCTTGTATTTATTGTTTGCCAGCTTGCATTTTTTGTGCCCTATGTTTTTTACAACGGAGGAGAAGTTTTGCTTTTTTCCTTTTTGGGATGGTTTTTATATGGCTGTATTGCCTTGCAAAAAACGGATTGGAAGCTATTGTTATTTGTTCTTTTATCGGGCTGGGTAGGTTTCTTTTGTAAATCTTCATTCGTCTGGATGTATCTTGCCGGGCTATGTTGCTTGTGGATTCGATTGTCTTCGGGCAGTACAGGTATTATTGAATGGATAAAAAAAGGATTGTGGATCGGTATCCCTGCGGTATTATCGCTGGTAACTATTTATGTATTGTTCCTTTCAAAAGGGCAAAGCCCCGCCTCCGTTTCAAAGGGATTTAAGCTAACTGCCGAGACCTTTAGCTTTCCGCTCGCTACGCCTATCCTTTCATGTTTTTCTCTTGATGATTTTTTTCACGGACTGTTGTACAATTTTGGCAGGCCTATGTTTAGCTACGGCATATCTGTAACAATTGTAATTGTTTTGGCGATACTGAGTTTGCTATTGGTTTTTAGCCTAATCCGTAATGCGCCAAATAATAATTATAAACTGTTTATAATCGTTTTTTACTTTGGTGCTTTGTTGTTTTTTGGGATTGCTTACCTAAAACAACTTAACATTTCTTATGAGGCGCGTCACTTTAGGATCATTGGCCTGTTGCTAGTCCCCGGGATAATTTCCCTGGTAAGCAGGTTAAAGCGTGTCTGTCAATTGCTTTTTGTGGCAGGCTGCCTGTGTATAGCTTTCTTTAGTTTTAGCTATGTAATAAAAGGATACGGGATAAATAAGAATGTAAGCGCGAAGGGAATCTCGGGCATTTCACAGATCAATATTGATCAGCAGGCATTAAACGCTGTTATGAAGCTCGATAGGGAAAACAAGAATGCAGTTTTCGTATTTATCGCAAATGATATTGGCCAGGAGATTTTGCATAACCGGGTTATTAACCTATCACCAATAGCTGATAATTTGAAAATTGATATGGATGATTACCGGTACGAAGGTTTTGCAGGCCCGCTTTATATCATCTTGCCCGAAAGCTATAACGGGCCTAAAGAGAAGATGATTATGAAATCATTCACTGGGTACGCAGGTTTTAACCTGTCAATGCTGAGTAATAAATATGTGTTATATTCAGCTGATATGAAGCGGCGCTGATTGAGTTAGAAAGGGGGATTTGATCGCTATCAATCTCTAATAGCTTTAATCCTTTAAAATATTGATAAGCTTTTATCTTTTCTTAAGGTAAAAGCTTATTCTTTTTTCAACCTTTTCACTGTATAGAATGCTGAAAAATATTAAAAAGCAGATGAGTAAAAGAGGGAAAGTCATTCCTAAAGGTAAAAAGTATTTGCCAAGTTTATTTATCAATAGCACCCCAATATGCTCATGTATAAGATATAAGAAATAGGATGAGATGCCGATTCTTGAGATCAATCGATTATTTAACAAGGAAAGTTTTTTAGGATAATAAATAAAGCAGGCAAACAATGCCAGGAGCACCATGTAAATTAGTTGTACTTCTGTCTGAATGCCTATATGAATTATATATACAATAAAAAATCCCAGCCAAAGCTTTACCTTATAGATATTTTCATTATTGTTTTTATACAGCAAATAAAAGAGCATTCCGGCGCTAAAAAACGGCAGGAAGCGAATTAAATTGAAGAGATAGAAAATAAGGGAATAGTAATTTAATAAGCCCTGAGGCAGGTGAACCTTAATGGCACTGTTTTGCATCAGGTAATTAAAGCAAACAATGAAAATTGAAATGAAGCTAAAGTTTCTTGCAAATTTCTTCTTGCTGATATAAAACAGCACACTTGCAAAAAAGTAAAATTGTATTTCGGGCCATAAGCTCCAATACGAGCCGCTTAAATAATTAAGATTATATTTTGGGCGAAAAATATAGTTGATCAAATCAGGATTTATAAAAGTTATACCCTGTAAAAAATTAATAGCTCTATGACTTTCCGGAAATATTAACTTGTCGTCAAAAAGTCTGAATGCGATAAAGGTTAGTAAAGAAGCAACAAGCATTGAGGGCAGCAGCCTGATAGCCCTCTTTTTCCAGAAAGTGACAAAGCCATCGGTTTTTTCGAGCGTGAAAAAAATGACAAAGCCACTGATCATAAAAAAAAACTGAACCCCAAGGAACCCATATCCAAAAAAACTATACTTATTATTATATGGATAAAGAGAAATTGAGTTTACCTGGGGAGCCCACCTGGAAAAGTAATGAAACAGCATTACTGATATTATGGCAATGGCTCTGAATCCGTCCAGTAGTTTTATTCTTGGGCTTAATTCATTCATCTCCATTTATCACCATAATGTATTTAGGATCGCTTAGCAATTAAACATAAATATGCTAATTAATATGGTGATCTAACTATGTTCGGCTTAATTAATAATAGGGAAATTATTGATTAATTTCTTTCCACAAAAGATCCTTCAGCCCATCGATATTTTTTTGAGCTACCGATGAAATAAAAATTGAGGGGATTTCCGCCGGAAGTTCCTTTTTCATTTCATCCATTAATTCATCATCCAGCAGATCTGATTTTGTAACAGCCAGGATTCTTGGCTTGTGAAGCATTTCAGGGTTGTACTCCTTTAACTCGTGTAAAAGGATCTGGTATTCCTCTTTTATAGTGCGATTAGTATCAGCAGGCACCATGAATAACAATACAGAGTTACGTTCAATATGACGCAGAAACCTAAATCCAAGTCCTTTTCCCTTTGATGCACCTTCTATGATCCCCGGGATATCAGCCATAACAAATGATTTTCCGCCTCTGTAAGCCACTATACCCAGGTTTGGAACAATAGTAGTAAAAGCATAGTCAGCAATCTCAGGTTTGGCAGCTGATACTACTGAAAGCAGGGTTGATTTACCAGCATTAGGAAAGCCCACCAAGCCTACATCGGCTAAAACCTTCAACTCCAAAATATTCCAGTCTTCCTGACCATCCTCACCCGGCTGCGAGTAACGCGGAGTTTGCTGTGTTGATGTTTTAAAATGCCAGTTTCCCTGTCCGCCCCTGCCTCCTGGGGTTAATATTTTTGTTTCACCGTCTTCTGTTATCTCAAAAATAATTTCACCAGTTTCTGCATTTTTAACAGTTGTGCCCAAAGGCACCTCAAGTATTTCATCCCGCCCGGTTTTGCCACTTCTCAATGAGCTGCCTCCGGAATCACCATCGCCTGCAATTACATGTTTGCGGTATTTAAGGTGAAGCATAGTCCATAACTGGGCGTTACCTTTTACAATAACATGCCCGCCGCGTCCGCCATCGCCACCGTCAGGGCCACCTTTTGAAGTTAGTATATCGCGGTGCAAATGCGCAGAACCCGCCCCTCCGTGTCCTGAGCGGCAACAGATCTTCACATAATCAACAAAATTTGAACCTTGAGACATTTTTATTTGTTTTGAGTCGGAAAGTCCGAAAGTCAGTAAAGTCCGAAAGATGCTAAGCAAACTGCCTAATCTTCCGGACTTTACCGACCTCCTTCACTTTCGAACTATATTTTCTCCGACTTCCGGACTTCTTAATACGAAGTTATTACGCTAGCAATCGCATCAAATATTTCATTAATTGATCCAATGCCGTTTATGCTTTTAAATTTATTCTGAGCTTTATAGAAACCGGCAACAGGTGCGGTTTTATCATTATACTCTTTAATCCGTTTACGGATAACTTCCGGGTTAGCATCATCAGGCCTGCCTGACTCTTTACCACGCAATAACAAACGCTGCTCAAGCTCATCATCATTAACTTCGAGCGCTATCATGCCCGAAATAGGTGTATTTTTGCTGGCTAGTAACTGATCAAGTGCTTCTGCCTGAGCCACTGTGCGCGGAAATCCGTCAAAAATAAAACCTTTTGCGTCTTTATTTGCATCAAGCTTATGACTGATCATGCCTATAACCACGGCATCAGGAACCAGCGTGCCATGATCCATTAGCTTCTTAGCTTCTAATCCAAGTTCTGTTCCCTGGGAAATTTCGCTCCGTAAAAGATCACCGGTTGATAAATGGATCAATCCGTGTTTTTCAATAAGTTTTTGTGATTGAGTCCCTTTCCCTGCCCCGGGAGGACCAAACAATACCAGGTTTAGCATGCTTTTATCAAATTAAAAGCCTTTCGGTACTATACAGAAAGGCTTAAACGTTAAGTGCACTTGAAGGGAGTCGAACCCCTAACCTCCTGATCCGTAGTCAGGTGCTCTATCCAATTGAGCTACAAGTGCGGTATAAAGTGCTTTTTTAAACGGACTGCAAAAATAGGAAAAATTTCATTCCGTTATAATATTTTTTCAAATTACTTTACAGCTGCTGCAATTGCGGCAAAATCCGGTAAGTCTGTGGCCACTTCAAGCACCTCTGCATAGATGATATTTTGATCTTCATCGATAACAAATGCAGCGCGTTTTGAAACCCCTTTCAATCCAAATACAAACTGCTCATATATAGCGCCGTAAGCGGTTGAAACTTCCTTGTTAAAGTCGGATAATAAATCAAACTGGTAGTTGTTTTCTTCCTTGAATTTAGCCAGGGTAAAAGGCGAGTCGACAGAGATGCCCAGTATAGTTGCATTTAAGCCGTCATAATAGCCAAAATTATCGCGCATGGTGCACAATTGGGTAGTACAGGTACCTGTAAAAGCCATTGGGAAAAAGTGTAACACTACTTTTTTGCCTTTAAAATCGGCCAACGAAACCTCTTTTAATGCAGATGAAAACAGAGTGAACTGCGGAGCAGGTGAACCTGGTTGTAATGACATGTGTAATTTTTTATGCAAAGAAATAATAATTAAATGAATGTTTAGCTGTATCCGCATCAGTATACATTGAATTTACGAGTACCTGACAAATTTAAATTGTATAACTAAATAATTAGTTATAGTTTTAGGGTAATATTAACCCTATTGCCATGATCAGAAACTACATTAAAACCGCATTTCGCAGCCTTTTAAAAAACAAGGGTTTTACATTTATAAATGTTTTGGGCCTTGCCCTTGGCCTGGCAACCTGCCTGCTCATTGTTTTTTACGTGGTTGATGAGTTAAGTTACGACCGTTTTAACACCAAATACGAAAGAATTTACAGGGTAAATACCGATCTTAAAGCAGGGATTAATGAAACATCCTTCGCTATAACTGCTCCCCCGGTTGCAGATGCACTGGCAAACGAATTTCCTGAAGTGGAGCGATCAATGCGAATAGGGCAAGGTGTAAACATCCGCTTTAAAAAAGGCAACGAAGTTATTGATGAGAAAAAGGCATTTTATTGTTCTGGAAGCATATTCGGCATATTTACCTTGCCCATGCTACAGGGCGATCCTAAAACCGCGCTTACCGAACCTCATACAATGGTTATTACCCAAGCCATCGCCCTGAAATATTTTAATACCGTCAATGCCGTTGGGAAAACCCTGCTTTTGGTTAGCGACAGCACCATGTATAAAGTAACAGGGGTTATTGAAGATATGCCAACCCAATCACATTTTAAGGCCGATCTTTTTATAACTATGGGGCCTAATCATGATAACAGCTGGGCACACTTTAATACCAATACTTATATCCTGCTTAAACAAGGCGCTGATCGTAAAAAATTAGAATCAAAGTTTGCCGCCCTTATCCGCAGAAATGAAACCACTCCTTCATTTGACTATAATAAATTTGAAGCAAAGGGTAATTATATCAGGCTTAATTTAACGCCGCTAAAGGAGATCCACCTTTATTCTAACAAGCAAAGGGAACTGGGAACAAATGGAAATGTGCAATACATCTACATATTTTCGGCTATAGCCATATTTATATTGATCCTGGCTTGTATTAACTTCATGAACCTTTCAACAGCACGTTCGGCAAACCGTGCGCGTGAGGTTGGGGTACGTAAAGTACTCGGCTCATCACGTAAATATTTAATAGCACAATTCCTGTCCGAATCTATAATGGTTACACTTGCGGCTACCGTTATAGCAGTATTTGCGGCATGGGCTATATTGCCTTTATTTAACCAGGTATCAGGAAAAATATTAACTATAACTGCCCATACATTTACCTGGTTGTTACCCGTTATGCTAATTATTATACTAGTGGTTGGCGTGCTGGCCGGGTCGTACCCCGCATTCTTTCTTTCTGCCTTTAAGCCCATCCAGGTTTTGAAAGGAAAATTGGCAACCGGGTTTAAAGGCAGCTTTCTTCGTAGCTTTTTGGTGGTGTTCCAGTTTTCAATATCCATATTTTTGATCATTGGCACACTGGTTATTTATAATCAGCTAACCTATATCCGGAATAAGGACCTCGGCTTTAACCGGAGTCAGGTGCTTATTATAAAAAATGCGAATGCGGTTGATCCGAAAGTATTAAAACAACAGCTTAAACAGTTACCAGGTGTATTAAACGCAACCTTGACTCATTACCTGCCGACTTCCAATTTAAGCGCCCTGAATTATATTAGCTCTGGCTCAAGCAAAAATATTGAAACACAGTTTTGGCCGGTTGATGCCGATTACATTAGCACCATGGGGATGAAGCTGGTAAAGGGGCGCAATTTTAACGAACAATTTTTATCCGATTCATCGTCCGTAATAATTAATGAAACCATGGCGAAGATGATTGGCTATAAGGAGGAGGGTTCAGAGAAAATAACTGACATGAATAAGGATTACAAGATTATAGGTGTAGTAAAGGATTTTAATTTTAGTTCGTTACGTGATAACATAACGCCTGTAATGCTTGTAATGAATCATGACTGGCTGGCATCATTAAGCATCAGGGTAAATACCAATAATTTACCTGCACTGATGCAAAAGATAGAAAATAATTGGAAAGCATTACAGCCCAACCTGCATATTGACTATTCATTTATGGATGATGACTTTAATGCACTGTACAATAATGAACAGCGCATGGGCAAAATATTTATTATTTTTGCCACACTAGCCATTATCATTGCCTGTTTAGGTTTATTCGGGCTTGCTGCCTATGCTGCTGAGCAGCGCAATCGCGAAATAAGTATTCGTAAGGTATTGGGCGCCGAAGTATTCAGTTTAGTAGCATTGCTTTCAAAAGACTTTTTAAAACTGGTATTGGTAGCCATAATAATAGCAGCGCCGCTTGCCTGGCTGATCATGCAAAAATGGCTGCAGGGCTTTGCCTACCATCAAAACATTGAATGGTGGGTTTTAGCAGTTACAGGTTTTGGTGCAATTTTAATAGCTTTTTGTACGGTTAGCTATCAATCAATTAGGGCTGCATTGGTGAACCCGGTTGAGAGTTTGAGGAGTGAATGATGGGGAGTCTGAAGTTCTAAGTCTT
>Ga0206981_10255_pt1 | contig 15105 bp, 9 predicted proteins | sample Alteio_BWMinCont_17_FD_153312 | JGI IMG/M metagenome (GOLD analysis project Ga0206981, IMG submission 153312) | Enriched cells from forest soil in Barre Woods Harvard Forest LTER site, Petersham, Massachusetts, United States -... | ecosystem: Environmental > Terrestrial > Soil > Temperate forest >... | reverse complement strand
TGCGGCGACGATGACGATCTGATGCATGACGTGCTGGAGATGCTGGCTGAGGATGCGCGGGCGAATCCGTTGCTGGATGCCAGCTTGAGTGAGACTGCGCTTGCGGCGCTGGATTTTGGGCCGCTGCGTTCGCTGATTCAGCAACAGATTGGACCTTACCGTTTGCTTGAGCTGTTGGGCGAAGGCGGCATGGGCGTGGTGTATCTGGCGGAGCGCACGGACATTGGAGGCAAGGTTGCGATCAAGCTGCTGCGCGATGCGTGGCTTTCGCCGATGCGGCGGCAGCGATTCCGGATTGAGCAACTGACGCTGGCGCAGCTGAATCATCCGTCGATTGCGCGGATTTACGATTCCAATACTTTGCAAGATGGGACGCCGTGGTTTGTGATGGAGTATGCGGTTGGGCTGCCGCTTACGGATCACTGGAGCAGGCATGGAGGAAGCGTCCGCGACTGCTTGCTGCTTGTGCTGCGGGTTTGCGAGGCGGTGCAGTATGCGCATAGCCATGCGATTATTCATCGCGATTTGAAGCCTTCGAACATCCTGGTTTCGGATGCGGGCGAGGTGAAGCTGCTGGATTTTGGCATCGCCAAGCAGTTGAATGCGGAGGAGCAGGACCGGACGGTGACTGGGTTGCGCATGATGACGCTGGCCTATGCTGCTCCGGAGCAGTTGGCGGGCGGGGCGGTGGGGGTTTATTCGGATGTGTATGCGCTGGGCGTGTTGCTGTATGAGCTGGTGACGGGGCGGCTGCCGCGCAGAGATAAGTTAGTGACTGGCGCTGGCGGTGAGATTGAAAAGCCGTCGGGGATAGTGCGGCGTGAGAGGCGGGAGATTCGAGGGCAACTCGGCTGGACTGCCTTAAGCAAGGCCGAATGGGGAGAATTAGACACGCTGCTGTTGAAGACTCTGGAGGTCGATCCGGAGCGGCGCTATCGTACGGCGGATGCACTGATGCGCGATTTGAACGCGCTGCTGGAGGGGCGTCCGCTGGAGGCGCGGCGGCATACGTGGAGTTATACGATCGGCAAGTTTGCGCGGCGGAATCGCAAGCTGCTTATGAGTGTTGCGGCGATGCTGCTGCTAGTGGTGGGGACGATCGTGTTCTACACGGTGCGGCTGGAGCGAGCGCGCAATGCGGCTTTGCTGGAGGCGGCGCGCACGCTGCGCATGCAGCAGTTTACGGAGAGTCTTTTCGATGGCGGGGATCGATCCGCGGGGCCGGCGCAGGATCTGAAGGCTGTACAACTGCTGGACCGGGGGCGGCAGCAGGCGGCGAGTCTGAGCGGCGATCCGGAGATGCAGGCGGATATGCAGGATACGCTGGGCGGTATCTATCAGAAGCTGGGCAAACTGGAGCTTGCGGAGCCACTGCTGGTTGCGGCTCTGGAGGAACGCAGGAAGTTTCTGGGCGGAGAGAATCGCAAGGTAGCGGATAGCCTGGTGGCTCTTGGACTGTTGCGCAAGGATCAGGGAAAACTGGACGAAGCGGAGGCTCTGGCGCGGCAGGGGTTGGCGATGGAGCAGCGTTTGCGGCCAGTTTCGAAGGCCGATGTGGCGGGAGCGATGGTGGCTTTGGGCGAGGTGTTGGAAGTACGCGCGAAATATGAGGAGGCGCGGCAGGTATTGGAAGCTGCGTTGAAGCTGCAGCCACAGGGGCCCAATGATTCGATTGCAACAACCGCTACGGCGGGGACGACGGAGAACCTGACGGAGCTGGCCAATGTTTATTTCTATCAGGGGCAATACGATCTTTCGGAGAAGCTAAACAATCAGGCGCTGGCGATCGACCAGCGGCTGTTGGGCGACCATAATCCGGCGGTGGCGCAGGAGTTGAACAATCTGGGTGCGATCGCCATGAATCGTGGGGACTATCCGGCATCGGAGGGCTTTTACCGACGCGCGCTGGCGATTACTGAGAGCTGGTATGGAACGGAGCATCCGGAGACGGCTGCGAACCTGACGGCGCTGGCGCAGCCGATGACCTTCGACAATCAGGAAGCGGCTGCGCAGAGCCTGCTGGAGCGGGCGCTCACGATTCAGAAGCGCGTGAACGGGCCGGTAAATGCGACGGTGGCGACGACCCAGAATCAGCTTGGGATTCTTGCTTTCAAGCGCAAGGAGTTCGATGCGGCGCGAGGGTATTTTACGGAGGCGATGGCGACATGGAAGCAACTGTTCGGCGAGCAGTATCCGTCGGTGGCCGTGGCGTATTCGAATCTGGGCAGTGTGTGCCTGGAGGAGAAGAACTTAGCTTGCGCGGAGAAGAATTATCGCGAGGCGGTGAGCCGCCTGGACGCGACCTCGGCGAACAGCCTGAATGATGCGGTGGCGCACTCCAAGCTGGGGCGCGCTCTGCTGCGCGAAGGGCGGTTTGCCGACGCGGAGCCGGAGGCGCTGATTGGATACTCGTATCTGGTAAAGCATGTTACTTCCGCCGACCGGTTTCTGGCTCTTGCTCGCAAGGATCTGGCAGCGATCTATGACGGGCTGCATCGTGCGGATGAGGCGGCTCGGTACCGGTCTGAGTTGGAGCTGGCGGCGAAGCATTAGAGCAAAAGCGAGGTTGCAGCAATGCGAGTGGAAAGCAGATCCTTCGCTGCGCTCAGGATGACAACTCTGTTTAGCTAAGGCCGACTTTTCTTTTACGCGGTTGAAGCCGTGCTTTCTCAAAGCAGAACCTTTGCCGTCCGATCTGCGGCGGCTTTCTGAGGTCGGATAGGATATTTAGATGGAAGAGTTCAGTCGCATTAAACGGTTGCCGCCGTATGTTTTCAACATTACGGGGGAGATGAAGGTTGCTGCGCGTAGGCGGGGCGAGGACATTATCGACTTTGGGATGGGGAATCCCGATGGGGCTACGCCGAAGCACATTGTCGACAAGATGATGGAGGCTACGCTGAAGCCGGTGACGCATCGTTACTCGGTTTCCAAGGGGATTCCACGGCTGCGGCGGGCGATTGCGAACTGGTACAAGACGCGCTATGACGTGGATCTGGACCCGGCCAGCGAGACGATCGTGACGATCGGATCGAAGGAGGGGATTGCGCATCTCTGCCTGGCGATTCTGGATTCGAACGATACGGTGGTGGTGCCGAATCCGAGTTATCCGATTCATATTTATGGGCCGGCGATTGCCGGGGCGCACGTGGTGAGTGTGCCGATAGACAACCAGAGTCAATTTCTGGCGGAGCTGGAGAACTTGATTCCGCGCATGATGCCGCGGCCTAAGGCGCTGATCGTGAATTTTCCTTCGAATCCTACGACTGAGTGCGTGGAACTACCTTTTCTGGCGCGGCTTGTTGAGATGGCACGGGAGTTTGGCTTCTGGCTGATTCACGATCTGGCGTATGCGGATATTGCTTTCGATGGGTACAGGCCGCCGAGCGTGTTGCAGGTGCCGGGGGCAAAGGATGTTGCTGTCGAGTTCTTTACGCTGTCGAAGAGCTACAACATGCCGGGATGGCGGGTGGGCTTCATGGTGGGCAATTCGACGCTGGTGAATGCGCTGGGGCGGTTGAAGAGCTACTTCGACTATGGGACGTTTACGCCGATCCAGGTGGCTTCGATTCTGGCGCTGGAAGGTCCACAGGCTTGTGTAGGCGATATTTGCGAGAACTACCGCAAGCGGCGGGATGTTTTAGTTGAAGGACTGAACAAAATTGGATGGCATGTGCCGCTGCCGAAGGCGACGATGTTTGTGTGGGCGCGGATTCCGGAGGCTTTCAAATCGCTGGGGTCGCTGGAGTTTTCAAAGTTGTTACTGACGGACGCGAAAGTTGCCGTGAGCCCTGGGATTGGGTTTGGCGAGTATGGCGATGGGCATGTGCGGTTTTCGCTGATTGAGAATGAGGAGCGGACGCGGCAGGCGCTACGCGGGATCAAGATGATGCTGGGAGGCAGGGAGCAGGGGGCAGGGATCAGGGATCAGATTTTCCCGCCCTTGGCACGATGAAACTGTGCCAAGGATGGGGCACCTGGATTCTCGCTTGATCCCCAGAAAACGGAGAAGCAGATCCTTCGCTTTGCTCAGGATGACAATTCTCTTTTTCAGGATGACAACGCTCTTTTTGTGAGAGGACGATTCTTTTTGGAGTTGGGATGAAGACTTGGCAGAAGTTGGTGCTGGTTACGCTGCTGATGGTGCTGATCTTGGGAGCGCGGGTCTACTTCGTCTGGAAGGAGCGGCAGGATCCTGGGGTGATTGGGCGGCAGGCGGAGGCTGGGCCGCGTCCTACGCAGGATGAGTTGGCCTATGTGAAGCTGATGTTGATCAACAGCTTTGCCATGGCCAAGCAATTGGAGGGGACGACGGTCTGGGTGAAGGCTGGGTATTCGCTGCCCTATTATCCGTATGCTGGCGGGAGTGTTGAATTCGGCAAGCGGGTGGGTGTTTTGCCGGCGGCGGAGAAGCTGGCGATTTCAAAGATTGTGAAGGCAGTGGCTCCGGCGAAAGAGGAGAACCGGGTTCCGCATGGGAGCCGGCAGTATTTTGCGGTGTTTACGATTGCCGGGCCGGATACGGAGGCGGGAACATTCGCTGCTCCGATTGGGTATATCGAGGGAGATAACGAGAGGTTTTATACCGATCAGCTTTTCTATTACGACGATCCCAAGACGATCTACGACAACTGGCCGAAGCCGGTGTGGGATGCGGTGGCGCTGCACACGCCTACCCTTGGGATGTCGGAGAATCAGGCCCGCATGGCGGCAGGGATTCTGATTGAGAGCGACTCGACGGAGATTGGGAATCGTACTGTGATGTATGACGCGGGGCCGAAGAAGTGGACTGTCACCTTTCAGAAGGGCGTGGCTACTGCGGTTAAGGCCGGCTGACTATTTTGAATGTGGGGCTATCAGAGCGTTGATGCCGCGGGTCAGGCTGCGGGGCTTGATGTCGCCGATGAGGGCTGATTGAGCAATGAAGCCAAGCAGGAAGGACAGCAAAGCTTTGGCGATGTCATCGGGATCGGCTTTGGCTTCGACGTGGCCTTTTTTCTGCCAACGCTCGACGAGTTTTGAGAGGGATTTGCGGTAGCCTTTCTGGTAGCTGCGAACGATGACGTTCACTTTGGGATTGGTCTGAGCTTCGCTCCAGCACATGAGAATGACGGCGTTCAGGTCGAAGCCCATACGGCTGGTGAAGCGGGCGATGGACTCGGTGACTTCGTGGATGAATTCGGCGGGAGTTTCGGGCTGGGCCTTTCCGAGGAGGGGTTCGAGGAGGGGCAGGACTTCATCGCGGACGGCGGTCATTTGCGCGGCAATGGCGCTGAGGATTAGTTCTTCCTTGCTCTTGAAGTAGAGATAGACAGCGCCTGCGGACAGTCCTGCTTCGCGGATGATCTGTTCCATGGAGGTGGCGTGGATGCCGCGGCTGTGGAAGCACTTCCAGGCGGCGGTGAGGATCTGCTCGCGGCGAGTGTCGCGTTGCTTTTCGGTAATCTTGGGCAATTCGTCTCCTCATGCTGAATCTTTTGCTTGACACGATCATTATAAAGAAGGAATGTTCGTTTTGGAAGGGATTTTTATGGAAACAAAAAAAGTAGATGTGCTGATTGTTGGCGCAGGTCCAGTGGGTTTGACGATGGCGGCGGAGCTGGCGCGGTATGGGGTTCGAGTTCGCATCGTGGAGAAGGCGGCGACGCGGACGGATAAATCGAAGGCCCTGGTGGTCTGGAGCCGGACGCTGGAGTTGATGGACCGGATGGGCTGCACGCAGCCATTTGTCGAGGCGGGGATGAAGGCGACGGCGGCGAATATTGTGGCCGGAGACGAACATATTGCGCGCATTACGCTGGACGGAGTGGCGTCGCCCTATCCATTTGCGCTGATGCTGCCGCAGAGCGAGACAGAGCGATTGATGGAAGAACATATTGTTTCGCTTGGCGTGCGGGTGGAACGGAGCGTTGAGGTCACGCGATTTGAAGCGACGGAAAATGGTGTTGTGTCCACGCTGCGTTTTGCAGACGGGCATGAAGAGACGCAGCAGAGTGCGTGGCTGATTGGGTGCGATGGAGCACATAGCGTGGTACGGCACCAACTGGGCATGCAGTTCGAGGGTAATACGCTCAGCAGCGATTGGATTTTGGCGGACATTCATCTGAGCGGCGTGCCGAATCCTGGGGAGATTGCGATTCTTTGGCATGCGGATGGGGTGCTGGCGATTTTTCCGATTACACCAGATCGCTACCGGGTGATTGCGAATGTCGAGTCGAAGAACACGAAGACCGAAGGCGTTGGGTTGACTGCGGAACCGACGCTTGACGAGGTGCAGGCACTGCTGGATGGTCGCGGGCCGGGTGGGATGGTGGCTTCGAGGCCGGTGTGGCTGGCGGGGTTTCACATTAACGAGCGGAAGGTGAAGGATTATCGTGCGGGGCGGGTGTTTTTGGCGGGAGACGCGGCGCATATTCATAGCCCGGCGGGTGGGCAGGGAATGAATACGGGGATGCAGGATGCGTGCAATCTGGCATGGAAGCTGGCGCTGGTGTGTCGCCGCGTATGCAAACCGGAGCCGCTGCTGGGCAGCTACGATGCGGAGCGCGGGGCGGTGGGAGAACGGGTGCTGAAGAATGCGGGCCTGGTCACGGAGATTGGGATTCTGAGAGGAGGATTCCGGCAATCAATTCGGAATCATCTGGCTTCGCTGGTGTTTGGACTCTCAGCGGTGCGGGAGAAGGCTGCGGCGGCTTTGACGGAAATTTCGATTGGGTACGCGAAAAGCCCGCTGAACCGGACGGGAGCGCATGTGCATGGTGGGCCGAGGGTAGGTGAGCGGGCACCGATTCGAAGTGGAGAACGACCGGTGGGTGCTGGCGATACGCCCCGATTCGCAGTGTTTGCAGCGGAAGCTGGGGAGGGTTTTGCGGGATTGGCTGCACGCTATCCCGAACTGCTGGAGGCAGAGGTGCGGGCGCCGTTTCATGCAGGCGGGCTGTGGCTCGTGCGGCCGGACGGATATGTGGCGGTGGCGACGCGTGAAGGCGACTGGAATCTTGTGGCGGTATTTCTTGAGAGCATCGCTCTTCATGGGCGTGTGTGATGGCCGGCGCTCGCTGTGTGGGCTCTACTGCGAAAGTAAGGTTAGTTCATACTTCCGTGAGCGCCACGATTTCACTTAATACTGCGGAGTGCGTGGCTGGTGCCGGTCAGACTGGATGGAAAGAAGAACTTCAATCGAGGACTAATCGGGATTGATTAAAATCCAATAATGAATTTAGAAGGTACAACGATGCTCTTCCGGCCAGTTGGGCAAAAGGAAATGGACTTGATTGCAGAGAGCGGATACAAAGCATTTCCGCCGCGACTGGAGTGGCAGCCGATTTTCTACCCGGTGATGAATGAGGAATACGCGACATTTATTGCTCGTGAGTGGAATACGAAGGATGCGGCTTCAGGGTTTATCGGGTACGTTCTTCGCTTTGCTATGCGAAGTGAGTACCTATCTCAGTTCGAGATACAGAAGGTTGGGTCGGCTTCGGCGCTTGAACTTTGGATTCCTGCGGAGAGACTGGCTGAATTTAATGAAAATATCGTGGGTGAAATCGACGTTATATCGACGCATCGACCCTAATTTGCGCTTGACTGCTACCGAGCCTGATCGATTCTTAGATTACTTTGCTGTGCGCAGGAGTTGCAGGCGCAGTAGGTGAGCGGGTGCTGGACCGGATGCACCTAGAGCGGCGGCGTTGGAAGCGGGTAACCACGCTACAGCGCCGGGTCTCATTTCTTGCTGGGGCTGCCGGAGAGTTTTGCCGGGCTCAGGCTTACGAGTAGAGAGGGCGATGCCGATGAATCGAGCTGGCAGGTGGCGCCAGGCAGGCAGATTACGCGGTCGATGGCGAGTTCAGGATCGTTGAAGACGGAGGTGGAGCCGGATCGATCAAAGCTCGTGGGGCTTGCGGGTGCTTCACCACGCTTTGGACTCAGTGTGCCGTGAAGGGGAATTTGCTTGAGTTCGATGCGGAGGTAGTCGGAGGGGAGATCGCTGAGATTCTCGACGGTGTGGCGTTCGGGACGGCCGGGACTTACGCGGAAGCTGCCTGCTTTAACTGGCGGTCTGGTCATGACGAAGGCTTTTTCTTCGATATGGGAGAAGCGCACCGGGCCTGCGTCGGAGATGTAGACGTAGACGGTGGGATAGTCGGAGTGATTGTGGACGCCGACCTTCTCGTGCGGTCCGTAGTGGCAGCGGAGAACGCGAACCTGCGGGTTGTCGAAAAGCAGGCTGTAGTTGTTGGGGTAGGCTTTGAGCGGATCTTGCGCATGAACGACGGCGGGTGGGATTGCGGCAGTGATCAATACGACCAGCAGGATGTGGGCTAGTGCGAGGCGGCGCATGGGGTTAGGGTAGGTGGATGGACGCCAGGTTGTCGAGCGAAGAAATATGGTCCAGGTCTCTGAGTTTTAACACCGGCAAAATACTTTCCCGTGGGTCCTTCACTTGGTTCAGGATGACAAAGTTGTTATGGATGGCGGCTGGCCATTCTATGCCGGCGGCTCTTGGTTCTTTATCGCGGGACCGGATGCAAGCAGGTCGAAGAGGGCTTGTTCGTCGAGGAGGGGGATGTTTAGTTCTTTGGCTTTGTCTAGTTTGCTGCCGGCGGCTTCTCCGGCTACTACGTAGCTGATTTTCTTGCTTACGCTGCCGCTTACTTTGCCGCCTGCGGATTCTATCTTTTCCTTTGCTTCTTCGCGACTCAGGGTGGGGAAGGTACCGGTTAGGACGAAGGTCAGGCCTTCTAACTGGGCGGTGCGCTGCTTCTTTTCGGCGGTTAGTTTGAGGCCTAACTCGGCTAAGCGAGCGACGAGGGCGCGGTTCTTTTCATTCTGGAAGAAGTCGTGAACTGAAGCGGCTACTTTGGGGCCTACTTCCTGGACCTTTTTCAGGTCTTCCTGCGTTGCGTTTTCGAGGGCATTGATCGAGCCGAATTCTGAGGCTAATAGCTCGGCTGTGCGTTCGCCTACGAAGGGGATGCCCAGGCCCATGACAACTCTGGCTAATCCGGCCTGCTTGGATTTTTCTATTTCGGCGAGGATGCTTTGGGCGGATTTTTTGCCCATGCGTTCGAGGGTGAGTAACTGCTCTTCTGTCAGCGTATATAAGTCGGCGATGCTTTTGACTAATCCGGATTCGAGTAACTGCTGGGCCAGGGATTCGCCTAGGCCTTCGATGTTCATGACGCCGCGGTGGGAGAAGTAGAGCAGGGACTGCCAGAGACGGGCGGGGCAGTCGATGTTGATGCAGTAGGTGTCGACTTCGCCTTCGGCTTTTTCGGCGAGCGTGCCGCAGCTGGGGCAGTGGGTGGGCATTGCAAATTCTTTTTCTGGGCTCGGCGGATGCTCGGCGTCGACGATGACTTCGGCGATGTTGGGGATGACGTCGCCGGCGCGCTGGACTTTGACCCAGCTTCCGGCGCGGATGCCGAGGCGGGCGACTTCGTCGGCGTTGAAGAGACCGACGTTGGTAACGGTGACGCCTCCGACGATGACGGGAATGAGTACGGCGAGCGGGGTGAGCTTGCCGGTGCGGCCGACGGTGACCTGGATCTCGCGGACCTGGGTGACGGCGGCGCGGGCGGTGAATTTGTAGGCGACCGCCCAGCGCGGATGGCGGCCTGTATAGCCGAGGCGGAGCTGGGTGGGCTGGGCGTCGACTTTGATGACTACGCCGTCGATCTCATAGCCGAGGGATTCGCGGGATGCTTCGACATCGGTGAGGAAGGCGAGAATGTCGTCAACGCTGTCGAAGGTGGCGTGCTTTTGATTGACGCGGAAGCCCAGCTGGGTGAGGGTTTCGAGGGTCGCGTGCTGGCCGGCGGGATTGTATTCGCCGTTACGGATGAGGAAGTAGGCGTAGAAGTCGAGGCGGCGCTGGGCTACGGCTTTGGTGTCGAGGGTGCGGAGAGTGCCGGCGGCGAAGTTGCGTGGGTTGGCGGCGGGAGCTAGGCCGGCTGTTACGCGTTCTTCGTTGGCTTTCTTGAACGCGGCGAGGGGCATGACGACTTCGCCGCGGACTTCGAAGGGCTGGCCGTCGAGGTTGGCTTTGTGGAGCTTTTCCTTGGGGATGCCGAGAGGGACACTGCGGATGGTGCGGACGTTGGTGGTGACATCCTCGCCGATGGTACCGTCGCCGCGGGTCAGGCCGCGCTGGAGATGGGCGCTGCCGTTGGCGGCGATTTCGTAATGCAGGGCCAGGCTCAGGCCGTCGAGTTTTAATTCGGCGACGTACTTGATGGGAAGGGTGCCGGCGAGTTCCCTTACCCGGCGGTCCCAGTCGCGTAGCTCTTCTTCGTTGTAGGCGTTGTCGAGGGAGAGCATGGGGCGGGAGTGCGGGACTTTCTGAATGCCTTCGGCGGGGCGGCCGCCGACGCGCTGGGTGGGGGAGTCGGGGGTGAGCAGCTCGGGGTGTTCGGCTTCGAGGGCCTTGAGCTGGTTCATGAGGGTGTCGTACTCGGCGTCGGAGATGGTGGGGGCGTCGAGGACGTAGTACTCGTATTCGTGGCGGCGGAGGAGTTCGTGGAGCTGGGCGACCTGGGTTGCGGGGTCGGCGGTAGGGTCGAGTTTGTTGGGCTCTGCGTGCTCGTGCGACATGGGCAGGATTATAGCTTTTGGAGCGGGCTGGCTTGTGAGCAGGTTTAAGATCCCAAGTTTTTTGAGACAAAAGTGGTATTTGATTCGGAGTGTCCGAAAACGCTGTTTTTTCGCGCAGTTCGCCTGAAGGGCCGATAATACCGAGGTATGCGAAGACTCACTTTGGGCGTTGTCTTGTTGCTAGTTTGCAATTCATCCTTGTCACAGCAACCACGCTCACTCATTGATGGCGCTCCCATCCAGTTGGTTGGCGTCGTTGGGCTTGAACCAAGCGGGAATAACACCTACATCGTTATCAGACCTAGCGAGCCTTACACAGCACTGTTTGACGACACGGATCACCGTAAGGTGAAGGAGATTGGCCTCACGCTGGATGGACAATGGGATGCGCTGAAAGCTCTCGTCGGCCAAAAGGTGTCGGTCTCAGGAGTGATTCAGCTTGAACCGACCTCTCCCTACTATTTGAATGGCACGCTGATTGTAGCGAAATCGGTTCGCCTTGCGAACGGCTCTGTCTTGATTCCGAAACCTTATAAGCCTGTCGAACTTCCTGCCAGTCTTGCCCGGTTCCATTCGCTTGTCACGTTTGCGCCACGCGCCTCCGAGAGATGGACATACAAGACTTGGGATGACAATGGCCATCTACTTCCCGGTTCGCAGGGTTACCTCAGTTGCGGACTGAACGGTCCTGGAGACGTAATGAACTGCTACTGCCCCGCTGGATTCGCCTTCACAGCAACGGGAACGCTCAGCGACGGGCATTTCACAAAGATTGCAGTGCCACAAGACGGCTTCGATTTCGCTCAGTTCTCCATTGCAGACCCCGTTCGCCGCTCGATCAGCGAAGCTGTTGAATGCACCAGAAAGGTTCATCGCTGATCAAACAGCCGGTAAAGTCGCGTTTTCGGAAACTTCGGTGCTGGTAGCCAGTTTGTCCAGAAGTTTCCGCAAGCACCGTTTTCAGGGAACTATCAACTGTCGAATGAAGCTGCCGAAGCCTGACACAATTTCATCTGCCTGAAGTTATCGCGGACAATAACAATGGAGCAGAAGATGATTGCAACGATTAAATATAAGGCAAGAGAGGAGTCTGCGAGCTTTGGAAATGCCACCCTTCCGATGAAGTCCCAAGGATATTGAAGTATCGTAACCCCGATGCCAAGAAATAGGGCCAACTTCGCACGAGGAGAGTATCCCTTGAGATGATAGAAACGCCGCCCTACGAAAGTAAGAAGTGTAACTCCCCCGCCGACAATTACCACGAATAAAACGCTCTCGGTACACAAGCCTGCGAATGCTTCATTCCAGTGGCCGATCATTTCCTTATCCACGTCGTGGAATATATAGACCGAGATTGCATCACTCAATAGAGATGCGCAGAAAATACCCAATAAGAAGAGAAAAATTGTCCGTCGCATATCGTGTGGAACACGAGTATATCCCATGTTCTAAGGCTTAAAGCGATGAATTCCTTTTCAGCCAGTAAAGGCTTGATGCTGCTCCGTGAAGTCGGGTTTTCCGGGAACTACGGCTAAACGAGCCCTCGATGGAAGGTTACCCCTTGACATTCGACAAGACGGTAATGCATTCTCTTGTTGAATGTCGAGGGGAAGATGGCAGCTACCGATTTGTTGCAGGGAACGCTTGATCTATTGATCTTGAGGACACTCGCGCTGGAGCCTATGCACGGCTGGGGTATCGCACAACGGATTCAGCAAGTGTCGAAAGAGGCGCTTCAGATTGGGCAGGGTTCGCTCTACCCCGCTCTTCACCGGTTGGAGTACAAGGGGTGGATTAAGGCTGAGTGGGGAGCTTCAGAAAACAATCGCAAGGCCAAGTTTTATTCGTTGACGAAGACTGGGCAAAAGCAACTGCAAGCTGAGCTCGAAGACTGGGGCCGTATCTCAACGGCAATTGCACTGGTACTCAAATAGGAGATGCTTCAATGCTTAAAGAATGGCTAACGCGCCTTCGTTTTTTGATGTCTCCGAAACCCCATCGTGAAATAGACGACGAGGTACGGTTCCACATCGAGCAGCAGACCCAGGAATACATCGCTGCTGGAATGATGCCGCAGGAGGCACGCCGAAAAGCAGTCCTTGCCTTTGGGGGAGTTGAGAGCGTGCGTGCGCAGTCTCATGAACAGCGTCCGAGCTTCTTCTTTGGAACACTTCTTCAAGACGCTACTTACGCCCTGCGGCAGCTCCGAAAGACACCCGGCTTCACCATCACCGCCGTCCTCACCCTCGCGCTCGGCATCGGAGCCAACGCCGCTATCTTCACGCTGGTCAATGCTATCCTGCTCAAAAATCTTCCCGTCGTTGACCCTTCCACCCTTATTCGCATAGGCAACACCACCGAGTGTTGCGTCAACTGGGGAACGGCGGGAGACTCCGGACAGGTGGACGGCGACAGCTACGCATTGTTCGACACAGACACCTGGCACCAGCTCCAGAAGAATGCCCCGGAGTTTGAAGAATTAGCCGCCATGCAGTCTGGCTTCGGTCAAATCATCGCTCGCCGCGACAAAACCCAGGAAGCCGCCCGCTCCGTCACCAGCGAATTCGTCTCCGGCAACTACTTCCGCACCTTCGGCCTTCAGACGCAGATCGGACGCATCTTTTTTTCGGACGCGGATAATGCTATCGGCGCACCACTCGTTGCCGTCATGAGTTACGACATGTGGCAGAACAACTACGGCAGCGACCCGTCCGTTGTCGGCAGCACATTCTGGATCAACACCAAGGCCGTCACCATCACAGGCATCGCTCCCAAAGGCTTCTACGGCGATCGCCTCTCCAGCACCCCGCCCGACTTTTATCTTCCCATCGAATCCATGCCGGTCTTGACCAGCGCTACTTTCGTGCATGTGCCCGGCATGCGTTGGCTTTACATCATCGGCCGCGTAAAACCCGGCGTCGCCATGGCTCCACTTCAGGCCAAAATCACAGAGCTGGTCAGGCAATCATTAGCATCCACGACAGCCTTCTCAAGCGAACAAGGCAAGCGCGCTTTGGCCAAAGCTCACGTAGTTCTAACATCCGGCGGCGCGGGCATCCAGGAGATGCAGGACAGCTACGCCTCCAAACTTAAGCTCCTGATGTGGATCTCCGGCCTTGTACTCCTCATCGCCTGCGCCAACATCGCCAACCTTCTACTTGTACGCGGAACGAACCGCCGCGCGGAGATGTCCATCCGAACGGCACTTGGCGCGATGCGAACAAGAATCGTCCGCCAGCTCATCACCGAAAGTATCGTCCTCTCGATCATCGGCGGCATGGCTGGACTTGCCGTCGCCTACGCCGGTACACGCATGCTTCTCGCCATGGCTTTCCCCGGCGCGCAAAACATTCCCATTGAGGCCAGCCCCTCCGGCGTGGTGCTCGCCTTTGCCTTTGGAGTCTCGCTCCTCACCGGCATCCTCTTCGGCGTAGCCCCTGCATGGATCACATCCAACGCAAACCCTGCCGACGTACTCCGCAGCGGGACCCGCTCCACCTCCTCCGGAGCCTCACTCCTGCAGCGCAGCCTCATCGTGCTGCAGTCCGCTCTGGCTCTGGTGCTGCTGATTGGAGCAGGCATGTTTATCCAAAGCCTGAATAAGCTCAGGAACATCGATCTCAAGCTCGACTCGACGAACCGATACATCGTCCATTTCAACCCACAGGCAGCTGGCTACTCGCCAGCCCAGGTTGAAGCCCTCTATCGAACCATCGAAGAACGATTCCATGCCATCCCCGGCGTCCGAAAGGTTGGCGTCTCCTCCAATACCCCGATGGAGGCCAACAATTCGGGCGACGGCGTCCAAATCCAGGGCCAGCCCTTCCTGAACGACGGAGCATCCTGGGTCAGGGGCAACGCCGAATACTTCGACTCCGTAGGCACCCACGTCCTCATGGGACGAGGCTTCACCACCCAGGACACCTCAACCTCACCAGCTGTCGCCGTCGTCAATCAAGCCTTCGTCAAAGGATTCTTCAAGCCCGGCGAGAACCCGATCGGCCGCCGTTTCGGCGCACCCGGGCCGCAATCCTCAGGAGACTTTGAAATCGTCGGCGTTGTCGAGGACACTGCATACAGCTCCGCGACCTGGAAGGACCACCACATGTACTTCCTCCCCATGACCCGACGCGTTCCCGAGTCTGCTCGCAAGCGCCCCATAGAAGAGGACACGTCCCTCTACGCCGAGGCCATCGTCATCCAGACCGCCCGCCCCATGGATAATATGCAGTCCACCGTTCGTCAGACCCTCTCCGCCATCAATCCGAACCTCTCCGTAGTCAAATTCCAGACCTTCGACGAGCAGATCGCCGACCGCTTTACTCAAGACCGCATGATCACGCGGCTCATGAGCCTCTTCAGCATCCTGGCCCTGCTGCTCGCCACTCTCGGCCTCTACGGAGTTACTGCCTACACCGTAGCCCGCCGCACCTCCGAGATCGGCATCCGCATGGCCCTTGGCGCAAACCGCTCCTCCGTAGTCGGCATGATCATGCGTGGAGCCATGCT
>Ga0206981_10254_pt1 | contig 15128 bp, 17 predicted proteins | sample Alteio_BWMinCont_17_FD_153312 | JGI IMG/M metagenome (GOLD analysis project Ga0206981, IMG submission 153312) | Enriched cells from forest soil in Barre Woods Harvard Forest LTER site, Petersham, Massachusetts, United States -... | ecosystem: Environmental > Terrestrial > Soil > Temperate forest >... | reverse complement strand
CCGGTTCGCGAAGAATGCGCAGGGCGAGAATCCAGGAATCTGCGGTCAGCGTACTTCCGGCGCCTTGCCGATGCAGAGGGCAGAAGAGGCCGTCCGATTGAGGGTGAAAGCTGGCTTCACCAGGCGCGAACCGTTCGCCGCAGAGGGTGCAGCCGGCCAACTCCGGCAGCCAACCCATCAGGCGCGTCATCCACAGCGAAAAGTAAGTCATCGGCATCCACGGCTGGGCGACGGTGGTTTGTTCAAGGACAGCGAGAAGCAGGCGGAAGACCGTCTCCTGGGGATCGTGCTCGGGAAGCGCCTCTTCCAGCACTTCGGCGTAAAAGCTGAGCACGGCCGCGCGGGCGTAGTCGACCGAGGCAGAAAGCGGCGAGCGAAGCAGTTCCAATTGATCGAGACGGACCAGTTCCTGGCGAGGGCGGTCGGCAAAGAAGGCGCGGGCCAGGGTCATCGGCTCCAGAGCACCGCCGAAGCGTTTGCGGCTCTTGAGCGCGGCCTTGGCTACGCCCTTGACCTTCCCATAATCGCGGGTAAAAAAGCTGACGACGAGATCCGCCTCATTCACCGGCCAGGTACGCAGAATCAGAGCGTCGGAGGAGAAGAGCGTCATCAACTACCATCTTCGCATTTGACCATGTTAGGGCGAACGCATGTCTTCCTTACTTTATATCCTTACCTCAATGTAAGGTATAATGAAAATGGAAAGGAATTCCGATGCCTACCGCCACGATCACCTCCAAAGGTCAGATCACCATCCCCATCGAAGTCCGAAAGTCGCTCAAATTGAAGGCTGGTGACAAGATCAATTTTTTCGAAACGGAAGATGGCAAATACACTTTCGAACCCAAGACCGGCTCGATCATGGATATGAAGGGCATTCTGCAAAAGATGGGCTATGCACCGCTCGGCTACGCGCCCAGCATCGAAGAGATGGACGAGGCCGTCCTCGACTATGCCGCAGAATTGGATACGGCCACAATGAGTGACGAAGGACGCGCTGCCAGGCAACGCAAGTCTGCATGATTGGACTTGATACAAACATTCTTGTACGGTTTGTCGCCCAAGACGATCCAGTGAATAGTCCCCGGGCCAACGCAATCATGAAGTCGCTCTCAGCGGAAGAGCCGGGATGGATCGCGGTCACTGTCATCGCCGAATTTGTCTGGGTGATGACACGTACGTTTAGGATCAGCAGGACTGATGTTTATTCGATGCTGGATATGTTCCTGACTTGGCCCGATATTGTCATAGAACAAGTGGATTTAGTGCGAAAAGCAGCAAATCTCTTCCTGAACGGAAAGGCCGAATTCACAGACTATCTGGTTTCTTGCGCAGGGCAGGCCGCAGGGTGTTCGCATACTCTAACGTTTGACAAAAAGGCTGCAAAATCGGCGGGAATGACGTTGGCATAAGAGCCAAACACAAACGCGCACCCCGGGCAACCGGAATGCGCGTTTTGAGCTCGTAGCTCGATCGAAAACTAGCGGCCGAAGTGCGCGGCGTTCTTCTCGGTATAGCTTGCCCACTTCTCGGGCAGGTCGTCCTGGGCAAAGATCGCCGAAACCGGGCAGGCTGGGACGCAGGCGCCGCAGTCGATGCACTCGACGGGATCGATGAAGAGCTGATCGGCTGATTCGTGGTCGCCTTCGTCTTTCTTGGGGTGGATGCAATCGACGGGACAAGCGTCCACGCAGGCGCTGTCCTTAGTGCCGATACAAGGTTCTGCAATCACGTAAGCCATAATCTGTGCTCTCCGAATAGGTCTTGGTGCTTCAACTCGCTCATAGTAGCACACGCGGCGAGGGGCTTGGCAGGGGCAAAGGAGGCGTTGAATCAGTCTCCGGACTCGAAGTCCCAAAGGACGATACGACCCGCCCTGCTCGTTCCAATCAGAACTTTAAACCGATGCCTTTTCAGCTGCGGCTGCGCGCTCCGCACGACGAGCTGCATATTCCGCGGGCGAGGGCAGCGGCGCAAGATTCCGCCCCGCCAGCATGTCCTTGAACAAACCGAGCAGCTCATGGTGAATCAACTGATTGGAGGCAAGAATTTCCTGACTATCCAAACGCCGGTAGGTTCCGTCAAAGCCCGTCACCATGCCTCCGGCTTCCTCAACGAGCAGAAAACCTGCGGCAGTATCCCAGGGGTTGAGATTGAATTCCCAATAGGCATCCATGCGTCCGCAGGCAATGTAGGCCAGATCCAAAGCGGCGGAGCCAGCCCGGCGCACCCCATGCGAACGCAGCGTGAACTCCTGGTAAAAGTGAATATTCGGATTGTCATGGCGTTTACGGCTAGGAAAACCGGTTGCCACCAGCGCCTCGCCCAGCACTGGCACCGGAGAAACGTGGATCGGCTTGCCGTTCAGAAACGCGCCCTTGCCCCGTTCGGCCACAAACAGCTCATCGCGCATCGGGTCGTAGATAACGGCGGCCACGATCGGACCATCTTTCTCCGCGGCCAGACCCTCCGGACGGTGCTCTAGCCCCATCGAAACGCAGAAGTGCGGGAAACCGTGCGCGAAATTGGTTGTGCCATCCAGCGGATCGATATACCAGCGAAACTCGGCGTCCAAACGGTCGCGCGTTCCCTCTTCGCCATAAATGCCATGCGCTGGAAATGTAGTCAACAGAGCATCGCGCAGATACGCTTCCACCGTACGATCGGCAACCGTGACGATATCGACATCGCCTTTGTATTCCGTCTCGACGCCCCGGCTAAAGAACTCCCGCAGCCTCGCTCCGGCAGTCCGGGCAATTTCTGCAGCCTGCGGAACCCAGGTAAACTCCGCCTTCTCATCCAAAACCTGGCTATGCCCCGGGCTCATGCTCCCACTCCCGGACGCGCGTCGTTGCGGCTCAGCCTGCGGCGCGGCATTTCCGTAATGGTCCGGATCTGGTGCTTATAAATGAACAAGTTGGGGTGACCGTCGCGTGTGATGCGGATCATACTGTCGTCGAAATACTCGATCCAGCCATCGACAGTCTCGCCGTCGCGCAGTTGCACTTGCACGCTTATGTGGCGGTCGCTCAGGGAACGCAAATAAAGAGCTTCCTGCCCGGTATCACCGGGTGGAGGCGTCCTCGAACGGCGGAGGTGGGAGAGGGGAGGATTCATAGTGTGATTGTAGTGGGACGCCGGCGCAGGGCCAATGGTTGCACTTGATTGGAGTATCTCGACCCGCAGATCAGTCCTAATTCAGTCCTCGATCAGTCCTTGCCGGACTGTGTATCGGCGTAATATCCGGTCCGGTACCGAATGTCAAAGGCTTCCGTCGCTGCACGCGGAACAGTGACGTGAATGCGGTGAAAATTCAATCCAGGAGGCTGATTGACAGGATAGTAGCCCAGCAAATACTGCGTCCGCAGATCCTCTGAGACCTGCGCGAAAGCCTTGTCCAACCCGCCGGCGCTGGCGTAGAAATATTTGCCGCCAGTCTGTTCGGCAAGGGTAATCAGTGCGTGCTCCCCGCCGGTATCGCGCCCGGCGCTGGCCTCGATGGGCACGTCAATGATGCTGTAGACCATCACTTCGCCGCGCAAAGCCTGTTCGAGCGCCTCGGCGTAGGTGACCGTGTTGGCAGTGTCGCCTCCATCGGTTACCAGCAACAGCACCTTGCGTCCTGGCTTTCCCGCGGCCCCCAGCACAGACAGATTTTGCGATGCCACGTAGATGGCGTCGTAAAGCGCAGTGGCAGGACCGCCGCGCAGGCTGCTGAGCCCCTTGTCGATACGATTCGCCTGGTTGGTAAAGGCGACCACCTGGCGCACCTCGGTCGAGAACTCCAGCAGACTGATCTGGTCCTGCGAGCGCAGCAGGGCATGAACAAACCTGTGCGCGGCGTTCTGCTCCAGAGGCAGATCTTTGTGCACGCTGCCACTGGTATCGATGGCCAGTACAAGATTCAAAGGCAATTCCGACTGGCGCTCGAATACCGCGATTCTCTGTGCGCGGCCATCCTCGGTTATCGCAAAATCTTCTTTGGTCAAACCGCCGACAATCGCCCCTGTAGCGTCCGTCACATTTGCAAAGACATTGACCAGCTTTACATTCACGCGCAGAACCGGGACGTTCGCCTCGGCAGGCGTGGAACTGGCAGACGTCGACTGCGCGGCCATCAAAACAGGCAAACTGACCAACAGAAAACCCAGAAGGAATGGACTCGCTCCACCTCGGCTTCTCTTCACGGCTTCTGCTCCATGACCACAACGGCTCCGGCAATCAATTCAGGGGGAAACGGCTCGCCATCGGCCCAGACTGCGCCGTCGGCAAACGTCTCCTTTTTCCAGATGGGCACCGTCTTCTTGAGCGTGTCAATGAGCCAGCGGCAAGCCTCGAAGGCCGCTCCACGATGGGCCGAAGCGACGACGATCAGGACGCTCGTCTCTCCGACCTCCAACCGCCCCAGTCGATGCACAAGCGTCACCCCGCGTACACCGAAGCGCTCCACGGCTTGACCAGCCAACTCTGCGATCTGCCGCTCTGCCATCTCCTCGTAGGCTTCGTAATCCAGATACAGAGTGCGGCGGCCGCGCGTGTTGTCCCTTACGATGCCGTCGAAGACCACCACGGCCCCGTCACTTCTTTGCTTCGCTGCGGCAATCAGTTCCTCTGCCGAAATCGCACCCCGCGTCAGAAACGTCCGCGTCGGTGAACTCAATTCAACCGATCCACCCGAAACCGGCGGCAGCAACCCGACCAGGTCTCCCTCCTGCAGAATCCTGCCCGGCTGCGCATATTCGGCATTCACGCTCACCGCAATCCGGCTCAGCAGTTGCGCAATGGCCGACTGTGCCTGCAACCGTTCGCCAAGCAAAGCGAGCAGATCGCCCACCGAAGTCTCGGCCGGCAACTCCAGCGAAGCCTCGCTCATGCAGTCTTTCAATACACCGAAGGGGAGAAGTTGTACGCGCATCTTTCTCAAAAGAATACCTTCTCCTTAGACGCACCGGTACCAAATCCGTAGCCAAACGCTTCTTCGCCTGCCTTCGACCCTCGCCAGGCTTTGATTCGGCGGTAACCCCGTGTATGATCACGCCTAATCCGCAGTAAACTAGAGCGCACCATGAGTCCGACTCCTCAAACCCGTATCGTCGGGACCCCTCAAATCCGCAAAGAGGGGGTGGACAAGGTGCTGGGCCGCGCCAAATACGTCGACGACCTGGAGCGCGAGGGCATGTGGTACGGAGCCACCGTCCGCAGCACCATTCCCCGTGGGCTCATCCGGCAGATCCATTACGACGAGCGCATCGACTGGACTGAATTTGTTATCGTCACCGCGGCCGACATTCCCGGCAAAAATCACATCCAGATGATCGCCGCCGACCAGCCCTGCCTGGCCGACGGCATGGTCAATCATTGCAATGAAGCGATCATTCTCCTCGCCCATCCCGATAAGCACCGCCTGCCCGATGCCGCAGCGGCGATCCGCATCGACTATGACCCTTTGCCACCCGTGCTTTCCATAGAAGAGAGCGAAACGCGGCAGCAGATCGTTTGGGGTGAGGACAATATCTTCAAGCAGTTCCACCTCGAAAAGGGCAATGTCGATGAGGCCTGGGCAAAGGCCGCGCACATTCTCGAAGGTGAATATCGCACCGGCGCGCAGGAGCATCTGTATATCGAGAACAACGGCGCAATCGCCGAATATAGCGACGCTGAAGGAATCACCGTCTGGGGTTCATTGCAGTGCCCTTTCTATGTACACAAGTCTCTGATGGCTGTTTTTGACCTGCCCGCGGAAAAAGTCCGCGTCATTCAGGTCGAAACAGGCGGCGCATTCGGCGGTAAAGAAGATTACCCATCGATCATCGCCTCTCATGCAGGGTTGCTGGCGCGCAAGGCGGACAGACCCATCAAAATGATCTACGACCGCATGGAGGACCTCGCGGCCACCACCAAGCGCCATCCCTCTCGCACCTGTCATCGCACCGCCGTAGACAAAGACGGCAAGCTACTGGCGATGGAGATCGAGATCGCAACGGACGGCGGCGCCTACTCCACGCTTTCCTCAACGGTGCTGTCGCGCGCTACACTGCATTCGACCGGGCCTTACGTGTGTCCCAACATTCGCATTACCTCCCGTGCGTGGGCCACGAATACCGTGCCGTCCGGCGCATTTCGCGGCTTCGGAGCCCCCCAGTCCATCTTCGCCATCGAGCGCCACATGGAGCAGATCGCCCGCGCCGTCGGCGTAGATTCTGCCGAAATTCGCCGTAGAAACTTTCTCCATGACGGCGACACCACAGCAACTGAACAGGTGATGGTCGAACCCGTCATTCTCGATACTTTGCTCGAGCGAGCGCTAAAAGAAAGCGACTATCACGCCCGTCGCAAACAGTTCACGCTGGACAATCCTCATAGTCCGATCAAGCGCGGGATGGGCATCGCAGCCTTCTATCATGGCTCAGGATTCACAGGCTCCGGCGAACGCTATCTCAACTCACTCGCCGGCATCGACGTAACTCCGCAGGGGAAGGTGCGCGTCCTCGTATCCAGCACGGAGTTCGGCCAGGGCACCAACACCATCCTCCCGCAGATCGCGGCAGAATCCCTTGGCGTGGGCTACGACGATGTCATCATGGCGCCCAGCGATACCAGCGTCGTTCCCAACAGCGGACCAACCGTAGCCTCGCGCACTTCAATGGTCGTAGGCCATCTCATCGAACGGTCCGGGCATCAGCTCATCGCCATGTTGCAAGCCGAAGCAGCACTACCCGACAGTTACACGGCCCGCGATTTCTTCGCCGCCTGCGAACGTTATCGGGAGCTGCATGACAAGGTAGAATCTCTCTGCCGCTACGAAGCTCCTCCCAACATCTACTGGGATGACCAGAAGTATCGCGGCGAAGCATATCCCGCCTTTGCCTGGGCTGTGTACGTCGCCGAGGTTGCAGTAGATACAACCACCTATTCAGCAGAGGTCAAGAACTTCTGCACCGTGCAGGAAGTAGGCCGCGTCCTCAATCCTACGCTTGCAGCTGGCCAGATCGAAGGCGGTGTCGCGCAGGGCATCGGCTATGCGCTGTACGAAAAAGTCCTGCTCAAGAACGGTCACATGTTCAACAACCAGATGACCAACTACATCATGCCCACCGCGCAGGACGTTCCGCCTATCTCTGTCATCTTTGAAGAGATTCCCTTCAACCACGGAGCCTATGGTGCAAAGGGCATCGGCGAGCTGCCGCACGATGGACCTGCACCTGCAATTCTCAATGCAATTCAAGATGCAATTGGCGAGAATTTCACAAGCATCCCGCTACTCCCTGAAGATATCTTCGCACGCATGGCCACGCACATTTCCGTCAACATTACGGTTGGGGAGCCGCTCGCCGTATGAGTCCTGTCTGGCCACAGATTCAGCTCATCATCAACGGCCAGTCCACCACGGTCGAAACGCCGCCCATGAAGCGCCTTCTCGACGTGTTGCGTGAAGACCTTGGCCTTACAGGAACCAAGGAAGGCTGCGGCGAAGGCGAATGCGGATCATGCTCGGTGCGCATGAATGGCGAGTTGGTCAATAGTTGCCTCGTCCCCATCTTGCAAGCCGATGGAGCACGTATCGAAACGGTGGAAGGGCTGGCCATCGATGCTGAATTGCATCCACTACAGAAGGCATTTCTCGAGTGTGGCGGAGCGCAATGCGGCATCTGCACTCCTGGCATGTTGATGGCCGCAACGCATCTGCTGGCGCACAATCCAAGGCCATCGATGGATGAGATTCGCGAAGGCCTTGCAGGCAATCTCTGCCGCTGCACCGGCTTCATCAAGATATTTGAATCGGTCATCGCCGCAGCAGCCATGAAAGGGACCGCACACGATGCGCGGTAATCCCGAGGCTCATGAGCTAATCGCTGCAACATCGCTTGCCGAAACGCTTGCGCGGCTGGCAGAAGAGCCTGGAGTTTGGACACCCATTGCAGGCGGCACAGAGTTGATGGTTGCACACGCCGCGGGACGACTCAGCGCACAAAAGCTGATGAGTCTTTCAACAGTCCCCGAATTGAGCTTCGTCAAAGTAGACGCACATTCAGTCTCCATAGGCGGTGGCACAACCTTCGGACAGATTCGCCGTCATGCAACCATCGCATCGGACTTCCCGCTGCTCGCTCAGGCCGCAGGCTGGATCGGCTCCATCGCCAATCAAAATCGAGCCACACTGGCAGGCAATATTGTCAACGGTTCGCCAGCCGCAGATGCCCCGCCGGCACTCCTCGTATATGACGCCGAAATCGAACTCATCTCGCAACGCGGATCAAGGCGCATTCCATACGCGGATTTTCATCTGGGTTATAAGCAAAGCGTGCTTGAACGCGATGAACTGGTCCTGGCGCTTCACCTGCCGAGCCGCTTCGAGAATCACGTCCGGTATCTGCGCAAGGTCGGCACACGCAATGCGATGGCCATCACCAAAGTTGCCCTCGCTGCTACTGCCCTCATCGCCGAAGGCCGCGTCACGGAGATACGACTGGCCGCAGCAAGCCTCGCCGATCGGCCTCTGCGATTGACTGCCACCGAAGCCGTATTGTTCAACAAGACTCTTTCGCGAGGGATACGAGCAGCAGCAAGGACAGCGCTCTTGAATGAAGTACGCCCCATCGATGACATTCGCTCCACGACCATGTATCGCAGCCATGTGGCCGCCAATCTCCTGGACGAGTTTCTCGACGCGCTTGAACATAAACAGGCCGCAGAGCTAATCGCATGAATCTTATCCTCGACACATTCAACAGTACTGACAACGATGCCGCCCTCGCATCATTGATGAGTTGCTGCGGATCGCATCGATGGGCGCTCTCTGTAGCAACGCTTCGCCCATTCAAGGATGAGGAAACGCTCTTTACGATTGCGGATTTCATCTGGAACAAGATGCAAGAACCCGATTGGATGGAAGCTTTCCGGGCACACCCGCGCATCGGCGAACGCAAGCCCGTGCAGGCATCCGCGCAATCGAAAGAGTGGTCAAGTCAGGAGCAGGCAGCCATACACGATTCGCACGCCGAAATACTTGCCGAGTTAGCCGCAGGAAACCTTCGCTACGAGAAGCAATTCGGATTCACGTATATCGTATGCGCTACCGGTAAGTCCGCCGAAGAAATGCTCGCAATTCTACAAAGCCGTCTTGCCAACGATCGGCAAACAGAGTTGCTGGAAGCGGCAGAACAGCAACGACAAATCACGCAAATCCGTTTGAGAAAGTGGCTGCAAGTATGAGTGCAATCACCACCCACGTACTTGACGCCGTCCTGGGCAAACCAGCCAGCGGCATTATGATTCGCTTGGAAAAGCAAATCGATGCAGACTGGATTGCAGTCGGCGAAAGCATTACCGACAGCGATGGGCGTTGCCGCGACCTCTGCTCTGAAACAGGCCAGGGCGCATATCGCCTGACCTTTGCCGTAGGCCCCTATTTTGATCAGCGCGGACGCGTGAGCATTTACCCTGAAATCGTTGTCGCATTTCGAGTCGACGGCGAGCATCACTATCATATTCCGCTACTCTTGAGCGACAACAGCTACACCACCTATCGAGGCAGCTAGCCGGAGGCGTACTAAGAAAACATGACTCATCTCAGCACAAACCGCTACGGAAAGTCGCGCGTTCGCGTCATGAAAGTGGTGCGTCGTGAGACGCACCACGCCATGAAGGAGTGGAATGTGCGCGTACTGTTGCACGGCGACTTCGAGACATGCTTTACCGATGGCGATAACAGCAACATCCTGCCTACAGACACCATGAAGAACACCGTCTACTATCTCGCTCGCGAGTCTCAGGCAGCAACACTCGAAGAATTCGCAACGGAGTTGGTTGAATACCTGCTCGCCAACAACCCGCAAGTAACAAAAGCGAGCGTAGAGATCGAAGAAAAGAACTGGAAACAGGCGCAAATCGACGGCGCGCCGCACGCGACCACATATCAGTTGTGCGGTCCTGAGGTACAAACCACCGAAGTGATCCGCGAGCGCGATGGCGCGGTTACGGTCACCTCCGGCATTGACGGCCTCGTCATTCTCAAAACCACGAACTCAGCCTTCACCGGCTACATCAAAGACAAACTCACAACGCTGCCTGAAAGCACCGATCGCATCTTCGCGACCCGCGCCACCGCGACTTGGGACTACTCTCCAATCCCCTCCAGTTATGAAGCCGTCCGTGCAGCGGCGCTGACTGCGCTGATGAAAACCTTCGCCGATCACAACAGTCTCAGCGTACAGCACACTCTCTACGACATTGGTGCGGCAATGCTCGCTACCGTGCCTGAAATGTCGCGCGTCAAGCTTACCCTGCCCAATATTCACTGCCTGCTCGTCGACCTGAACCGCTTCGGCCAGCAGAATCCAAACCAGATCTTCGTACCTACTGACGAGCCTTCAGGCTATATTGAAGCCGTTATCGAACGATGAGGTTACTACATCTTCTTTTGACAGGTGCCTTATGCCTCTTCTTATCAAGAATGGTGAAATTGTCACTGCCGACGCACGATACTTTGCGGATATCTATGTCGAAGACGAGATTATTACTCGCATAGGAACAGACCTCGACGCATCGCCAGATGCTGAAGTGATCGATGCCTCAGGTAAATTTATCTTTCCTGGATTCATCGATCCTCACGTCCATATCTACTTGCCCTTCATGTCTACCTTCGCCAAGGATACGCATGCGACTGCAAGTGTTGCTGCGTTGATAGGTGGCACAACAACCTTCATTGAAATGTGCTGCCCTTCCCGGCTTGAGGATGCACTGGACGGTTATCACCTCTGGAAAGAAAAAGCCGCGGGACGAAGCGCCTGCGATTACGCATTCCACATGGCCGTGACCCGCTTCGGCGACAATACAGAGTCGCAGCTGCGTTCCATTGTTGCGGATGGCACGTCTTCCTTCAAGATTTTCCTGGCGTACAAGAATTTCTTCGGCGTAGAAGATGGCGAGCTCTACAAGACTCTCACACTCGCAGAGAAACTGGGTGTTATTACCACAGCTCATTGTGAAAATGCAGAACTGGTTAGTCAGCTACAAACAACGCTGCTTGCCGAAGGCAGAATCGGCCCCGAGTGGCACGAGCCCAGCCGCCCTGAGACTGTAGAGGCCGAGGGCACCAATCGTTTTGTCACTTTCCTCGAAATGACGGAAGCTCAAGGATACGTCGTGCATCTATCGTGCCAGCCTGCGCTGGAAGCGGCTATACGCGCGAAGCAGCGTGGCGTGCGGCTTTCCATCGAGTCGGTAGTACCTCACTTCCTGCTTGACAAGCGTCTAGCCGAACAGCCGGGCGTGGAAGGCATGAAGTACATCATGTCTCCTCCACTGCGTGACAAGCGCAACCAAACGGCACTGTGGACTGCGCTTGGAGCCGGCATCATTGACACCGTTGGCACAGACCATTGTCCTTTTGACTTGGATCAGAAGAAGCTTGGAATGCAAGCCTTCACACAAATCCCCAACGGAATCCCAGGCATCGAAGAGCGTGTCAACCTCATGTACACGCATGGCGTGCGTACCGGACGCCTCGACATGCACCGCTTCGTCGATGCGCTCAGTACCCGGGCTGCAAAACTCTTCGGCCTCTTCCCGCATAAAGGCACGATCGCTCCCGGCAGCGATGCTGACCTGGTCATCTTCGATCCGAATTATCGCGGTGTCGTCTCGGTCAAGACGCAACATACGAACAACGACTACAACGGCTTCGAAGGCTTCCCTATTGAGGGGCGTCCGTCGATCGTCACCGTGCGCGGCAGGGTCCAGGTGCGCGATGGTGAATTTGTTGGGGAGTACGGCCGAGGCAGATTTCTCGCGCGCGAGCCTCTCGGAGACCACCATGACTAGCAGTCAATTATTCGATCCCCAGATTGCACTCACCTTGCTTCACGAGCTCCGTGAACTCACCGCCAATGAACAGGGCGCACAACGAGTCGCCTGGACAGAAACATGGCGTAGGGCTCGCAGTTGGTTTGAAAGCAAGTTACACGACCTCCCCGTCGAGTATCATCGCGATGCTGCTGGCAATAACTGGATCACACTCAAGGGCGCTTCAGACAAGACGCTGATCCTCGGCAGCCATCTCGACTCGGTGCCAAACGGCGGCTGGCTTGACGGCGCTCTAGGTGTCTTGGCAGGCTACGCGATCCTTCGCCACTTCGCCCTATCTGAATCGGCGCCACCAGTTACGATCCGCCTCGTGGATTGGGCCGACGAAGAAGGAGCCCGCTTTGGACGCAGTCTCTTTGGCTCCTCGGCATTTGCAGGAACTCACTCGATCGCAGCCGACCGTTACCGCGCCGATCGAGACGGCATCACGCTCGAAGAAGCACTCGCCGAAAACGGCGTCGACCTCAACCGCATCGGAGATGCTGCGGTCGAGCGAGCCAATGCCTGCGCCTATCTTGAGCTGCATATCGAGCAGGGACCTATTCTCGAAGGACTTGGCCTGCCCCTGGGAGCAGTCCTCGGCACCAAGGGCGTAGAGCGTCACGCCATTATCTTTCACGGCCAGGAAGCTCACTCCGGATCGACGCCAATGGCCGTGCGCCGCGATGCACTGGCGGCAGCATCTAAACTGGCCCTTGAGATTCGCACCATCGCCGGCAAACATGCCGACGCTGTATGCACGATGGGCAGTCTCAAAACATTTCCCGGAATTGTGACCGCGGTCGTAGGCCGCGCAGAAGCTACGTTGGATCAGCGCGACCTCGATGCCGGCGTCCTGGCTCAGATGTATCGCGAAGCACAGGAAGCCAGCCAGCGTTTTGCCCATGAGGAGCGATGCTCCGTCGAGTGGTCGCGCATCTGGAACATCGAACCGGTTCCCTTCCATCCGCGCCTTATCGAGTTGTGCGAAGAAGCGATTCGCGAGACCGTCAACCCAATAGGAAAAGCACATCGCCTTCCTTCAGGCCCGCTGCACGATGCGGCAGAAGTAGCGCGGCTCGGCATTCCGACCACGATGATGTTTGTGCAATCTCTGGGCGGCATCAGCCACAACAAGATCGAAGACACGCGAGAATCGGATCTTCTGCTGGCAGTGCGAGCCTTTCACACACTCGCAGAGAAGACCATCGCTTGGATACTCTCCGAAGCTTTGTAACGCATCTGTGCGTGCCGAATTGCTTTGGAAATCAGTGGCAACAATGATATTCAGTTGAAAGCGAATAAGAGGAGCCTATGGCCAACAGCATGACCTCCGCGCAAGGTGCGTACCAGCTCTACATCGATGGGCAGTTCGTCGGCAACGCTTCTGGAAAGATCTTTTCCGTCTATGACCCTTCCACAGAAGAGATCCTCGCGGATGTTGTCGAGGCGTCCACAATCGAAGTCGACCTTGCCGTGCAAGCCGCGCGCCGCGCCTTCGATACAGGCCCGTGGACCGCATCCACGCCGCAAAGCCGGGCGCAGATCTTATTCAAGCTCGCTGCAAAGATTCGCGCAAACCTGCCCGCATTGGCAGAGATGGAAACCCGCAATACAGGCAAGCCTATCGTCGAGGGCGAAGGCGACATCGATGCCGTCGCCGAGGTCTTTGAATACTACGGCGGTCTGGCAACCAAGATTCCCGGCATGGTCAATCCTGTCTCGGCAAATGCGCTCAGCCTTTCATTGAAAGAGCCTATCGGCGTTGCCGGCCTCATCGTCCCCTGGAACTATCCGCTGCTCATGGCCGCATGGAAGCTAGCTCCCGCGCTCGCCGCCGGATGTACTTGCGTGCTGAAGCCTGCGGAGCAAACACCGCTGACCTCCATGATGCTCGCGCAATGGTTCGAAGAAATAGGCCTGCCACCGGGCGTCGTCAACATCGTCAATGGCTTCGGCGAGAGTTGCGGCGCGCCCATTGTGGAGCATCCCTTGGTGGACAAGATCGCCTTTACCGGCAGCACCGAAGTCGGCAAGAGCATCGTCAAGCTGGCGGCGAACACACTGAAGCGCGTCACGCTCGAACTAGGCGGTAAGTCGCCGAACATCTTCTTCGCCGACGCCGATTGGGAAGCATCGATCGATGGCGCGCTCTTCGGCATTTTCATCAATCAGGGCGAGGTCTGCTCCGCGGGCAGCCGCATTCTCGTCGAGCAGAAAATCTACAAGCCCTTTGTCGAAGCCATGGCCGAGAAGGCCAAGACCATCCGCATCGGCGCGCCCATGGATCGCAGCACCAAGCTCGGCCCAGTCGTCAGCAAGGATCAGTACGACCGTGTCAGTGGGTACCTGGCCATCGGCAAGACCGAAGCCAAGCTAGCCTCCGGCGGTGGCCGCCCCGTTGCCTTCGATAAGGGCTACTACATAGAGCCGACCATCTTCTACGACGTCGACAACAGCGCCCGCATCGCCCGCGAAGAGATCTTCGGCCCCGTCGCCGCCGTCATTTCTTTCAACGCTGAAGTTGACGCCATCCGCATCGCCAACGACACGCCTTATGGTCTCGCCGCCGCCGTCTGGTCACGCGATATCTACAAGGCATTCCGCGTGGTGAAGCAGTTACGCGCCGGCATCGTGTGGGTCAACCACATGCAACCCACATGCGTTGAAGCTCCGTGGGGCGGATACAAGCAATCCGGCACCGGACGCGAACTCGGCCCCTGGGGTATCGAAGAGTACCTCGAAACCAAGCAGGTCCACATCAACCTAAGCGAAAAACCCATCGGTTGGTACTGAATTTCACGCCACAACATCGACATATCTCCAAGGAGGCACTCGCATGAAGCCCTGGCTCTTCTATTCCCTGATGACGGTCCTCTGCTGGGGTCTGTGGGGAGTCTTCAGCAAGCTCGCATCGAACTACTCGCGTCCGCGCCAGACACTACTATTCCAGGCTGTCGGCGTCCTGGCCTTCGCGCTTGTCGTCCTGTTCATCGAGCAGTTTCAAATCCAGAAAACGGCCGCTGGGTTCGGCTGGTCCGCCGCTGCCGGATTCATTAACTTCGTCGGCTTTCTAGCCTTCTTTGCCGCTGTGCAAAAGGGCAAGGTCTCGACAGTAATTTCGCTGTCTTCTTTGTATCCGGTAATCACCATCGCGTTGAGCGTTCTCTTGCTGCACGAAAAAATCACCCGGCGCGAAGGCCTCGGCATCGCCTTTGCATTGACCGCGGGCTGGCTGCTCGCCGGATAACAGGAAGATTGGATGACCGGTAAAGACTACGCAA
>Ga0206981_10252_pt2 | contig 15183 bp, 1 predicted proteins | sample Alteio_BWMinCont_17_FD_153312 | JGI IMG/M metagenome (GOLD analysis project Ga0206981, IMG submission 153312) | Enriched cells from forest soil in Barre Woods Harvard Forest LTER site, Petersham, Massachusetts, United States -... | ecosystem: Environmental > Terrestrial > Soil > Temperate forest >... | reverse complement strand
AGTGATGTGTAATAGAGGTCGTCGTGAAGAAGGTAGAGCAGGGAAAGCAGGAGTGAAACGTCTGCAGCGGCGGCGCCCGGCTGATCGAGGACTAGGGCGAGTTTAGCGGAAAGAGAGGCGGCATCAAGCTCCTGAATAGGGAAAAAATGTTTCTTGATCTCTAGATAGTATTTTCCCTGTTCTGTCAGTAACTTTTCATTACAGATAATGTTTGTTTTCCAGTGCTTGGCAAACTCGTCACGTGTGCCTAAAATAAATAGACGCATGTCTTGCCAGACAGACATGAGTTCCTCTGCAGAAAAACAATTTGCATACAGAGTGATCGCTTGCAGTGTTAGGGCAAGAGCCGCTCTTGGGTTCGTATAAGTCAGTTCATTAAACAGATGCCTTTGCAGAGATGCAGAAAGCAGTTTGCTCGTGTCAAAGGGAGGGATTTTAGGAAAAGTTATCGAGGAATCGCTCTTTTGGATGTTCATGCAGAGAGATTTCATAAAAGTTAAACACAGGTCTGTTTCAGGAATAGGCTTCCATCGATCGGCTAAATGAGAATGTCCTGCTTCTTCAAGTTTTGATGCAAATGACTTTAAGAGATCTTGTGGAGCTATCTGATAAATAATTGGATAGAAGAAGTTGTGAGCGGAAGTTAATATTTCCGGTGAGATCTTTGGTGCCCCCAAAAGCTTTCGTGCGGCCTTCATACAAATTTGTGCATCAAAATCTTGCGCAATTCCTAAGTGTTGAAGTTTATGAAAAAAAGAAATGGCATGTTTGTCGAGATGAGTAAACCATGCTTGCGCAATAGGATTGAGGGCATTTGCTATCTGCCTTCTAGAGAGATCGCTGAGGGGAGGAGTAAGTTTATAGAGTTTTTGTGCAAGAGTTTCGAATGTTTTCTTTGAAATCGTTTCGGGACGCTTAAGGATATGTGTAAGAATAGCACAAAGATCCGGAATGGACGAAACGCCATCCAATGCGGAAATCCAGTCGATCAGCAATTGATTGTATTCTTCCTGGTTCTCTTCAAAAATTTTATCATAGCAGGGGTTGATCAGCAGGGTCTTTTTTTGGATTTGACAGGCATTAAAAATTGTTTTGTGGCAAGTGCGTAAGAGTGCTTTTTCTTCAGATGTTTCTGAGTAGGGGGTAACCTCGGCTAGTTGCCTGATCGCTTCTTTTCGCTCTTCCTCTGCGGAGAGAGGGGCCTTCTGAAAGAAAGCGATCTTGTCAAAACAACGATTTGTTCGGAAGATTTTGCCACTGCCAAATCAGCCTGGGAGAGCTATGTCAAATCCGTAAAAGGTTATGAAATCAAGGGCGCTGCAGAGCAAATTTTTCCATTTTGCTGCCCTCAACTGCAAGAGCTTCTACTTAAAAATGAAAACAACTGGGAAACCCCGCTTAAGCGAAGAGATGCCATTAAGGTTCTTCTCGCTCTTTCTTTGAACCATAACGGAAAACAGCTCCTAAGCATCCTGGAAAGCGTTTATCCCAAAACGAAGAATCCTTATCCAAAAGATGAAACGCTTGAATCCGAATTGCTTTCTTTGATCCATCTGTTTATCCGCGACGAAAGGCTAGAGGAAACGAAGGGATTTTTAATGTTAACAGCCGAACGTGGATTAATCCCCAAAGAAGAGCTAAAGATCCCTTGGCTGGACTGCTGTCAAAAACTGCCAGATCTTCAAGACAAAAAAACCTTTTACTATAGCGGCCTTAACGCTAACGTTTTAGCTGATGGAGAGCAGCACATTCTTCTACAAGAAATGGCCCTTGCCTTCGAGGAAACGGGCGACAAAGACATGGCCTTTCACCTCGCAGACACAGTCCTCAAGGTGGACAAACAAGAAAAATATACTGTCCTGACAATCCAGGAAAGAGCCGATTTGAGCCGCATTTGGCTTAAAAGCTTTTCCTTCAAACTAGAGAAAGACTGGAAACTTGCAGCAGAACTTGTCCGCGTTGTTGCACGAGAGGCGCTTGCCGATCCGACACTATTATGGGCGGCTGTGACTAAACTTGCTAACACACATTTTCATATGCAGGCTCTCGAGTTGCTAGCAGATCCTGTTTTCAGTAGCAAATCGTTTACAGCGTTCAAACAAAAAAAGCAAAATCTTGTAAATACAATTTGCGAACGATGGGAAAAAACAACGAAAAATGTCGAGGATGAGATTCCAAAAGTGCTTTCAGCTCTCTTCTCAATGGCATTTGATATCACACTTTCTGATGCTCTTGAAAAAGTCACCTCCAAGATGGAGGCCCATGCGGGCGCCATCGCCATCGCCCCCTCGGATTTACAAGAAATTATTGCTGGCAATCTTGCGACCTGGTTTTCTCATACCCCCAATCATGTCTACAGAATTATTTCCTTGCTTCATCTGTGCAAAATAAAGTTCGCCGTAAACGAAAAAGAATCAGAAACGATCTGCGAGGCTGCGGAAACCGATTTATCTGCCCGACAACCCTCAGAACAGGAATTAAGAACGTTTATAAGCGCCCTCACAGCTTTTGTGAAGAAAAAAGACCTACCGCCCAGCCTCTCTGATCTTTTCATCGGCAATTTTAATCGCCTAAAACGCTATGCAGATGCACTCCCATGGATTACGGAGTACTCATCAGTAGAGGAAGGAGTGAACGCGTTAACCGGTTCATTGATAACATCCCCCAAAACGGCTCTTACAGAAATTAAGAAAAACCCTTCCATGATGCGCCGTCTTATTCTCTATATCGATGCGCAATTGATCTTAGAAATCCCTAGTGAAGACCTTCTTTACATCATGATGACTTTTAATCTTTCCCACTCCATGTTATGGCTTAAATACTTTTCCATATGCACGAGGATTGAAGAAGAAGCATGGATCGTTTTTTTCACTCATCTCCAGGGAAAGACCTTTCATGCAAACAAAGAAACCGCTTTAAAGTGCTGGAATAAGGCTTTAACCTTTTTACTCGAATCTAATGTAAAATTCCTTTGTACTGTTTTAGAGAATCCAAAATGCTTAATGAGCCTCTATGACAATCTCGATCAAGAAGAGACAAAAGCCTCCTTCTATATATTTTGCGACATCGTTTGTACGACTTTTCCTTACAGAGAGACAGAAGAAAAATTTAGAGCTTACCTCTCAAAAATTGCTTCAGGAAATAACGCTCTTGAGCATTTGCGGATTCTAGATATTCAACTGACTATTACAGATCTCCAAAACCCGACCTTTAGTTTTTTTCGAAAAGGCTGCCTTAATTTAGCTAAAATGAAAGGCATCAATATCCCTGATTTCTTTTCGCGCCTGCCTTCGAGTTTTGAAAAGCGGTCCGAAATCATTCGAGAGCCTAAGCTCATAAAAGCCCTTTGCACTATCATTGAAACAATCCGCGCTGCCAAATGCGACTTCAACACTACTAATATCAGCGGTTTATGCGATTTCTTAGGCAAACAGGAAAACCCCGTTTTGCTTGAGCATTATTATCAACTCTTGACGGATATGGAAGACCCCTCCTCCGATCAAGTTTTACATCATCTTTCATCGCTTGTTTGTAAACTTGCCGCGAAAAAAAATCCCAAACTCAGGCAAATCACTTGGAAATTCTTAAATTCATCCTTCTCAGATAAAATTCCATCAGACACGCTTGAGCTCATCCAGACCAGTTATTTCACGATATACTGTAAGAGAGCAACCCTCGTCAATCAACCAGCAAACATACAACCCATTCTTGACGAAATGGATAAGCTCTTTGATGGAGAACCCTTTCCCTGGAACTGCGAAAGGCCTTATTTTAATGCAAGACTTGCTATCATCGCTGTAGGTATAGAAAATTTCGAACAGAATTTTGATTGGAAAAAAAGCCTAAATCAAGAGTTAATGAAAATTAAAGAGAGGTCTCAAGGAAGTGAAAAACTCTACGAGCTCAAGCATGTCTTTCATCTTTTCAACTTTTGCGATATCCTTATTTCCCAATCCCTAAAAAATCTTGAACTCTGTAAAAGCCTGCTGAACTATATATACGACATTCTCATAGACAATGATGACACAATGCAATGGGCTAACAAAGACAATTTATCATTAATAGCTGATACTTTTTTTTCCCCCTTAGCCTGCCATGACGAGATCTATGAGGCTCACTTAAAAAAAGTTTTAACGATACTTGGATCCTTTAAGTCGAAGAGTCAATACAGAAACCTCTCTTATCTCTTCACATTATGGGCTGAAAAGAAACCTCCGGTGGAATGTTTTGTCAAAGAGGAGTCAACTCCTTATACTTCGGAAGAATGCGATGACATTGGCGGCGAACTTCTCAAACCGTTGTTTTTCAACCTTCAATTCCCTCCCGTTTTAGCACGCCTGCAAGAGATTATAAATGCTGGCAGCCTCTCAGAAGCGGCATTGATGAAGGGATGGCTACGCATCATAAACTCCATGACAGAGGATATAAAAAATGTGCAAGCCACCCACTTTGAACTCTTTTTTTCACTCATCAAACAAAAAAAATCCTATAACGATCAAACAACACTCTATCATATGTTCCAAGAATACTTGGACTGCCTGCGTAACGCTTTCGCACAAGCCAGCCGTTTGCATGAAAAAATCATGCTTGCAAGATTAATCATTAATCAATTTTTTGGAGATTGTCTTTTTGCGTATGTTCCTTTTTCTCAGGGAATCGCTCTTCTGCCGAACACGCTCAATCAATTTATTACGATTGGAAAAAATTCTGATATCATCGAGGACGTTCTCAGTCTCCTCACAAATTTAGAAACTAAAGTATCCTTGTCCACAAGTGACAAGAGCAAATTGCATGAAATATGCCTCGACTTCCTTCGCAAAGCCAATTCGGTGCAAAATTATCTGATTCAAACAAACCCCATATTCCTACCAGAGCGCATCGCCGACCAAAAATTAGCTGCCTCAATCCTCAATCTGCAAAAAAGTGATAGAAACACGCGAATATCTATCCTGTTTTCCTTAAAGCACTATTTGGAGGCTCACTTTAAAAAAGACAGGCGAATCTATAACGACGAAGAAATCGACATTATCATAGCGTCCTTACAGACTAAGGTTTCTCTAGAAGCTCTCACGGCCATTGGACCCGTCATAGTTGAGTTGCTAACATTTCCTTTTTTAGACTTCAGATTTCAACAGATATTATGCATGGGGATAAAAGCATATATTTCCCACGAATCCCCCGAACTTCAAACGCTAGGAGAAGGGCTTCTATTCCATCCGAATTTTGAATGTCTCGTGGCTTCAGAAAATGCTGATGCATTATGGAAAAATTTACTCAAAAATTCACAAAACAACAAAAAGCCGCTTGAGAAACAGGATGTGAGAAAGGTTTCAAGCTTTTTCAAGCGCATACTAAGTATAGAATCTACCAGCAGAAGGTTGACTCAAACGGATATCAGTTGTCTGGAAAACTTCTCTTTTAAAAACCGCGCCCTGCAAAATATCCTCAATAAAAACTTCCTCTGTGCCGCAGAAATTCCGGAGCAGTTTCAACAACCCAGCCTTTACGCCTGCCTTATGAATCATTTAAGAACCTCTTTCTTCTATCCTTCTTTTTCATCGCAATGGCACTCTCTTTTTTCCACCCTCTTAGAAAAAAAGATTCTCTCACCGGAAGCTGCGGCTACGGTTATTGAAACGCTCATTATTGAAATGTCGGAAAAAAGGAGGGCTACCAAAAAGGAAGCCGATGTGGAGGTATATATCCATTTCATAAAATCTTTTATTCAATTGTATCACGGCATCATCCATAACAGTCTTCTTCTGAATCGTTATTTTGATGAAGTTATTCAAGTGCTTATTCAAATTTGCAAACTTGAACCCTCGCCGGAGGAAGGCTTAAGCGATACAATCTTCGGAAATTATTTTCTTCGCATCAACAAATGCTTATTTTCACCCATCGCGCAAGGCAACCGTTCCCAACATCTTAGACACCCATCCACAAATGAACTGTTATATCCGGATTCTGATAAGGAAGAAAACGATTATCCTTCTGAACAATCCTTTCAACTCATGGACCGTCTTTGCGAAAGCCTTTTGAAAATCGGAGCGGAAGCGGCGTCACCTGAGCACAACTTATTGATTATCAAGTTTGTTGGTTTATGGTACGCACATTTAAACAAAGAATATATGTGGAAGGCAGAAGGCTGTAAAGCGGGTATCTGCCTTCTCATCAAATGCAATTTTAACCTCAGCAGCAAAGGACGAGAGACATACATCGCTATTCTGGATAGCTTGATCGATGACATGTGCTATATCCTGCCTCACTCTGAGAGAATAGAATTAATATCCAAAACTTTTGATGTCATGTGTCGCTACGAAAACAAGAACAATGAAAGTAGTCAAGTGAATCTCCAAAAGCTCGTCGAATGGATGAATCTTTTTATCGATGAAGCCAATAACGGGCGGTTCCCTTTTGATCAATTAATACAAAAGTTAGTTGCTATTTTTAACTATCCACCAGGGACAAATGAAACCGTCACCAAACATATTGAGCGGTGCCAGCGCTTTCTTCGCAAATGTGATTTTTCCAAGAATTTAGAAGCCGCAGCCAAATACCGCGAAGAAATTCTTGAACTTCTATTTTTAACACAAATGGACCTCAAAGAAATATGCAAAGGCTTATTATTATGCTACCCGCCTCTTGCAAATGATCCTTGGCAGGGAAATGAGCATGAAGTTGCCTTTAGAGTCATTACTCAATATGCCGGACCTCACGACTTTCTTGAGGCTCCAGACAAAATCACAAGAACATCTGTTGCCAACTATCCGATGCCGCGAGCAGTAATCAGATCCAAACTGGCGCGAAGCATTCTTGCCTCTCTACAAATCCATGTCGCAACAAAATATCCGAAAGAAATTGCTGCCTGCTATTGGGCTTTTCTGAGGGCTTTGGCAAAAGGGTTCTTTTTTCAAACAGGAAGAAAAGACCTCAAAGAGGTTCCTGCGCATATATGCCTGAAAAATGACATCTTACATTGGTATACTACAGCAACTACCAAAAAGAACTTCAACCAAACCCATCATTCAATAATTTCGTTTGTTATTATAGAGTACTTAAATACTCTTATTCAATTATGCTCTCTTACCGATACGCTTAAAGAGCAGCTGTCAACAGAACATCTTCCCCACAATGTCCTCTTTATCAATCTGGAAGAATTCCTTAAACTTGGACTTCTTGAGAAAGATCAATTGACATCTCATCTCCTTGCCGCGTTTCCAAAAATTTATGCCCATATTGAAGACAACGTCGTCCATACCTTTATCAAAAGACATTACAAAGATATTACCGAAAGAGAGATCATCCTCCAGGCCTGGAAACATTCGAGGCTTTGATTTTATTGGCTAATTCATTATATTAGTTCACTAAACTTCAAGCAATTACGGGAAAAATGTCATTATCGATTACCTTGCAGGGTTCTTCTTTTCGATCCAATCACCCAGAAAATCAAACTCATTACAGCTCTACGTCTAATCTAGAAGAACAACCTTCTAAAAAACAGTATGACACTAAAGACGAATATGTGCTTGAAATAGTGTACAGACGCCTCGCCAAAGACGAAAACAATCAGATTAAAGGAGATGTTGCCCCCCTTAATAAGGAGGAGATTCAACCTCTTCTGCAGTTTTACACCAAGTCTAGAACCGTAGAAAGAAAGCCTCAGGCCTCCGGCTTGCAAATGTATGATGAAAGTGGAAAATTAAAGAAAACATTGCCTTTTATTCAAAGTGAATTAGACGAATGTTTATGCAAGACCCATCCTGAAATCACCGCCATCAACATCACTGGAAGCACAGTCGATCGTTATGTCTATTCTGAGCAAATGCAGCGTACATTTGAGAACCACAAGATTATCGATCTCTTTGATACGGAGCAGCAACAGAAGGCTCAAAGTCGGATGCATGAGAAAAAGCTCGATATTGACATCCTCATTTGCCTAAGAAATCCGACAGAAGAAGAACGGAAACTAGCCACAAGTTCTAAAAAAAAGAAACTTTTTACTCCTAAAGACGTTACCTCTTCAATCATCAACTACCTGGCTAGCATTTTAAAAACAGATCCTTTTGGTATTTGGAACAACTATCTCATAAAAGCTAGGGGCGATGATACTAGCGCCATGGTGGGCTTCCAAATTGAAGATATTCACTACGAATATACGGTTGTGTACGGAGAATTTGAGGGAATCACCAGACGCGAGCAAATGCAAATCCCTCTTAAACCCCTCCTTGAAAACCCTGCGCTTGATTCCCTGCAACCCGTTGGCAGCCACACCCTTGAAGCTGCAATTTACAAAATCACTGACACTCTTGGCATTAAAGAGGAAAATATCGATAGCCTGAATGACAGAGTTTGGGCTTGGTGGCTATGTAAATTAATGCGGGGACTCGTCGATCCCTTTGCAGATGAAAACAAGCGGGTATTTCGCAGGCTATTAAAGATCAATGAAGAAAAATTTTCTCCTCTTGTTATGGGGCAGCATCTCCGTTATGCCTTGTTTAATCACTCAAACTATATGGATGGCCTGTCGGCATTCATCTTGACCGTTACGGCGCTTGCCGACATCCATCGCTTACCGAATTCCACCCTCTTTAACATCAATGACAAATCCCTCAAAGAATTCTGGGATGAAATGCAACCGTTCTTCTTCGGTACCACGGATATTCTGAGAGACAAGTGCTTAGCGGAGACCAGTACCAATTCTGGCAAAAAACGGTTCAGTGAACACTACGCCAGGATAACCTCTTCGGATTTTATTAAACTCTCTGAGGATTCCTACCCATTTGCTTGCCATATTGCCCTAGCGGTTAATGAGGGGATCTTTTTTCCTTCAGACCTCCCGCTCGTTTTCGTTTTCCTGTCTTTGTTCACCGATCTCTGGCAGCGCAGAAACCATTGCAGGTCCGAAGCTCTGATCTTTCATTACGGTGAATTAAAGCTAATTGTGAAAAACGACCTAAAACTTGCTGTAGAAACATTTCTTAATCAACCAAAAAAACTGGTTTTTTTATTAAATCTCATTCGGCAAGAAATGAAAGATTTAAAAAAACCCACCGAAAAGCTGCACTCTCGTTTTCTTTCATTGGTAAATAGTGAATCCGGCGTTCTTTCATTGAATGATAAAGCCGCCTCTCATTTGTCGGCTGCACAGTATCACATTATGGAAGACTATCTACGTATTATCCAAGAAAAGGATATTACACTTGAAGATATCGTAGAGATCACCTTAAAGGCGATGAATAGCATCGATGCCAGAAGATATGCAGAAGCCGCCAGAGACAAATGGACGTCGGAAGAGCGCCAAAAATTCCGCGATGTTCTCTATGCAAAAAAAGACGACCCTCTACTCCTGACCATGCTATCCGCCAAAGGATGGTTAAGCGAAACGCAAATAATCGAGTCTCTGCCGGGACTGCTCGCTCGCGCGTCATCGGATGATCTCACTAGTCTTTCACAAGTCCTTCTCGACAATCTAAATCTTGTTAAAGAGACCCTTGAAGAAGGCATCTTTGAAACCTTTATTGGCTATCTATTGAAAGAAAAGAAGACAACACACACAAAACAGCTTCTATTGCAAGCCCATGCCTTGGCGCTGATTGATCCCGATTTCTTTTCAGCCAGCTGGCAAACATTCCTCGAATCCCTAGATTCCGACTCAGCCTGGATGTGCTATCAAGAAAACCTATCCCTATTTACTTCCCAAACATTCGAAGAGCAATTTTTTACTCGTCTACACGAGCAAACACAAATTTTACCCGACACCCTTAACGACATCTTTGCTCAAAAGAAAGATCTGAACTGCCCTGCTGCACGCTCCTTGCGCATTATGCTCATCCAAAAGGCCCCTCTCGCAACAGAAGAGGAACGAAAAGAGGCGATTCGGCAATTGGCTGAAGTCTCCCCCTACGCCGAAACGGCTGATGAAAAAACCCTCTTACGTCTGTGTCACAAAAATATTTTTGATGCTTGTCAAATTCAACGTGAAAAAAACAGCCTGCTGCTAAATTCCTGTTATCATCACCTTTTTGACGAGCACCAGGACGAGTACGATCGGTTATTGGCTGGCTGGATTTTCACATTAGAGGGAGCCTCTTCCATTCCCGTTCTTTGTGCTATTCTTACCCATGTCAGGCAACATCTGAAAATACCAAAAAAAGAGACATTCGAAGGTCTCGCCAAAAAGCTCTATAAGCTTATCGCACCCTTAAACGAAATCTCGAAAAGACAGATTGGAGAAGCCATAAACCCCGTTGCGCAGGAATGGTTTACCTACCTGGGGAAAAACGCGGTTTGCTTTTTTCTTCAACTGCAGCATTTAGGCATTGATCTGAAAATCGACACAGAACTATGCCAGGAAGAAGCTGAGGCATTTTTAAATCAGAAAAAAATCTCGCCAGAAGCGCTGATCGCGGCACATAATTTCTTTTATCCCCGGACTTATCAAAAGAAACAATCGGATCTGGCAAAATTATTCGCAAGACAACTCGAAAAAGCCGGACACACTCATCTAGCGGACCGCTGGAAAACTGTTTCCGAAACGGATGATTGTATCTACTTTATGAAATCCCTTTGCATGGGCATTCAAAATAGCTCCTTACCCATCACGGCTTCTAAGCCCCCTCCCTTTAGCGGTGGCAAAGAGCTCGCAGAAGCCTTGCAAAGGCACTTGTTCAGCGAACTAACATACACAAACCCCATAGCAGCCCTTGCCTTGACATTGCAAGCGATGGCATTGTATGAAAAAAAGCTCTCCTCCGATGAACTTATGTGCATTTGGAAAAACATGCGCCTGTTTATCCGAGGCACACGCAAAGAGTTCGCCGCGCACTGGCAAACAAACGTTTTTCCTAATGAAGCCTTAAGGAAAGAACAACAACACTATTACGTAGAAATCCGCAAAGCCTTCTATCCGATCCAAGAGGTTGATGAATCCTCTCAGCCAGCAACATTCGCTCTAATGCTCGATCAGGAAACCACTACCTCTACAGACGTTTCTCTTCTGCTATCCCTCTTATTCATGCTACATGATGACCCCTACTATACAACCCTTTCTCCGGATGGATCTTGGCTGATCATTGAACTGAATGACTACTGCATACGCATTCCCTACGATTCTAAATGCTGGGAAAGCTTTCAAAAAGAGACCTCGCGACTCATCCCTCTTCTGAACATTCTTCGTCCTCCAGCCGTCAACGTCAAACAAACAGGCCGGGGCCCGCTTGCCTTTATTAATGCCTGTTATAAAAAAACTCCCCTAACAGACAACGACCTTGTTAAAGCTGGCATTTGCTCAAGCGATTTCGCCGCAGCGAAATCCGCTTGGGACAGCTATGTTAAATCCCCTAGAGACTATGAAATCAAAAATGCTGTCGAGCAAATTTTTTCCTTTTGCTGCCCGTCGATGCAAGAACTGTTGCTATTGAATGAAAGCTACTGGGAAACTCCCATCAAACGAAGAGATGCCTTCAAAGGGGTCCTCGACCTTCCTGTGAGTCATAAGGAAGAGCAGCTGCTCAAGATGCTCGATGCTGTTTATCCTAAAACCAAAACCCCCTATCCTGCCGATGAAACGCTTGATTCGGAGGTGCTTTCTCTCATCAATATGTGGATAGATAATGGACAACTTGATGGAGTCAAAAAATTTTTAACACTAGTGGCCGAGCGATCAATAGTCACCAAAAATAAGCTTAAAGGGCCTTGGTTAAATTGCTGCCAAAAACTCTCCGACCTTTCCGAAAAGAATGCTTTTTATTTTCACGGCCGCCACGCAAATGTTTTGGCTGAAGGCGAGCAAAACACCCTTTTGCAAGAGATGGCTCTTGCATTCGATCAAAAGCCCGATGGAAACAAGATCGCTTTCACCCTTGCAGACACCGTTCTCAAGGCTGATGACAGGCTAACACCTCAAGAAAGAGCGGATCTTGGCCGAATCTGGTTAAAAGGCTGTTCATTCAAACAAGAAAAAGACTGGAAGCTGACAGCGGAATTCGTACGCATTTTTGCTAAAGAAGGAATAATCGATCCAAAAATCCTGTGGAAGACTGTTGTGAAGCTCGTCAACTCACACTTCTATGTCTATGCATTGGAGCTCATAGCAGACCCTATTTTCAATACAGAGCCTTTTATCATTTTCAATAATGAGAAACAAAGTCTTGTAACCTCTATTTGTGAGCGCTGGGAGAAAGAATCTAAAAAAGTCGAAGAAGAGCTCCCTCGAATACTTGCAGCTATTTTTTCGCTTACCTTCCACATCTCACTAGCTGAGTGCCTAGAGAAAATCACCGCTAAAATGGAAGCTCACGCAGCGACAATCGCTTCCCCGGATTTACAAGAGATTATTGCAGACAATCTAGGGACTTGGTTCTTAAATGCGCCGACACAAGTGCATAAGCTCGTTTCCTTACTTCAACTTTGCAAGATAAAATTTTTCGTGACTGCCGGTGAAGCGGAAACAATCTGCCAAGCGATAGAAGCTGACTTGGTTACCCGAAAGTCAACGATGCAAGAATTAAAGACTGCCTTAAACACTCTCACAAGCTTTGTGAAGAAAGAAAACACCTCTTCAACAATTGCCGACCAGTTTCTAGGCAATTTTATACGCCTGAAACAACATGCAGAAGCTCTTTCATGGCTGAAAAAAAAATCTGCAAATGAACATAAAATCAAAGCGTTATCCCTTTGCATAGAAAATGCTCCTCAAACAGCGATTGAGTTCATTAAGAAAAACGTGGAGATCGTCTACGACCTTCTTCCAAAGGTGAATCTAAAGTTACTTGCTGAAAGCCTATCTTCGGAAGAGGCCCTCGAATTCATTAAAACCTTTCGTCTTGCCAATGCTTACTTGTGGACGAAATACTTCATCACCAGCACCAACGATGAAACGTTCCCTATTTTCAATGCGAACCTCAAAAGCGTCAAAGAGGAAACCTGGGCCCTTTTTTTTGCTCACCTAAAAGAAGAGACTTTCCATGAAAATAAAGAAGTTGCTTATCATTGCTGGGAGAATGCCGTCGCCCATTTGCCTAAAGCTAAAGAATCGTCGATTCAATTGCTTCTGAGCGATCCCAATCATCTGAAAAGGCTCCATGAAGGCCTTGACCCAATAAAATTTAAAGGATCGCTCCATTTTTTTAGCAATCTTGTCCTATTATTGCTTCCACAAGCAACGGGAGAGATGACGTTAAGAAAATATTTTTCGAAAATCGCATCAGAGAGGAGCTTGTTCGACTTCACAAACGTTGTTAATATTGAAGTGACTCGTCTCGATCTCCGAAACCCTAAATTTTCGGTTTTTAGAAAAGGATGCCTACGCCTGGCTCAAATGAATAATATAGCTGAATTTTTTGTTGGTCTTCCTACCATCTTTAAAATACGAACTGACGTGGTCCGAGAGCCTAAGCTTGTTAAAGCTCTGTGTAAAATTGTCGAACAAATCCGTCAGGTAAATTTAGATGCAGCTGATTTAACGCGCTGCTCCTTTTTCTTAGGCCATCAAGAAGTCCCGGAATTACTCGAACAAACCTACCATCTTCTGAAAGACAAGCAACCACCGGCCCCAGAACCCATTTTGGAAGGCTTCGTTGAGCTCATTAGTAAATTTGCCGCTCAAAAGAACCCCAAACTCAGGCAACTGGCGAAAGAGTTTTTACATTCCTCCTTCGCCGAAAGGCTTGCTCCTGAAGAGCGTAATCGGCTTTGGAATATTTTTTACACGGCATACTCTAAAAAAGCCGCCCTAACCACTTTACCGTTACACATACGCCCTATTCTTGATGAGTTGGGAACGCTCTTTGACCCGACACGACATACTGCTGATTCGGAAAGGGCCTATTTTGGAACCGTGATCTCAGTCATCATTAAAGGCATTGAGCGGTTTGAAATTCACTTTGACTGGCAGAATGCCTTAGAGCAAGTATTACAAAAGGTGGATGATTTATCTCAGGACAAAGAACGATATGCACGTTTTAACTATGAGCCGAATAACAACTATGTATGCAATCCCCGTGGTTATTATCTCGAATACTTTTTCTCGAATATTCTTCCCCGTTCACTCCAAGGCCTAGAAATCTGCAAAAACCTATTAAGTTATATAAAAAATGTCATTCAGGAAGAGGCTTCTGAGTTGGGATGGGGAGATGACATTAAACTATCACTACTATCGAGCCTATTTTTTTCGCCTTTGGCTTGTAATGAAGATCTCTATGAAACGCACATTAAAGAAACGATGGCAATTCTCAAGTCAGCAAACATGAATAGCAACAACGAATACAGAAAGCTCCTATATATGTTTGCCTTATTGACTGAAGAGACAACATTTCCTATGACCATTAGTGGATTGCCTATTCCTCAGACGCCTCATGAACGCGATTCGATTTTCTCCAGGCTTATCGAACTGATTTTTCCAATTCTTCAATTCCCCCAGCCTTTCAAACGTTTGCAGGAGGTTATCAACATAGACGAGTTATCAGAAGGCGCATTGACGGATAGCTTTAGTAAAATCATCACATTCATGAAGAACAATAGCAAGCAGATAAAACTTATCCACTTCGACAACTTTATTACGCTCTTTCAACAAAAAAAATCCTATTCCAAAACAGCCAAAATTTTTCAACTGTTTCAGCAATTTGCAGACCTTCTTCGCGATGCCTACAAGAAAATAAGCCGCCGCGCCGAAAAAGTCATCTTTGCAAAATTTATTATCAATAAATTCTTTGAAGACTCCGCCTTTGATTATCTTCCAATTAATCAAGCCCTCCCCCTGTTGGCAGAGACATTACCCCACTTGAGTGAAGTGCGAAATGACCGTGAAATCATCATTAACATTGTCAATCTATCAACTTCCGTACAAATGAAACGGCCCCTACAAGAGCGTGATATAGAGACTTTGCAAATGGCATGCATCCACTTTCTAAATACAGTGGCTGAAAACATCAAATTGGTCGATTTTATAAAAAGCGTAGATCCTAACAACAAGGAAGATTACATTCCCGACGATAAGCTGGCTGATGAAATCGCTAACCTTGAAACGGGGGATGACAAAAAAAAATCAATTATTCTCGACACCCTCAAATGCTATCTGAAAGTCCACTTTAGCGAAATAAAAGGAACTTACACGGATGAGGAAATCGTAGTTCTCCTTTCTTGTATGATAAACATTTCCGATGAAATTGCAACTCTCATCAAACC
>Ga0206981_10253_pt1 | contig 15190 bp, 19 predicted proteins | sample Alteio_BWMinCont_17_FD_153312 | JGI IMG/M metagenome (GOLD analysis project Ga0206981, IMG submission 153312) | Enriched cells from forest soil in Barre Woods Harvard Forest LTER site, Petersham, Massachusetts, United States -... | ecosystem: Environmental > Terrestrial > Soil > Temperate forest >... | reverse complement strand
CCTTTAAAATCTTTTTTGGAATCACTGTTCTAAATTTAAAACAACTGTCTTCAACAAAAGACACCCAGACGTCGTCAACTGAACACTTTAATATCATTTCTCAATATAATTAAATATTTAATGCTAATGGCATAAACCCCTCTTTTTCTTGCAATGAACATGAGTGAGAAGGTCATCCGATTTGGTGACTCAGTATTAACGGAGGAGGTTTGTATGGAAGATTATCTACCAGTTTTCAGGAAATGTCCGAATTGCGAAGAGAGGGCCTTTGATGTCTTAAAGACCTCGAGCAGTTGTGTAAGTTGCAATTACAGTCCTACATTTGCCGCACAACCCAATTACGCAGTTCCTGCTTGGGCATTTGACGCTCTAGCAAAATCATTGGTTGTCCCTGGTGTTAGTAGAGCCAAAACAAAAGCGGGTGGCCAATGAAAGAAGATCGTAAAGGAACATTCTTTAAGCAGGCTATCTTGGACGACTTTTTTGCTGAGACATTTCGCCGCCAGTTTATAGACCGTAACGAAAGTGGCCTTTCACCACTTCACCGTGTGGTTCTTAAGCGGTTTTTTGTACGTCGAGAAACTGTGGCTGAAATAGCAGAGCGCCTCAATCTCAAGCTGGATGAAGTTTGCACTCTTCTTGAGGGTGGAGTGACTCGAGTTCGTAAAACGGAAAAACTAGCGGCGGCAAAGAATGTTCAAGATTTTAGGCCCCGTATTCCTTCATGTGAAGAGTGTGGGCGAAGGCTCAAGGCTCCTTATCAGGATGTCCTCTGTACCACCTGCGCAAGAGCCGAAGTGAGTCTATTTCAACACATTAGTGAGGCAAGCTAATGCGATTTATCTTTTCATTAGGCAAGTTTTTTTGGTGTTCGCATTCTCGGAGTCATGGTCAGTGGCTCTCCCAATGTGAGTTTATTAATTTAATGAGCAATGCTCAGAGAGAGAGACTTTATGGACAACGCTACTAAAAAATATTCGAGTTTCGCCATTTTTTCTGGAATTCGAAAAGGTTCAACGCTTTTGAGTCAAACCCTTATTGGAACAGCTTTTCATACTTCAACTGAGGGACTCTACCGTGTTGTTTTGGAACGGCCCTATAAGAAAGTTTATTACATGGCGCAAAATTATTTCGATAAAGTAACTTACAGTGTTTTCTGCCCGGGTGCCGAAGACCTTGAAGCTTCTCTAAAACCCTGCGGCGACGCTAAGCTTGATCCGGAATTTCAATCTTATCTTGAATTAAATGTGAAGGGTTATCCTCCGCTCTTTATGGAGCTGTTTCCAATGCAGGAGGCCGCGTAATGATAACGACCTTTCTAAGAAAGCGTCATTCATCGATTCTACTACCTCTAGGGTTTATGGCCCTGGTGATATTCTTACCTGAAATTGGAGCGTGTTCCGATTTGGCCTCCAATTTGCGCAGTGTACAGCGTGGATTATTGAACACTGTTCTTCCTGCCATTGGAACTTTAGGTCTTGTATGGGGAGCCATTAGCTTTATCTCTGGAAACCCCGCGGGGCGCGGTCACCTCATTATGGGGGTGGTGGGTCTCATCATCGGTTTTCTTGCACCAAGTATAGTTAATTTCGTTCAAACCATGTTTCCGGCCGGTGCTGTATGAAGACTAACGATAAAGACCCAAAGGAAATTAGACTTCTTCCTAAAGGGTGTAACCCACAGCCGATTCGCATGGGCCTAAAGCCTGGTATTGAGCGTCTCATCTTTTTGGTTGGCTATCTTGCCCTACTTTTTCTTATGGGTCTTCTCATTTTTGGTGAGGCCGTCGAGAAAAGAAGTAACCAAGATAATCTCCTAATCGACAAACCAGTGGATCAAACGAGCCCGCCTCTTCCCGATTTCAAGGACTCCGAAACGATCAGACGTTGGGATCGGCTTAAGTGAGCATCAAAATCACTCAAGCCAATAAAACCTTTGATCAGAAACTAAAGCTTATGGGCTACGAGGTTTTCGACCTCGTTGTCCTTTTTATTATTCTTTCTGTTCTCAACTTTATCTTCGGCGACGGTCATAAATTATTTTTTGTCTGGCTGCCTATACTGACGCTTGCTGTGATTTTGCGTGTCGGAAAAAGAGGAAAGCCCGAAAATTATATCATTCATCTTATCAAATACCATTTGAGCCCCGGCGTATACAGCGCCTATCCTTCCCCCAAAATTTCAAAGGCTCCTCCTAGAATAAATAAGGCCTCCCGATGAAGGTTGTCTTAGCAGATCTTCTCCAGCTCTGGGGATTCCAAGATGATTTTTGTATCTTCAGCGACGGCTCCCTTGGCTTTGCTTTAAAGTTAGTAGGAAAAGATCTTAGCGCTCTCGCGGGAGAGGAGGTTTCGACCTTCTCGAAAAAACTCAGTGGATTTCTAAATAGCCTTCCTGAAGAATTACGAATTCAATTTGTTTTAACAGTAAAGGATGAAAACTCTGAAGTTTTAGAACGGTACCGAAAACTTTCATTGGGTGCCGTGAATAAAGTAGCTCAGAGCCTTGCTCATAGTCGGTATGAAAAATTATCTGAAGAGTCCTCACAAGGCTTAATACCTCGTTTTGAGTTGGAAGTCTTTATAAGGAAAATCTTTACGTCCGAAATTTTTAAAAAACCAAAGGGTTTTAGAAAGAGCAAAAAAACATTTCTTGATATTGGTGAAGAAAATTTTCTGCTCGAGATCAAATCCTGCGAACAACTCAGGGAGCAAATAATTCGTGAGTTTACAAATATTGGGATCCAAGTTCAAGTTACCAATTCTCAAAATATTTTTAAGCAAGTCTATAAACAATGGAATCCTTCCCGAGAAATTCTCAAAGACGATTATAATCCAAATTACTTGAGGGAAGAACTAATTTTTACCGACGCCCTTGTGTATGAAGACGGATTTGCTTTGGGTCCTATCCACCACCGTGTTCTTAGTTTAAAATTAATACCTCAAGAAGTTTTCTCAGGCATGAGTCAGTCATTCCTAAGTCTTCCAGTTGGGGCCAAGGTTTTTGTTTCTATTCACGTTCCAAACCAAGCAGACGAGCTTAACAGTATTCGCACCCAACGTCGGGTTTCTTATTCTATGAGTGAGGGGAAAAAAGGAGTTCGGGATCTTGAGAGCGAAGCTAAGTTTAAAGATAGCGAAAATCTTCTTGATGAGCTTCTTTCTCAAGAAGAGAAAGTTTTTAAGATGAGTCTTCAAATTGTTCTTTCCTCGAGTGATCATACTGAACTCAGTCTTTTAACCAGGGAGGCTCTCATAATGTTTAGAGCGCTCAATGGCGCCGAAGGAATGACTGAGAGCCTGGCAGGTTTTGATATTTTCGCGGATATATCGTTACCCAACGCGCAATCCAAAGAACGCATCAAAAAAATGAAAACCTCCTACCTTACTGAGTTTCTACCAATGGCCAATATATGGCCCGGTCATGAAAAGCCACGAGTGCTTTTTAAAACAACTTCAGGGACACTATTGAGTGTAGACCAATTTAGTAGTTCCTTAAATAATTTTAACCAAATGATTTGTGGCGCATCGGGCAGCGGAAAAAGTTTTGTTGCTACCAATATTATTGCTCAGCTTCAAAAAGAAAACCCTAGAACCTTTATTATAGATGTTGGAGGATCGTACCGCAAACTTTGTTCAATAATCGATGGGCAGTACATTCTCCTCGCGCTCGATTCTAATATTGCGCTTAATCCCTTTGATCTCCCGTCCCATGAGGTGCGGCCCTCTCCACAACATATTAAGTATCTTTTGGGATTAGTTGAAAAGATGACTGTGGAAGACGGTCAAAGACGTATTGCTCGAATTGAGAGGGCCCTGATTGAGGAGGCCATTGAACAAGTCTATCGAGATAATCAGGAACCCAGGCTCAGCCACCTTCGTAATATTTTGGCCTCTCACGCCGATACTCAAATGAGACAGATTGCCAAAATTTTAGCACCATGGTGTGGGGATACCGCGTTTGGTCGCATTGTGGATCGGCCCACAAATGTATCCTTAGAAAAGTCCCTCGTATGCTTTGATCTCATAGGCCTTAAATCAGTTAGCGATCTTCAAAGTGTAGCCATACATCTGATCGCCAATTTTATCGAACAGCAGATTCAAAAAGCGCCGCTTTCTGTCATTAAACCAATCATTATTGACGAGGCTTGGGAATTGTTGGCAGATGACGCTGGGGCTGCCCTCATAGAGGCCTTAGCTCGAAAAGTCAGAAAGAGTTTTGGCGGTCTGGTTCCAATTTCACAAAATATAGATGACTTTGCAAAAAGTAAGATCGCGCAAGCTCTTCTGCCAAATTGTGCCACCAAGTGGATCTTAAGCCAAGGAAATGCTGATAAAGACCGTCTGCGAGAAGTTCTAAATCTCAATCCAAATGAAGCTGAACTTGTCAGTAATCTTTCTCAAGTGAGAGGTGAGTTCTCCCAAAGCTTTCTTATGTCTGGGGACAGCAGAGCTGTAGTCAGTATTGAGCCTTCCCCCTACGAATACTGGGTAGCGACTACGGATCCAAATGATCTTGGCGTCTTTAACGAAGAAATTGCAAAGTCCCCTACTGAAGATGTCTCAAGCGTTTTATATCGTTTATCCAAAAATTTTCCAAAGGGTATTGCGGCTTCTCAACGGAATGGATCTTCAATGGGAGCTGCATGAAGAAACTAATTACATCGGTTTTTATTATATTATTATTATCGAGTAGCGCGGTCGAAGCTGATATTTGGGGAGGCGATGTCGTTGTCTTATCTCAAATCCTCGTACAAACCATCCAACAATTGGTACAGCTTAAGGCATTGGTGTCAAACGGAGAGGATTCTCTCGGTCTTCTCAGAAGCATAAACGCAGGAATTAATGATTCACTCAGCCTTTTGCATACTGTCGCACCAGATCTGGATCCTGGAATTTATCAGAAGCTTGGCAGTATTCAAGATGTAATCGGAAAAGTGGACACCATTTATGGGGGTGCTGTGCCCTCGAGTGAATTCAATGTTCAAACTGATACCGATCATGAAGTTGCTGAGGCAATCACTCTGCATAATCAAATATTTGATTACTCAAAAGAAATTGATGAGATCGGCGAAGAAATCAACCGAGACAGTCACGTTGTTTCTCCGGGTGGAGCACAAAAACTCACCGCCCAAGCGCTCGGCGTAATGCTCCACACACTGAGCGCCTCCAATCGTATTCAAAGCACGACACTTAAAATTCAAGCCCAACAGTTAGAAATTCAAAACCATAAAGATAAAGTCGAAACAAGTCTTGCCATAAAAACTTCAGCGGATCTTGAAAAAGAAATGGCAGACAGCAAAATCGATTTTAGTCTGCCGAGATTTTAATGGTCGATCTATCTTGGCTTTCAACAGAAGCAAAAAGAATTCATGATATTTTTCAGAGTTCTTTTTATGTGATTAGTGCAACATTCGTTGTTATCGCCGTCATTATCGAATTTTTCAAATTGCCCTTGGGCGGAAGTTTGCATTTCGTCCCGCTCATCGGCCGCGTATTTATCGCATTTATTATGCTTTACTCTTATAAAGAATTTCAAAACACGCTTGGAGATGTGATCGACGGCCTCACTAGCCAAATCACTGACCTCAATCAGATTAATACCATTCTAAAAGCACTAAGCCAAAAGCTACATGAATTTTCTTGGCACAACGTTTGGCCGTTGGCCAAAGATTCGATCTTGGCTCTGATTTCATTTGTATCAATTTTATGCATGTATTATTCAGTTTTTGTTTGTAATGGAATTTTACTTTTTACGTGGACTTTACTTTATACGCTTTCTCCCGTTCTCATTGCTTTTTTTATTTTCCCACAAACATCCCAGGTAACAAAAAATCTATTCTCAAGCCTAATCCAAGTCAGTCTCTGGAAAGTGATGTGGGCCATCCTTATTGCACTTCTCTGGAGTACGGCATTTAGTAATATCAATAAACCAGAATACCATATCAGTTACCCTTCTGTTATCGCTTTTAACCTTATATTGGCGAGCACGATATTCAAAACTCCACTCATAATAAACCTCTTAGCTGGTCCCGGCATCGCGGCTTTCATGGGTTCGTTTGATAAAATCAATGTAGGGCCCGTAGAAGTGAGTCCCGCCGCTGCGGGAAAAGCGGTTCTTTTTGCGGCCGGTGGTTATGCCGGAGGAGCTGCTTCCTATGCAGCTAGTTCTTCGGTCAGGGCTGCCCGTATGTCTATAGCGAGACATCGCATCATGAAAACTCCGGGAAGAGACGGAGCAGCTGTTGATAGGCGCCTAGAAAAAATTTTTCCAGCAAAGCAATTTAAGAAAACGAGGATTCCATTTAGTCCAATTCGTTAATTTTTAACCAAGGAGGTAGTGTATGCGTTTTACTGAAGTCTGGGGTGAAACCCTAAAACAAAATAAGTTTCTAAAGGTTCTGACTTTCTGTCTTGTTCTATCTACCGTCTCAATGGGAGTGGCTGCGCTCAAACTCAGTGACCGAGCACCGCTCATAATTGAACGAGGCTGTTATTCAAGAATTGTGATTCCAAAATCAATCGATATTACACCACACGAATTAGAAGAATTTTTAACTGAGGCCCTTTCATATAGATTTAATAGCGAAAGTAACCCCATTAGAGAATTTTTCTCCGACGAAGAATTTCAGAGCGTGAAGCTTGAGCGAGAAGAGTTCGCCCGCAAAGGGATTTCGCAGATGATCCTTATTCACCCGCTGAGTATTTTGACCTTGGGTGATAAAGTTCGCTTCAACACAGAGCGAATTGTCATGGTGGGTACCGTAAGATCTACGATTCCAGTCTCTCTTGAAGCCAGCATCGCCATTATTCCCCGATCCCAAGCTAATCCTTACGGGATTCGTATTGAAAAACTCCATGATATTTTGCCCGAAACCGTCAAGGATTTCAAAAAGGAGGCTGCAAATTAAAACCATTTTTAGAAATCTTATTCCCATTATAATAGTATGTTCATTTCCAATTAAGAATTGGGCAGGAGACGCGAGAACTCTTAAACTTGATGATAAAAAAATCGGCAAAGTTTACGTGTCTTTCGGGAAGTCTACAGTTTTAAGTTTCCCTGGGAAGCCCACGAAAGTGGTTCTAGGGAGTAAAGGAGCTTTTACTCTCGAATACATTGATAACGATCTTGCCATCGCGGCACTTTCCTCGGTGGCTCAGTCTAATCTCTTCGTTTACGTTCAAGGAAGGCGTTTTGCATTTGACTTGATCTCGCGAGCCAGGAACGCTGACGAAATTGTTCTAGTGAGAGATCTCGATTTACAGTCGGCTGTGATTTCGAAATGACCGACGAGGCTAAACCTAAAGTAAAATTATTTTCTCGATTCAATCGAAATCCCCAATGGGGAGTGGGATTTTTATTCGAAAAAAGTGGTCTTAAGAAGGTAATTGATAAAAAATGGTTTAAAATCACAAGCTTCGTTCTATTTTCCCTTGCCATGGTACTCTCTTTCTATAAGAAAGAAGAAGAGATCGTCATTTATAAGAATAGTGTCTCCTTGCCCAGTGATCTTAAGAGTGACAAGCCATTTTCATTTGGTAAGTTAGCTGATGTTATTTCAGGAAACACAGCTCTTAAAAATGAGGCAAAATCTAAGCAAGCACGGCTTAGTTTTGCAAAAACTCTGGGCCCTCAAGTTGTCAGACCTAAAGACTCAATAATAATACCTACGGGCACCTCGGTCCAAGCAATACTTGTCACAGGCGCCTCAAACGGTCCCGTTAAAGCAAAGCTCACGCAGTCGATTAATGTTAATGGCGAAACTCTAGTAGATGAGGGCTCTGTTCTTTTCGGACAGGGCCTATCTACAGACGAACGCTTATTCATTACGTTTAAAAAAATAATCACCTCTGACGGAACTAATATCAAGATTTTGGGACACGCCTACGAAGAGTCGGATCAGATTGTAGGGCTCAAAGGCTCAAGAGTTGGAACAAGGGCCCTTGAAATCGCAGGCGGTGTCGGCCTCGGATTTATAGGCGGCATGTCGGAAGGTCTTGAGAATTCACAAAGTATCAATGGAATTGAGGTCAGAGACAACTCCCTTAGAAATGCCATGCTCAATGGCGCTGCACACTCCTCTCTTGATGAATCAAAAGAGCTTCTAAACGACTTAAGAGCAAAGAAGGTCATTTTAGAAGTTCCGGCCAATACGAAATTCACGGTCTTATTTGATGAGCTTCCAAATGATCGAGAAAAATAAAAAATCTAATGCCCAAGTTGCTGCGGACGTTTTTGACAAACTTTCGACTTTTGGTTTTTATTGTACCTCACTAGGTAAAGAATTATTAAGTGGGTACAAAGAGCAGCGAATCCCTTACGCTCCATGTCTTCTATTTAGCAGTCTATCCGGGGTTTTACTTTTCTTAGACTATGATAAAAAATTCTTTGGGCATCTATTAATTCCAAATCTTGTTGTATCATCACAATGGATTTTTCTTCCCTGTTTTATTGTTTCTATGTCGAGTGGTTTTTTTCTTTGGTCTCACATTCAATACAAAAGATCAAAAAATCTAAATGATGAGATTAATCGTGTTTTTCGGGGCATTAAAATGAAAAACGGTTGGAAGGAAACTCCGAAATTTATCTTCGATCACCCTATTGACGAAGACAATCGACACCTCAAACTGTCTAAAGAGCTTTTGACCGAAGATCAATTTAAATCTAAATCTGACGAGATTGCCCAAGGTCTACACATTTATATAGAAAGCGTTGAGGAGGTACGTGAAGACGGCACGATAGATATTTTTTATTCTACAAAAGGGATGGAGAGACTCTTTGAATGCATTGATTATGACAAATATAAAAACTTTTCATTTCTTGTCGGTAAAGGCCGTTCAAAAGAAATAATATCAAACCTAATAGATGCACCCCACCTTTTGGTTGCTGGAGAGTCTGGTGGTGGGAAATCAAGTTTTCTAAGACATCTTTTAGCAACTCTCTACTTAAATAACCGGACCGCAAAGTTTTTATTTATTGATCTTAAGGATAATTTAGAGGGTCAGACCTTTGCGGGTCTTGATCGAATGATGGTTTCTAACGACCCGACAGATGCTGTACAGAAGCTTATTGAAGTAAAAGACCTGATGGTAGATAGGTCTGCTACCCTCTTAGCAGCAAAAGCTAAAGATCTTGATGAATATATCAAGATTAGAAGGGAAAAACTTAAAACTAATCCGGAATCAGTAAATCAGTTTCCGCATTTACCCCGGTATATTATTGCCGTGGACGAGGCTGCAAATCTTTATCTCGTCACCAAAAGAAATACGACCGCTGAAGTTCTCGACGCTCGGGAAGTGGTTAGCAAAATTGCACGCATGGGTCGAGCTTTGGGCTTTCATTTAATCTTTGGAGTTCAGAGGCCTGATTCTGCTGCCATTGAGTCTCAAGTTAAGGCAAACCTTTCGCAAATTTTGGCCTTCAAAGCAGCTAACAATGCCTCCAGCATGACAATTTTAGATAACGTAAGAGCAGCACAACTTCCAAAGATTCCTGGACGCGCCATTTGGAAAATAGGTGGCGACACCACAGAAATCCAGACTCCGTTTCTTGACAAAGCGAGAACTCAAAAAATCTTGGGGTTGACTCCTGTTGAAATCGAAAACCATGAGAAGTCGGTTCCGCTCTTAAAAACGCGAATTGTTAGACGACATGATTTTAGATCAGATAAGAAAGTTCCAAATGGCAATCAGACAGAAAATTAAATTGCATCTAACTCCAGAACGAGACGTAGCAATTCTTTTCTTTCTATGGAAATGGAAAGTAACCACAACAAAAGCGGTTGCTGCAAGATTTTTTTATGATAGCAATCCCCGAAATGCTTACAAAAGGCTCGTAGAGTTGGCAAACGCTGGATTCATTGAAAGTCGAGCAGATATCACAGGCCATAAATTTGTCTGGCTTCTCACCAAGAGAGGCTTTGACGTTATTTTGCCAAACCTCCCTCCACTTCGTGAAGAAGGATTTGGATCTGAACATATTGGTCATGATCTCTTAAGTTCTGCTGTTCTTCTTGGAGAGTTTCTACAGGAGCAACCCGACCACATTGAGCTTCTGTCAGAACAAGAGCTAAGGCGCTATCATGATAGCCAACTCCCGAATGAAATTCCAAAAAAAGAATTGAGAAGGCCAGACGGATATTGGTTTATTACCAATGGAAATTCTGCTAAGGTCATTGCATTAGAGGTTGAGATCTCTCATAAGTCTGAGAGCGATTATAAAAGTATTGGACACTTCTACAACCGAGCTGAAACAGTCAGCCAAGTGATTTGGGTTGTACAAACAATTGGCCTTGCTTCAAGAATCTTAACTTCTTTTTCTCAGTCGACACTTGAGCAACGAAACATCCATAGCTTTATTCTCACGCAAGACTTCTTTACGTCTGGCTGGTCAGCTCAGGTAGTTGCTGGTCAAAACTTAAATCAAAGTCTCTTCCAAATTCTTGATTCTTTCTCTTCTGTAAACCCAGGGTCCCAAGTGGGGTCCTCAGTGGGGTTTTCGAGGGGTTTCACTAGGGCTCCAGGACACTTCGCAAAGCTTCTCTCTCTGTCGAGAACCCATAAAGATTCAAGCCCTTACAAGCAATATGCTTGTGGGGACTTTCCGTGACTGTATACCCATTTCGCCAATTTTCATGCATGCGTGCATGCAACCTATCAACACTAACCAAGGAGGCCATTATGGACCCTTTACACCAATCACGAACCCCCAGGACCAAGACGCTACACGTTCTAGTCTTAACTTCATTGCTGATGTTCACTAACTGCTCCACCAACGGGAAAAAGACTGTAGCTAAAGTTGAAGACAAAGGACCACATACCCCAAAAGTTTTTATGCCTGGTGCTTCCTGCGACACAGTGAAAGAAAAAATTGACGGCCGCCGCTGGGAACAAGCGCACATCGTCTGCACTCTTAAAGATGCTGTTTGGAGCCCTGAATGACTGAGACAGATGTAAAAGTAAAATCAAAAAAAGTATCGGCTGGAATTAAGATTGAGCTGACTAAGGAGAATTCAGAAGCTTTTACTAAACTTTTAAGTGAGGCCAATTCTATCATGCGCGGCTTCAACTTAAATTATACAAATTTTGGCAACTGGCTTTTCTCCCACCACAGCCCCAACCTTAGCGAAGGTGAAATAATCTCCTTACGTCAAACATTCCATAGCGAAAAAGCCTTTGCCAAATGGATGGTGGAAGAAATTATAAGTGCTGAAAGTGAAGGTCGTGTTCCTCCCACTATAGAAGAACTTCTCACTCAAAAGACTAAAATTCAGAAGATCGTTTCTCACAAGAAAACTCGATCAGCAAAAAATATTTTAAAAAGAGAAAATGACCCCTCTGGTAGGTCTTTAGAGACAGATTTATCTTGCGACCAGGGCCCGGTACCGCCGTCTGAAAATGATCAAACCAAAAGGCTTTCTTGAAAAGAGGGCGATCGTTTAAGAGCCTTTCCAAACACGACATCTACGTCAGAGAACAATCAAAATTTTGCAGCAATTCTGTACTAGAAAAAGGTTCGCTAGAGGAGTATAAATTAGCTTTTCACCAAGCGGATAATTCGTTCTGTGAAAACCGAATATTGTGGACTGCTTTAGACGTTGCGAATTTTTTGCGATGCTCAAAAAAGCATGTCTACAACCTAGTCTGGAAAGATGAAATACCTTATGTGAAAATCGGAGGACTTCTCAGATTTAATCCCGAACAGCTCAGAGCGTGGCTTCATGAAAGGACCACTGCGTGAGTTTTTCAAGAGCTAAGTTTGGAAGTTTTAATCCTAGATTTTTTAAAGGCCTAAAGACAAGATCTCCGGTGCCTAAAAACCAGGGGATCTATTATGTCTGGTATTGGAATAATGAAACTAAGACTTACGATGTCCCGCCGAAAGAGGCTTTGCGATATCGTGCAAACCGAAGAATCAGAGTAGGAGGAAAGTCTGTCAGAGAGTGTTGCTACTTTGACAGTGTAGAAGAAGCAAGGATCTGGAGAGCAAACCTCGACGCAAGTTCTCTAGCCAACATCAGTCAAGTTGAGACCGTAAATAAAGGCGGTCCCAAATTTGAGGAAGTTGTTATCTGGTGGAAAGAAGCTAAGTGGAAGTTTTTTGAACCTTCCACTCAACTGGTCTATCAGAGAACTTTGCGTTACTTAGATTTTTTTATCGGAATGGAAGTACGTGCGATTTCTGCTGAGACGGTGGATCTATGGCTCAAAGGCTTAACAGCGCCAGAATCCTTAAAAGAGCAACAAAGCACTCGTCAGACTTTTCTTCACGAACTTGAGCTTTTATCAGGTGTCTTCAAGTATTATCGCGAATATAAAGATGACCCACTCTTTGTTTATCCTATGCGAAAAAGACACAGAGAGGCTGCGGTCGTTAAAGTGATTCGCGCTAAGAAGAAAAAGCCGATGAATCCTGAGCAGTTTGAACTTTGGACCAAAGCTCTAAGAAACCAAAGGCATGGCCTTATGAAAGAGGCCTTGGCAAGAACTCAGCGCTCGGGGGCCCTTAGAGTTAGTGAAGTGGCTGCCATCTATTGGGATGACATTGATTGGAAGAACCACTCCGTGACGATCCATAGATCTGTCGAGTGGCCAAGGACAAGAGGCATCAAGGCGTCGATTAAAGAAGGCTTCAAGAATGGGGAAGAAAAAATCATTCCTCTGTCGCCAGATGCTCAGAAAGTTTTAGAAGAGTTGAAAGCAGTGAAAAACTGCAAAACTGTTTTTAACTTGAATGGTGAACTTCTTGAATATCGATTTATTATTCACGCCTATGATTCCGCAGCGAAAGCCTTGAATCTAGATTTTAGTGGAACCCATGTGATGCGTCGAACCGGAGCAAGCTGGATCTTAAATCAAACAGGTGATATCGATTTAGCGAAACAGCTTCTTGGTAATTCCACATGGTCAAGTGTTACGCCCTATGCTCAACGGGAGTCCAAAGCGATAAAAGATTTTAATAATAAACTTTGGAATGAGAGTGAAAATCCCGAATAACCCCAGAGCCAACGGTCCAAAAACTGCGCTTAGTACGCTGACCTGGCACCCTGGAGCACCCTGGGAAAATTTTAAAATAAAATTGTTAACTGATTCATATAGTTAGCAAGGAACTGGAGGAGAGAGAGGGATTCGAACCCTCGATACGGCTTTTCAACCGTATAACGGTTTAGCAAACCGCCGCCTTCGGCCACTCGGCCACCTCTCCAAATAACGCTAAATTATTGAAACAAATACTAATTACCCGTAACTCCGTTGTCAGTCAATCTTTGGATTTGGCCTATTTGTACCCCGTTTGTACCCCAAATTCAAAAAAAGGCTAAGACTGGCAATTGCCGAAACCATAGCAAAGCCACTATTTGCAGTCAACTTTACTAATCTGTTTCAAAAACAACTCTCAGTGACTTATGTTTGGATGAAAAAGAGGGTTGGGATTATGGCATGACATGCGCTGAAAGATTTAACCTCATTGCACAGTACGGGCAGACGCTTATTCAGGGCGGCGTATTAGCTGCTACGATTTTTTTCTATAGTAAACTTGTTTCAAATGATAACCGCCGAGAAGAGCGAGCTGAAAAAGAATATCTTGAACGCAAAGTGGATGAAATTGAAACATATGCTAAGAATTCATTCCGAAAGTGTGGAACTACTATAGGTGCCCTGCAGTTAGTTGGAAAGAACTTGAGACAGAGATATTCGAACGGTGTCCCCATGATTCTTACTACCTATGACGAACTCCGAAACGAGGAGTCTGAGGCTTCATTTCCACTTACCTTAAAATTTGCTACTGCAATGGACAACTATGACAGAGAGGGCAAATGGCTAGAGTTTTATAAGATTGTTTTTGAACCGTAATGAAGTGACAAAGCCAAGGTCGCTCGAAGATCGAAAATGGGGGTGAGCATGATGACTAGCAGAGAATCAAAACGCTCGTCCGCCCCAGAACCATGAAGTCACCCGGCCAATTTCTTAGTCCAAAACCATCCTAACATTTTATGCGATTCATTTGATTGATGGCCGTTGGAGCATTCACCACTGATCAAATAAAGGCAATAACCCGCGAACAAGTATTGAAGTGAATAAAACCATTAGTAGTTAGATTTTTTGGGGGATTGATTTGCAAAATTCCTGCGACCACCGAAACATTTCCAACTTGGCCATAAAAACGCTAAGCCAAAAGTATCGTACCCACCTAGCCCCTTGCTTAGTGGAGCATAAACGAGAACGATTTTCCTCAGAGATTGGCCATCAAGGCGTGTGAATGATTTGGGTCAAGGTTAATTTTTCCTCAACGCACAACAGATGGCTTATAAGCACTGACAATCAATGAACTCTCTGGGGACTGTCTGCATCAAAATAAAACTCCGCAGTGCTGGATCCTGTTTTAATTCGTATGGTCGTTGCACCCTCAAAGCTATGAACCCATAGCTCTGAAATGCCTGAGCCTACTTTTTCTTGAATCACCAAAAAGGAACCTTCTGAGTCGCTTTGATATTGCTCAATATTGGTCTGAGTGATGATGCTCGCGTTCGAAAGAACAAAAGTAGATGACGCAGATGGAGATTGAACTTTTATCGTGAGAGCTGCAGTACCTGTTTGCTGCCAGGTCATTTGTTCATTTTCTCCATTACGGTCGAGGCCGGCGTATTTAGCATTTTTCATTGCCACCTCATCAAATTCCCCGGCGACCACTTTAATCAGATCAGACACGCTTTGACTATTCACCCTCATCACCGGAACAAATGGTTTTGCCGCGGGCAGGGGTTGAATTGAGTTCGAAGCAGTCCATTGAAAACCCGTCATAAAAGCACGACCCGAGGGAAGAGATCCCGATGCGATGAAGTGCCCATCGTTTGCTGCAAATACTGCAATGTTAGGAGTGAGAGTACCTCCGAGCTCATTACTGGAAGCCATTGTAGATTCCATCCAAATTTCACTTCCATTGTCTGTAAGTGTAGTGATTTGGACAGGACTTCCACCTCCTTGCGTCCACAACAGGATTTGTCGAGAAGCATCGCCGCTGACTGCGGAAAAGTTTACGTTACCCTGTCTCGAAGGATCGTATTTTCCTGTATTCAACATACTGTCGACAAAAGATTCAATGGAAGTCACATCGGGATTTGTCTGAGCTCCGGCAAATTTAGTGAATGCTAAACCTGTTAAAACTATTAGGCCGATCCGACTTAGTTTCATTTT
>Ga0206981_10251_pt1 | contig 15346 bp, 15 predicted proteins | sample Alteio_BWMinCont_17_FD_153312 | JGI IMG/M metagenome (GOLD analysis project Ga0206981, IMG submission 153312) | Enriched cells from forest soil in Barre Woods Harvard Forest LTER site, Petersham, Massachusetts, United States -... | ecosystem: Environmental > Terrestrial > Soil > Temperate forest >... | reverse complement strand
TACCTTTTGAATATATGCGGAATAAAAGATTTAACAGTTGAATACAAAAAATGGATAAATAAATAAATCTTCAATTCAAAGAGTCTCTCAGAAACAGAAATTCTCTAAAATAGAAATTCTAAATAAGTGACCAATATTTCGACACTTGTTGTCAGATTATTAAAGGGCTCTTCAATTTAGGACTTTAGTATTGGAGTGAAACAGACGAAGAGATAGTCGGGCAAGAATAGGTATTGTGTGGGCGAACAAAGGAGAATTTTTGTGCGGTCGTCCATTGCATTCTTTTTTATCGTCTTTCTTTTCTTTACGTACTTTGAATCTCAGAGTCTTGCGACAGTTTATGACGGTGGAGTTTACATTCCATCCAAGGTCAGCGACCACACAGATTTTGGCTCAAACGATAAAGAACCCACTGTCACAGACTTTGGAGCTGAAGCAGATCGAAACTCATTGGCGCCAGTTGGCAAAGCGTTCCATATAATAGGCGACGATCTGAAATGCTATTGGGGAAACTTTGCATATACAAAGTACGAAAAGGCCTTGATCATTTATACAAAAACACCGTTGCCAAATGACCTATGTGTTTATCAAGAAAAATTTGATCGAGACCCGATCGGATTTTCAATATCATCAAAAAATGGTGGGGTTTGCATCCCGACACGAGCGTTGTATGGACCTACTGGCGAAGGTGGGGTCCAAACTATTGATATAAAATTAATCGGTTCTCCTATTTCCTTAGCAAAATGTCTTGCGGCCACTGAAACTTACGGCTCATTCGTAGCCATAAATGGATATGTACCAATTCCCTCTTCTATTGCAGTTACCGAGGTCACGCGACGGGCAAATGACGATGCTGCGCCTACCGCAGAAAAAACTCGCGTCATTAATTCTGTAATTTCAAAGGTTCATACGTTTACAATACAGATCGCCTCTCTTACCGATTCTGACTTAGCGGCCGAAAAAGTGTCTGTGCTAAAGAGTAGGGGATTAGATGCCTTTCAATCAGAAGCGGTAGTTCAAGGAAAAAAATATTACAGAGTAAGAATAGGGCAGTTTTCGTCCCGTGGAAACGCCACTCAAAGTCAAAAAGGTATTGCAGATAAGGCCGGTGTTAAAGAGAGCGCTATATGGATTGTGAAGAATGAATAATCGGGATCTAAGTCCAAGGTCTAGCTTTTTTTTCTACCAATAACGCGACCGTCTCCTCTATTATACTTATTTAGAGGAGACAATAATGAACCAAAATCTGAGAACACTTCTTGCTAGTATCGCCGTTATTCTTTTCAATTCAGGTGCATGGGCCACAACTTATTTTGTGCTCGATGTAACTACTTCTGACGCGAATCCTGAATTAGCGCGTTCGTTAAAGTCCCTCGTTAGCTCTTCTGTCTCTGCGGCCGGTGGAGAAACAATTGATAATCAAGCTACTGCCGATTTCACGTTAAAGACCGATCTTGTTAAGCTCGGAACGGCCTATGTCCTTACAGTTACAAAAATAAAAACCGGATCACCTCCATATTCAAGTCACCAGAAAGCTACTTCAGTGGAAGAGCTTGATGATGCAGCCGATCGCGCAGTTCGTGCTGCAATACTTAGTACACCGGCAAAGCAAGACTTAAGAGTTGGCGAAGTGAAAGAGCGACAGGAAAATCAGCTTCGACGAAGAATAAATTCGCGTAATGCGACCTATTTGGGGTTTGGGGCTGCAGGTCTCTCAAATATGGGCGTCAATCTGCTCTCTTATGATTTTGCCATCGGTTACAATTGGGAAGTCACACCAAGAGCTGCGATTAAAATCCTTGGAAATATCGTTGCTTCGGGGGATTGGAAAACCTATTTTGGAATGGGACAACTTGGACTTAATCTTTTCCTAAACGACGAAGATTCATCTCCCTATCTTGGCCTTGGATTTGGTTTTGGCTTATCCGCAAGCGGAGCAACCTCCGCGACAACAGTAGGTGGGTTTGCTGGGAATTTTGGACTTGGCTACCAATTCTTCAGGACGTCCTCAACCCAATTCGATATATTTGCTGGCTATGGTGTCATTTTTGGAAATAACACAATTGGTGCTCCCGGGTATGCCGGTCTCCGAATTGGAATACTATTTTAATTGCTATCACGTTATTTCGATTTTAATCTCGCTTTCCAATTGGTTCAAAAAGCTCTTCATAAACTGAACTCTTTCTTGGGCCTCAGATTTTGCCTCATCGGTATTGAAAGTATTAACCAATTTGAAAAGTTTCGTAAAAAAGTGATCAATGGTAAATTGCTTATCATTTAATTCTCTGTTTTTTCCAAAGGGATCGCCAACATCGTAGTAGTCGGCCCCCAATCTACATCCGCATGTAACTGTCCTCATTATTCCAATAGCTCCCAGAGCGTCAAGACGATCAGCATCTTGTAAAACAGCGGATTCAATGCATGAGGGTTTTTTTCCAAGGGAATAGCTATGTTCTGTGATTACCATTTTGATTTGGTTAATTTCTTTCTCAGAATACTCTAAACCCTTTAATATTTCTTCAGCCTCCTGTGCCGCTTTCTGGCTTGCTTGATTTCTTTCCGGATGGTCCTTTGGCAGATTTACCAAATCGTGAAGCATGGCCGCTGGAATCAATATTTCTAGATCAACCTCAAGTTTGCCACCTATTTTGTTACAAACCCCAACAACTCTCATAATATGAGCATAGTCGTGGCCAGGATCGCCATTATTGTATTTTCCCTTAACTAGATCGGAGAGCCTATCAGTTCGATTTTTCATCTACAACCTCACACTATAAGAACCTTAAAAAAGAACCTTACACTATAGAAAATTTTTATCATCTACTAGCCTAATTGGCGATTCAAATTTTTAGCTCATCACCAAGCCATTTTTATTGACTATTTACCTAGCTAAAGAGGTTAGAATGGAAAAATGAAATTTGAAACTCTAGTAGGCCATAGCCTTGTTGAATCAGCGACCATGTTTTGGAGTATTTTGTGGGCGTTGATTTTAGGGTTTATTCTTTCTGCCATCACTATGGCCTTTGTCCCAACAAAAAAGATTATTTCTAGCTTAGGTAAAGCGGGGCCAAGAGAAATCGGACTTGCCGTATTCTTAGGAGCCATCAGTTCCTCTTGCTCTTATGCCGCAGCCTCCATGACCCGCAGTCTCTTTCAAAAAGGCGCTCATATTATAACAGCACTTGCTTTTATGTTCGCTTCAACAAATTTAGTTTTCGAGATGAGTTTGATTCTATGGTTGATGCTGGGATGGCAATTCGTCCTAGCCGAATTTATCGGAGGACTTATTCTTGTCTGTATTATGTCGTTGTTAGCTCAACTTTTTTTACCTATGGAGGAGTTTGAGAATATCCGTATAAAACTCAATAGCTCCACATTTTCAGGCCATTCCAACGTTTCTGAACAAACCAACGACCCTAGAACACTGGCCGGTTGGCAAGCCGTGGCGCAAGCCTTTGTAATGGAATGGCAAATGATTTGGAAAGACATCGCATTTGGCATTTTGGCATCAGGATTTCTGATGATTTTTGTTCCCGAACATATTTGGCAAACACTCTTTATGCAAAAAAACTCTAATGCAAATTGGTCGGAAAATATTCAACTTATTGAAAATGCACTTCTTGGTCCCCTTGTTTCAATCATTAGCTTTGTCTGTTCTATTGGAAATATACCGCTCGCCGGAACTCTCTATAAAGGGGGTATCAAATTTAGTGGGGCCCTCTCCTTTATTTATGCCGACTTGATTATTATTCCTCTGATACTTATTTATCGGAAATATTTCGGAGCAAAGTTGGCTTTTAGAATTGTCTTCTTGCTATACATTTCAATGGTTCTAACTGGAATGACAGTAGAGATTCTTTTCAACAAGTTTAATTGGATACCGCAGAATCAAACCATGGAAATCATTCACGGCAATGGGCTTGAGCTGAATTATACATTTTATCTAAATATATTTTTCATTCTGTTGAGTGGAATTCTGATCTGGTTATCTAAATTAGCGAAATCAGACTCACCTTCTCAGTGTTGTTAAAATATAGAGTTCCAATTAACCTTAAACCATTCCATTCTTATTTGGAGAATCCTTAGAAATCTGCTGACCAATGTCCCACAGTTCCACGACCCGCTCGTCCTTGAATTTTAAAATATGCACCACGGCGATCTCCACTCCGTCTGTACCTAATTCAATATGAGAAAAAACAACAACTTTATCTTTCTCCTCAATGGTCATACAAACTTCAAAAGACTTAGCTGGCATTTTTCTTGAACTTTCTTTCATTCCGGTCATGAGCGATTCTTTATCGCCTTTGAAGTATTGATTGTGATGTTTAAATGTCGGATGGACGTATTGGGAGTAGGCCTCATCAACCCTCCCAGACGCCGCCAGTTTGAGAAAACTGACAGCCCGTTCTTTATTTGATTTGGTTTCCGTCATATTAACCTCCTACTAAAATCGAACTATTAATGGGCGAAATTATATAAGCTTTTCACTCTAGACGAAATCGAAAAATAATCGTAAAAATAGCTGAAATATTTTGCCACGTATATCAACATCTGAACTGAGGAGAACTAATATGTCTATTTCTAAAATCACACCCATTTTAGTAGTTGAGTCGGTAGAGGCGAATCTTCCCTTTTGGAGTGAACAAATGGGTTACGAGATCGTACATACCGTCCCCCATAATAAAGATATTGGATTTGCAATTTTAAAGAAGGGTGAATCCGAAATTATGATCCAATCCTCGGCAAGCGCAAGTGAAGATTTAAGAATTCCTGAAGCCCATCGCCCCGGAACTGTAGTTTTATATGCTGATGTGGATTCCGTAGACAAGGCCCTTAAGTCAAACAGAGATGGCGAGGTTTTGATTGCAAAAAGAAAAACTGACTATGGCGCCACAGAAGCGTGGATTAAAACTCCGTCGGGAACTATTCTTGGGCTTGCAGAATTTGCCAAGAAGTAATCTCTACGATTCCAGAAAACATCGCGCCATAATCATCGCGTAGATTTATTTCACTAGTACGTTATGAAATTGCCAAGGATCGTCAGTATCGATGTCGTCCGGAAATAACCCCGGGCGGCCTTGAATAGGAGTCCAGTCCGTATAGTATCCCTTCACCGGGCCAAGATAGGGTAATTGAAAATCCAGGCACTTTCGGAAATCCATTTCATCGGCTTCGACAATTCCCGCATTTGGATTTTCTAAGGCCCAAGCCATACCCGCAATGACAGCCGACGTCACTTGCAATCCCGTCGCATTTTGATGTGGCGCCACTCGTCTGGTTTCTTCGATCGTGAGGTGAGAACCATACCAATAGGCATTCTTACTGTGGCCGTAGAGGAGAACCCCAAGTTCGTCCATGCCATCTAGAATTTCACTTTCGTCTAGAATATGTTGCTTGTCCTGTCGCTTGCCTGCGCTACCAAACATTTCTTCCAAAGATAATATGGCGTCATTACAAGGGTGATAGGAGTAATGGCATGTAGGCCTGAATTCAGGTTTAGCTTTCGGTCCCAATGTAAAATAATCTGAAATGGAAATAGCTTCATTGTGCGTGACGAGTCGTCCATATTGTGGGCCAGCGGTTGGACACCAGGTTCTCACACGCGTGTTGGCGCCGGGCTGAAGTAGGTAAATTCCCGCCTGACATCCAAAATCATGACGGCGTCCAGAGGCTGGCATCTTTTTTTCATTGGTACCCCAACCCAACTCCGCAGGTTGCATTCCTTCACTTACAAATCCTTCAACAGACCAAGTATTAACAAAGCAATTCATTGATTTCGGTTTTTTTGCCCGCTGAGAGTCCCGCTCGGAAATATGGATTCCCTTGACCCCCACATTTTGCATAAGCTTTGCCCATTCTTCTCTGTTTTTTGGAATAGTAAATGTCACGCCTATGTCTTTTGCTATATTAACAAGGGCTTCCTTGACAAACCATGAGACCATCCCGGGATTAGCACCACAACATGAAATAGCTGTCATGCCTCCTGGATTTTTAGCTTTTTCCTCGAGAATGGTTTCCCGCAGAGCATAATTTGACCTGATCGAATTGTTCTTCGATTTATCGAAGTAAAAACCCGCCCACGGCTCTACAACGGTATCAATATAGAAAGCCCCTGTCTCTCTACAGAGCTTCATCACATCTAGAGAACAAACATCTACAGAAAAATTGACACAAAAACCTGCCCCTTGCCCATTTTTTAAAAGCGGAGTTAATACCTTTTTATAATTTTCTTTTGTGATTCCAACTTTTAAAAATTTTATCCCTCGCTCATCCAAAATATTTCGGTGGGTGTCTGCAGGGTCTATGACTACGATCTGCTTTTTATCAAACTCAAAATGTCTTTCCAGTAATGGAAGACACCCTCGTCCGATGGAACCGAATCCAATAATAATGACCGGGCCAGAGATTTTCCCGTAAATTTTTGAAGGAACATTTGACATTTTTTTAACCCCTCATATATTTTTTTCTATTATAATAAATACCTATGCCCGCTAGAACTCCCACAAAAACGACACCTACCTGAATGAGACTTCCTTCTTCGCCCATCGCTGAAAAAATGGCGACACAAATTACTATAGCGATAGGGGGAATACTCATCAAGGCGAGTCCCCATGTTGGAAGCGGTACTTTAAAAGGTCTAACAAGTTTTGGATCTTTTTTCCTCAATGCGATAAGTGACAAGAATTCTAATGCAAGGCCAAAGGCATAAAATAAAACATCTACTACCATTAATTTTTTGAGGGAAAGCGCGCAAAAAGCTGCGACGACAACAGACATTGAAATGAGTGCGACATACGGTGCACCCGTGCGCGGGGATTTGCGTACTAAGATTTTTGGTAACCACCCATCAATGGCCATAGTGGTGGGAAGATACGCCACACACAATAAATTACTATTATACAGAGCCCAAATAGAAAATAAGGCGGCTCCCCCTCCTATCCAACCCAACCAGACACCTCCAAGTTTTTCAGCGATGAAAGGCCAGCCAGATGTATCGCCCCAATCCGCTGGATTTAGTGTCACTTTAAAGCCGGCGAGAAGAGGAATTACGTAAGAGGAAATTATGATTAACAGAGATAGACCCAACGCTCGCGGAAAATTTTTCTGGGGATTTTCTGCCTCTGAGGCGCAAGTCGCCAAACTCTCCCAACCTGAATAGTTCCAAAGTACTATTGCCAGTCCAGCTGCGAGGGAGGATGGTTTGAGAAGAAAATGCGTAGGCATTGAAACGGCCGTTCCCAGATTGGACCAATTCCCATGAAATGACCCCCAGATCGTCATTAATATAAACGGAAATGATACTAGGAAAAGATTGGCCAAAGCATTCGTTCCAACAGCACTTGCTCCTCTGATATTGAAGAGCAGACTCACGAAAACAAACGTCAATGAGATTCCGATTCTCAGACAAGCCATTTCTAGACCTGGGTTATTTATCGCTGGAAAAAAATAACTTAAATATGAAACGAAGAAAACTGGAAAGATGGCCATATTCGCTGCTGAATAACATAGAGACCACCAACCCTCCTGAAAGCCCCAAAAAGGCCCTAACCCACGCTTAACCCATATATAATATCCGCCGTCCTCAGGAATTGCTGAAGAAAGTTCGGCCACCATTAATCCAATGGGAATGGCCCAAAAAACCGGTAACGCAACCACTAATACCAAGGTCCAAAAAGGACCTACGGTTCCAACAAGCGCTTCGAGACCGTATGCTCCGCCCGATACGGTGAAAAAAATGATGCCGACCTGGGCCCACAGACCCATCTTCTTGATTCCATTTCTCTCACTATTTAAATTTTCCATTTCGTTTACGGCAGGTCCCCAAAACTCCAAACTCCGGAGATAGCAGCTGCGTGAGCATCTTGTTTCTTTAATGTATCTAATCCAAATCCCTTTTCAATAGTTCTAAGCAGGTCGTAATGATTGTAACTCGTATTGGATTTTGATCCCCCTATCACGCCATAACCATGAAATACAGTATAGACTTGATTCGTATCCCCCTTGCATGAGGTTAACTTCTCTTGAGTCACTTGGGGACCAACGGTGTTACATTCATTTTCATCAAAGGTAACTATAAGAAGCACATTATTCTTAAAGTAGTCCGTCCCGACGAGTGGGCCAAAAGTACTTTTGAACCAATTTTCTCCATAAACAATATTTGTGTCATGAGTATCATTATCCATGTTGGGCGTGTAAAAAGAGAAGTCCGGAAGGTCTTTTTTATTTACATCAACAGCAAATTGGGACGCCTCTACAATATTGGCACACTCATTAGTCTTAGAAACGTTCGTGTAACTGATAAACGGTGTGTGTTTTCGAACATACCTACCGTCTGCGGCCCCCAGAAAACAATTTCCCGGATAGTTTTCAGCATAGAGTTTCCATGTCTTCCCTTTTTTCTCAAGCAGATTCCCTAAATGTTGAACATCTAGATCGTGGGTTAAGTCATCAATAACACCCTGAGTATCCCCTGAGGTCAAGGCTATATAATTGGGTTGCGAAGGATGCGCGATGGCGTGGTAGTTAGTTAGCAAAGCCCCTTCGTCCGCTAGTTGTTTAAAAAAAGGCTGCGAAAGCGGTTTGTCTATATTTTCATTCTCAAATATAACAAGGACTACTTTTTTAAACGGAGCAGTTGTACTTGCAGCCGACCTTGTTGCTTGCATGTGTTGGCAGGATATAAGTGTTACCAACACAATCAGAGACAAAAGAATCTGCCAAAATGATTTTAAAAAATAATCGCTCATAAAAAAATTCTCCTCAGTTCTTTTGTCCTAAAGATTCCATCTCTTTTATAATCATATCCGCAGTTACCACTCTGGCTTGTCTTGAAAAAACTTTTTCAGTCAAAACACGGTGAACTTCTTCATCCTGGTCGAAACAACAATCTTTGACTATCACACACTGAAAGTCCATATCAGAGGCCTGGCGGATAGTTGAAAGAACAATACCACTGGTTGAGAGTCCAAAAAGTATAAGCGTGGTGATCTCCTGTGAACGAAGGATCATTTCAAGATCATTTCCGGAAAAAGCACTGACCCGGTGCTTGACAATGATGATTTCATCTTTTTCTGGTGCTACCGATTCATGAAACGCGGCCGAGTCCGAGCCCAAAATAAATCGGCCAGTTTGACGAATCATTCCAAACATGGGGTGACGTGGATGTACCTCTGGATATCCACCACGAAATCCGATGCCGATATGAATAACAGGAATATGCGCTAAGCGTGACGCTTTCACAACTTTGGACGCCAAGGGAAATATTTTTTCCGAACCCGGCACAAAGCCTACAATTCCTTTTTGACAATCCAGAGTCAGAAGCGCTGCACTTTTTAAATCAACTTTTTGCAGATCGGGCACGGAGATCTCCTTTAGTCTTAGATTTTCCTAAATAACATATAACCCGTCATTTTTTTTGATTTTTCTAGAGTCGTTTTGCCGGCAAAAATTTTAAAAAATGGAACCCACCAAGGCATCGGAACCTTACGACTATACTTTATTGCCACTTCGTCAGAGTACTGAATTTCTTGGGGTACCCAACCGCATTTCAGAAAAAATCCTGTCCAATCTTTTGGATAAAATTGAAATGGAGCCTTCTCCATTCTTTTTGTTATGGCTCTAGTTTTTAAATATCGATAAATTCTAGGGTCGAAAAACTCTGTGATCCAGTATTTAATATTCTGTTGCCCATATAGATCTTTTGCCAACAAAGTAACTTGCCCCTCGTCAAGATAGGGAATAACTCCTTCAGTCAGGACAAGAGTTTTTTTAGATTGAGAACTGATCTCAGATAGAAACTCGCTTCTTTTTTTGAAATCTCCTAAATCAAGCTCTACTCGTGTGAGTTGGCACTTCGGTTTTTCTAAGTTCAAAAGTTTATTTTTTAAAGCGATGATATGGGAGTAATCGACCTCGATCCATTTTAAATTGTTCGGAAAATTCATGCGATAGGGCCTTGTGTCAAGACCCGCTCCTAAATTGAGCACCGTATCAACGCCTTCTCCAACCAGTTTTTGAATAAAACTATCGATCATGACGGTTCTTGATATCACCGACCATTCCGTGTAGCGCCCAATGGATCTCATGCCCGCGGCAATTTTTTTTCCGCGTTCGCCAATAAGCACTTTAGCTAGTGGGTCCCGAAAAAGGGCGTCAGCTCTCTCCGTTTCTTTGGCGCGATAATACGCCACCCACAGAGCTGTATCAGAAACGTGATCTATTTTGATTTCATCTGAAACTACATTTACCCCAAGCATGAATTGAATCTTACGCTTTAAGTTGGCCTATGGCAAATGGTTGAGGCAATGATTAATCCCTCTTTATTGCCGCATTGCTAACGAAATGGGGACCTGTTACATTTTTAACCATGTGGAAAACTATTAAGGCCTACAAGGCCAATGACCCGGCAGCAAAAAGTATAGCAGAAATCATTTTCCTTTATCCGGGGCTACGCGCTATTGCTTTTCATCGTCTGGCCCATCTTTTGTACAGATTACGTCTATATTTTTTAGCGCGGCTAGTTTCAGAAATAGCTCGGTTTATGTCTGGAATTGAAATTCATCCCGGCGCCAAAATTGGTAAAGGGGTTGTTATAGACCATGGCATGGGAGTTGTGATTGGCGAAACTGCTGAAGTCAGTGACGGCGTCTTGATATATCAAGGGGCCACTCTTGGAGGCTCACAATTAAATTCAGGAAAAAGACACCCAACTATAAAAGAGAATGTGATTATAGGTGCCGGGAGTAAGATAATCGGTCCTATCATAGTCGGAGAAGGGGCCAAGATCGGTGCCAACGCCGTCGTATTGACAGACGTGGCCTCTTATTCCAATGTGGGTGGAGTCCCCGGCCGAGTTCTTTCTTCAAATAATAAAGGAGCCTCATTATGAAAGTTTATTCAGACATTACAAAAACTATCGGTCAAACACCTCTTGTTAAAATGGTTCGTGTTGGAAAAGATCTTCCAGCTCAAATTTTTTTGAAATTGGAATTCTTTAATCCTCTCGGATCAGTAAAAGATCGCATCGCACTTAATATGATCGAAGGGGCTGAGCTCACTGGAAAATTAAAAAAAGGAATGACGGTTTTGGAACCTACAAGTGGAAACACAGGCATTGGTCTAGCCTTCGTCTGCGCTTCGAAGGGCTATGATTTAACTCTAGTTATGCCAGAGACTATGTCCCTAGAAAGACGAACTCTCCTCTTGCTTCTGGGCGCCAAAGTAATTCTTACCCCTGGACCATTGGGTATGAAGGGCTCCATAGCAAAATCAATTGAACTCGCTGAAAAAGACAAGAATCTGTATTTGACTAGGCAATTTGAAAATCCCAATAATCCTGCCGTTCACCGAGAAACCACAGCCCTTGAAATTTGGCGCGATACCGATGGTCTAGTCGACATTATTGTTGCGGGAGTTGGAACCGGGGGAACTCTTACGGGTGTTGGTGAAGTCCTTAAAGCCAAGAAACCTTCAATCAAAATGGTGGCTGTTGAACCCGCTGAGTCTCCTGTTATTTCTGGAGGTAAACCGGGCCCACACAAAATCCAAGGAATTGGCGCCGGTTTTGTCCCGGAAAACCTCAATATTAAAATGGTTGATATCATCGAGAAAGTGACAAGCGAAGAATCCATGGCTATGGCGAGACGGGTGATCAAAGAGGAAGGAATTCCAGTTGGAATCAGTTCTGGCGCCGCAGTTGAGGCTGCCTTACGACAGGCCGGGAAACTGGAGAACAAGGGTAAAATCATTGTCACTATCATTCCAAGTTACACCGAGAGGTATCTCTCAACTCTACTTGCAGAAAAAGAGCGCATAGAAGCCACTCAATTGACAGTGACTGCCGTTGATGAAAAGTATCTTAGCCAAATTCAAAATCAAACAGTTTGATTAAGAATTCAAATCTGACCTATGACTCTCTGTCGATGCGAGAAGATCAGCCATGTCGTTAGCATGTTCTTCCTCATCTTCAAGTATGGACTCAAGCATTCTACGAGTCGTTGAATCACTTGTTCCAAACCACTGAATTAGTTTCCTATAAACTTCAATGACAATTCTCTCAGCAAAAAGATCTTCTTGAATCATGCCGAGAAGATCTCTCGCATGCCCATATTCCGTACCGGCTCGCGATAAAATAGTAGAAGGATTAAAATCGGCATCTCCGCCCAATTGATCTATCCTCTCTGCAATCATCAGCATGTGAGTTTCTTCATTTTTAGCATGCTCTCTGAATTGGGCTGCTACTTGCGGAAAATCAATTCCCTTTGCCGCAATCTGGTGGTGTCGGTATCGAAGGACACAGAGAATTTCAGTGGCGAGGACTTCGTTCAGAAGCTTACACGCTCTTTCCACATCCAGAGAATAATCACCAGTAACAGCCCCCAGTTCGAGAGATTGTAAGGCGTTTTTTCTAATCTCTTCGATATTTAGCAATCCATCACCTACATGAGTTTCTTTCATAAATTCACCTACAAGTTAGGGTCTACATTCTGTTCCTCAGGATGGCGTTCTGCATCGATGTCTTTTTGTCCACCTTGTGGTCCACTTTGCCACGACTGCTTACGTTGATTTTCCTTGGGCTTAGCATTTGTATTCTCACCTTGTTTGTTTTTCACCTTGTTAAAGGATGAACCTGGGCGCTCACTTTTTTTCTGTGAATTATTTGCTTCAGTAGACATAGTCTTCTCCATAGCTCTATCAACTAGTTTAAAAATCAATTCGGGGAGTTAAAGTGCAAGATCTTTGCCCGTATGAAATGCGTTTATTTTTAATTAAATTTGAATGGGCGAGACAAAATGACAAGACCGTGTTCTCGACGCGGCCATGAAGAAAAGAACCTATTGATGTTTTTCAATTATTTTTTCTTTGCGAAATTCGCAACCGTGCTGGCAAGAAGGACGGCTTCAATTGGCTTAGCTAAGTGGGCTTGAAAACCCGCCCTTAGCGCTCGATCCACATCTCCCGATGCCGCATAGGCTGTAAATGCAATTGCAGGTATTTCACCACCCTGACTCGGCGACCTGGCCCTTATTTTCCGAAGTAAAGAATATCCATCTTCATCTGGCATGGCAATATCGCAAAGTATGATATCGGGTTTGTTTTTCTCTAAAGCTAGCAAGGCTTCTTTGGCGGAATTGACCGGAATTGTATTTGCTCCAAAAGAATTCAAGACCTCTTCTATCGTTTCTAGCGAAACTTCTTCATCGTCAACCAACAGAACTGAGATACCCTCTAGACCGATGGATTCTGATTGTCCACCGCCAGGAGTTCCGACCATATGAATTATCGGTCCCGTTGATTCTTGCTCGCCAGTCTTTTTTTGTACGGCCGTCAATTTCTGTTCGCTTGTCACTTCTTGTTCACCAGTCATTTCATGTTCATCAGTCAATTTTTGTTCAGTTGACGCTTGCGATGAAATCGTCGACGAGGCAATGGGGAGAAAAACTGAAAATGTAGAACCCTTGTCGTCCCCCTCACTTTCTGCTCGAACCATTCCGCCCATCGTTTTTACTAAATCATTGACGATGGCAAGACCTATCCCTAATCCCCCATGAACACGGGTAGAAGAACTGTCTGCTTGGGAAAATCGCTTGAAGAGACGGGGCAAGAACTCCGGTTTCATGCCTTTTCCATGATCAATAACTTTTATCGAAACATAGGAACGACCCTGCTCTTGAGTGTCCTCAACCCGCACATTGATTGTGCTTTTATTTGGTGAAAACTTAATGGCGTTGGTAAGAAGATTCCAAACGATCTGCTGCAGTCTTGCTGAGTCCCCTAAAACCTTACCATGACTTGGATCAATTTCAGTTTCAATCTTGATAGATTTATTTTCTGCCGTTGGATGCACGGCCTCGATGGCTGCCTGGATGGCTTCGACTGGGTAAATCTCTTTTATATCCATTGCGAGTTTGCCTGATTGAATGCGAGAAATATCAAGTAAGTCGTCAATTAACTGACCTTGAGTTCTCGCACTTTGTACAATCGCATCAATCGAAGTTTTAAACTTTTCAGGATCCATTATTTTCATACGTTGTATCATTTGGGCCCGTCCCAAGATGGATGTAAGCGGCGTGCGAAGTTCATGGGAGAGAGTCGCTAAGAACTCATCTTTTATACGGTTAGCGCGGTCTGATGTTTCACGGGCCCTGGTCTCTACTCCCAAGACTCGAGCTGTTTCTACTTCCAGATGTTTTCTCTCAGACATGTCACGAATAATAGCCGTCACGAATGTCTCACCGCCAGATTTCATGGGACTAAGAGAAATATCGATTGAAAATTTGGTCCCGTCTTTACGTTTGCCATATAAATCAAGCCCAGTTCCCATCGCTCTGGAAATGGGTTGGTCCTCCAAATATTTCGCATGGTTTATCATATGGACTTTTTTGATATTATCCGGGACCAAGGTGTTCATGGGTTGACCTAGTAGTTCGCCCTCACTATAGCCAAATAGAGTTTCAACCCGCTTGTTGGCAAAATCGATAATACCTTTTGAATTAACAATGAGAATTCCCTCATGGGCTGATGTTAAAAGATTACGGTATCGATCTTCAGTTTGCCTTAATTTTAGTTCAGTTTGTTTTCGCTCAGTGTAATCTTCTATAGCAACAAGGACAGCTTCATTTCCTGAACCAGGTAAAAAAACCTTTCTTGAATTCAGGATCATCGTCCTATGCCCTATACCAGGAAAATCCTGTTCCACTTCAAAATTTTGGAACTGAATCCCATTAGTCATGGTTTCATCAACTAAATGCAAAAGTTTTGGAATATTCCAAGAGCCTCCGCCAAGGTCGGAAAAAAATCTCCCTTCGGTGTCAAGTTGACTCACTTGAAATTTTTTGTAAAAGGGTTCATTGGCACTCTTAATTCGTTTATCCGTGCCAATAATAACAAGTGGGATGGGAAGTGTTTGAAGTATAGTGGAAGCGTCGTCATGGGCTTTCTTAAGTTCTTCATTTCGTGTATTGAGTTCGTCGTTTACAGTTGTGAGTTCCTCATTGACGGCTTGGAGTTCTTCTTTTGCTGTTTCTAATTCTTCATTGGTGCTTTGCAGTTCTTCGTTTGTAGATTGAAGTTCTTCGTTGCTAGAAGTCAATTCTTCCTGAGCTGTTTCATACTCTTCAATGAGTGACTGTTGATACTCGCGGTCGGCAGATGCTTTTCGCTCAATATCAAGAATTTTCTGGGCATTCGAATTTCTTGCCGACTTTTCAGAAGCCTTTTCGGCCTTTCTTTGTGCTTTTGTTTTTGCCCTTTGTTTTTTGGTATTCGGAACTTCCTCAAAAAAAACAGAATAACGTTGCTCTTCGGATTTGGCGGTCGGACTTAACGGAATTACATTAATATTGAA
>Ga0206981_10249_pt1 | contig 15371 bp, 16 predicted proteins | sample Alteio_BWMinCont_17_FD_153312 | JGI IMG/M metagenome (GOLD analysis project Ga0206981, IMG submission 153312) | Enriched cells from forest soil in Barre Woods Harvard Forest LTER site, Petersham, Massachusetts, United States -... | ecosystem: Environmental > Terrestrial > Soil > Temperate forest >... | reverse complement strand
CAAAACCTTGGACTGCCACGCGAATTTTGTTGAAGATGTTGATGCAGAGCAGATTAGCAATGAAGCCTTATTAGAGTTAGATGTTGATTTGTTGATTCCCGCGGCAATGGAAGATCAAATCACGATAGAAAACGCAAAAAAAATTAAAGCGCCAGTGATTTTAGAAGTGGCTAATGGTCCTATTACTTTAGAGGCGGAGCCTATTTTACTCGATAAAAACTGCTTAATTATTCCGGATGTTTTAGCCAATGCAGGCGGCGTTACGGTAAGTTATTTTGAGTGGGTGCAAAATAAATCGGGATACTATTGGACTGCTAAAGAAGTCTCTGATCGACTAGAGGCGATTATGACGAAAGAATTTGACGTCATCTATCAGTCTATGGAAAAAAATAAAATAGACATGCGCGTTGCAGCCTATGCTCATGCTTTAGATCGTTATGGAGAGGCTGTTGCTGCATTAGGGACGGAAGGATTTTTTGATAAAGAGAATATACGCTCTTTAGTAACCGAATAAACAATGAAAACAAGGTAAGCACAATGTCAAATAACTTTCTTGAAATCGCACGTCTAGATTTGTTGGAACCGGCGGGATTGACAGAGACGCAACTGCAAAAAGTTTTAATGAGTGTTTTGGGCACTAATATTGATAATGCAGATTTGTATTTTCAGTCGAATTACTCTGAATCATGGGTGCTAGAAGAAGGCATCATTAAAGGCGGCAGTTATAATATCGACCGCGGCGTGGGTGTGCGTGCCATGAGCGGCGAAAAAACTGGATTTGCTTATTCTGATGATATTCTTATGCCTACCTTGGAACAAGCAGCTCGTGCTGCACGAAGTATTAGCCATCATGAAGGGTCGCAGGCAATTCAAAACTGGCGCTGGACCACAGGGCATGCATTGTATCTTCCGGTGAATCCTTTGCTTTCCTTAAGTGAAACAGAAAAAGTGGCTTTACTACAGCGCGTGGATGTTTACACACGCAAACTGGATCCTCGGGTTATCAAGGTGAATGTTAGTTTAGCCGCTGAGTATGAAACGATTTTAGTTATGGCAAGTGACGGCCATCTTGCTGCCGATGTGCGTCCATTAGTGCGTATGAATGTGAGTGTCGTCGTCGAGCAAAATAATCGTCGCGAACATGGTTATGCGGGTGGTGGTGGCCGATTTGACTATCGTCAGTTAATTGAAAATGATAATGCTCTACAATATGGACGTGAAGCCGTGCGCCAAGCGTTAGTGAATCTAGAAGCGGTGGATGCACCCGCTGGCACAATGACTGTCGTGCTAGGACCAGGTTGGCCTGGTGTTTTACTGCATGAAGCCGTGGGTCATGGCTTAGAGGGTGATTTTAACCGCAAGGGAACGTCGCTTTATAGCGGACAAATGGGGAAAAAAGTTGCAAGTTCTCTTTGCACGATTGTTGATGATGGTACGTTACCGAATCGTCGCGGATCATTGAATGTTGATGATGAGGGCACGCCCACTCAATGCACGGTATTAATTGAAAACGGTATTTTGCGCAATTACATTCAAGATAAGAAAAATGCGCGTTTGATGGGAATGGAATCCACCGGTAATGGCCGACGTGAATCTTATGCGCATGCGCCTATGCCGCGGATGACCAATACGTATATGTTACCTGGTCAATCAGATCCACAAGAAATTATTGCCTCTGTCAAAAAAGGCATTTATGCCGTGAATTTTGGTGGTGGCCAAGTTGATATTACCTCCGGGAAATTTGTTTTTTCAGCAAGTGAAGCCTACTTGATAGAAAATGGAAAAATTACCTGTCCCGTAAAAGGTGCAACATTAATTGGTAATGGGCCGGATGTTTTAACCAAAATTTCTATGGTAGGGAATGATTTGAAGCTAGATTCGGGTATTGGTATTTGCGGTAAAGACGGACAAAGTGTGCCGGTGGGAGTTGGGCAGCCAACATTGAAAATTGATGCGCTAACGGTGGGTGGTACGGCGCATAAATAAGTTTTAATAAAATATCGGCAGCGAGCTCCACTGAACTAATCGTGCCCGTGCCCGATTGCGTGCCCGCGCCCGTCTTTTCCCATCAATTTTAATCAGTTACAAATTGAGTCATTTTATCTTGAGATAATACCCCTAATACTTTTGGCATGATTGATTGGAAAAGACGGGCGCGGGCACGATAGTTCAGTGGAACCCGCCGAATAGATTCTTTTTTACTCAAATACCCCCAACAGATGGAATTTTTGTGATATAATTTGTTTCAATTTTAACCAATCACAAATATTAAGAGTCTCAAACATGCTTATCCGAAGAGAAATTTCTGAAACAAAAGAAGATGCCCTGCCTTTATTAATGAGTTACTTAGAAGACTATAATCCGTTAACGTCCCTCTATACGCGTTATTTAGCGGCTACTTTGCTTAATGAGGCAGCTCATACCAATGATAATGAAGAAAAAATTAATAAAATCAATGCGGCAGAAGCGCTTTGCCCTAATATTGGCCCTACATGCCGCATCGCAAGAGCGGGGGCTTATTTGGCGCTGTCAAAACCTAATCCTTCAAAAGTCCTAGTTGACCTTAATATTTCTGTCAATGAAGAAGATCCTTATATATGTGTAATGAGCTCATATTTGCGCGGCATCAGTTACCTAAATCGAAAACACTTTGCGCTAGCCCAACATTGTTTCTTTCAAGCCATGCGTAAGGAGTGGGAAAATAATATCCCGTCTCTGTGTGAATCTGAGATGCATACTGTATTAAAGTCGCTTGCCGAATGGAACACGGCTAATTTGAAGATTATACAGTCTCTATCTGCAGGGATAGAGACATTAGTTTCCTTAGCTGTACCCAGTGAAAAAGTGCAAAAAGTTATAGAAAAGAAATCCAAAATTCTTGAAACCAATGAGGCGCAGCGCTTACTTGAAAAAGATAATGATCTGCAGCTAATGGCTTGGCGGTTTAGAGTGGCTGCACAAGAAGATAATATAAAACAGGGAAAAAGTACCGCCTTGGTTACAAGCTCGCACTATAAAATGCAAGAGCGTGCAAGAATAAGCAAAGAATTAATTGCAAGTGCTAACAAAATTTCAGGCTACCTTGGCCAGCCAACAAATGGGATTTGCGCCACGACGACACAGATTTCTAAGTTAAGTCAAATAAGCAAACTGACTGACTTATACGAAAAACTCGATATCAATCCTAAGATGTTCACACTTTTTGACTTCATGCATATTCTAAAGCTCGACTTTGTAGATATGCAAAAAGCCTTGCATCATCTCAACCCAAACATCAGTTCCAAAACGCTTAAGGCAGCAGCCGTGCTCATGACTGAAAACTATGATCTCATCTTAGAATCAAACCCAGTACCAATGGCTCTTGCTAAAGGTTTGGAAGTCTTGTTTGAGGAATTTAAGCCAATCTTGTTCCCACTAGGCTGCTATTTTCTTCAAGCTCTCAATTGGATCCTAGCAGGAAAGTATAAGGAGGCGCTTGATGCGCTTGAAAAAATAATTCCTTTAGCCGCAGATAGTTATTATTATCTTGAAAAAAATGATAGCACACCTGAAAGTATAGTAATAAAAAATGCACGCTATATGTATGCTAGCTGTCTATTTAATTTAGAAAATAAAAAACTGAAAGGAAATTTCAAAGAAACGGTGAGATATTTCCATCATGCTGTATCCGCCGATTCAGATATAAGATCACCGGCCTTAACTTCTACAAGCGCAAGAGAATATCTCAAACTTTTATTTGCTGCTATGCAAACATTACAGCCCAAAATGGACGAAGACAGGCTGAAGAGGACAATAGAGCAGGCAACGAAGAAATCATGGGAGAACATAACCCAATTAGAAAAATTCAACCATGTTATTCATTTACTTAATCGAGGAGACGCTCTAGCTGCTTTTTCTACTATCCATGCAATAATCGCTAGAGATCCCTACATTAGTGCCAGCTATCCTTTCATAGCAACTGTTTTGTATGACAATAAACGTTACCAATCTTCTGATTTGAAAACACAAGAATCTGCATCTATAAACGCGCATTTGAATTTAAGCATTTCAGTTATTTTAGGTATGTATATCGATACTCAAGAAGATACTTTAGCCATGTTTTATCGACACTTGCGCAATTGGCATTTAGAGAAAGGTGAATTATTAGAAAGCCAAGCTGTACATGAGCGCTTATTGGCTTGTCCTGATTTAAAGGATTTTAACGCTGAAAATGAAATATTTTCGACTAAATTAGAACAGAGAGGGGATGAGTTAAGTCGTTATGAAGATAAACTTATCGCATATCTATTTGCTAACCAGATTTTTGAAAGCAAGCAAATAACAGATAAAATAAATGACGTGGAAAAACTCATTGCTGAAGCAATAGCCCCAGCGGCTTGCGCAATAGCAGCGGCAACAGCGACACCTGAAGTCGCGTCCGCTGTTCATCAAAAAGAACAAGATGAAAAACCCGTTAGCGCAAAAGCAAAACGCAAAGCTGATAAGAAGGCTAAAGCCGAAGCTAAGATAAAAGAAGATGAAAAAAAGGCTGAACTTGAAAAAGAAAGGGCGCAGCGTAAAGCTAATAATAAGCGCGAAGAAGATGAAGCCAAAACCGAAGCTAAAATAGCAAAAGCGAAAGCAAAAAAAGAGAGGCGGATTGCAGCCGAAGAGCGAGCACAAGAAGCGGCACAGCTCGAAATAGCTAGAGCTGCTGCACAACGGCTGCTTGCTCTTCGGGAGCAACTCAACTCCGTGCAACAGCAGCTGATTACAGAGCAAGAGTCACATAGGCCTCTTGTTGCGGAAGTTAAAATGCAAGAAAAGCAAAAAACTTTCATTCTCTATCAAGTCAAACAATTTCAACAAAAAACACAGAAAAATCTACAGTGGGTATTGAAAAATCATTATATAGGATTGCAAAGGCAAACTTGGCTTACTAGAGCAAAGCTCTTGCAAGCACTCAAAGACGATAAGCAAAACACACCCGCAATGATTGTAACGAAATATTATCAGGAATGGGTAAACCAAGCTGCAAGTGCTCAAGAGGCCCTTCTACAAGCATTCACCAACCCACCGCAATACAAAGATGTCGCAGCTCATCCCATGCCAGTTGATATTATTTCAATTGAATCTCATGCAGCAGTTCTCGATCTTCAACCGGTCGCCGAAGATGTGCAATTTGAAACAGAAAGTTTTCTGAGCGCACAATTAGACTTACGTCAGCAGGAGCTGGATTTCATACAATCCAAAAATCGTCCCCTTAGGGCAATAAAGCATGACCTTGAAGAAGAAATAATGCTTATCCAGAGCCAAGCAAAACAAGATTTGCGAAGAGTGCTGGAAATGCAGAGAGAGTTATTAGAGGAGCATTATCAGAAACAGATGCAACAAGCTGAAAAAGGGCAGGCTGCACTTTTACGGTTATTGGTAAGAGTGAATGGAATAAAGGGAATGACAGAGACATTACAAAAATACTTTTGGAAATGGATGAAACGGATTAAGCGTAATCAACTTGAGTTGATACAGTCATTTAATTTGCTGCTAAATCCTCCCCAGGACACAACTCGAATAGCGCCACTTCAAATAGGCGGTACAGATGGACAATTACAGATAGGTTTATTGCAACGACAGTTACTGGCACTACAAAATGCTAATCTGTTTCTTTGCCAACAAAATCATAATTTATTATATGGATATCCGGGAGTTTTTATGCAGCAGCAAGTAGTGCCAGAGCAGCAGATAGAAGTGCAGCCTGCATACTGGCAAGCACTCTTCCACTCCCCGGCAATAAATCAAGCTGTGGCATCGGCATATGGGAATACCCCCCCAGTAGCTTCTGTGGTTACCGGCACTTCTTTAACCTTATTTCAACCCAAAAAGAGAGAACTCTATGTGTCGCGCAATCTTAAAAAAGACACAGCTAATGATATGAAGAGACTATGTTTCTAGAGTATCTCTTAGATAACGGAAGAGGGCAGTATCTGCGCCGAAAGGTTTGCCGGTTTTACTTTGCTTTTGCGCATTACGAATGAGTTGGCGTAGTTGTTGATTGTCAGTGGCAGGATATTTATTCGCAAAATCTTGCATTATTTCATCACCGCCTTCAATTAACTGATCTCGCCAACGTTCGATCTGATGAAACTTCGCTTTACTGAGATGATCTCGGCGTAGAATTTGGGAAACGGCTTCTTCAATGGGGATGACGTCGATGTGCCGCATCAATTTACCAATATATTGCAATTGACGGCGCTTAGCCTCGTGGCTTTTGAGGCCACGAGCTTCTATTATTGCATCTGAAAGCGTTGTTGTGAGTGGAACTTTTTCAAGTTGAGCTGCGGGAAGTAATACCAACAGTTCACCTAATTTTTGCAGAGCCAGCATCTGCTTTTTGCGTAGCGTCTTACTGTCACGTTCGGGTAAATCTTCTGGCTCCTGCATTTTCATTTCACTCTGTTTAACTGGGTGTTTCAGTTGGCTGCGAGCATGTCTTAGGAAACAGGTTTGTTTTCTTCGGTGCTTTTAGCTGCTTTATGGTGGTGATGATGTTTGCCTGCATGGCAATGGCACTTGTGATGCTTCTTAACGGCATGATGATGCTTCTTAGCAACAACCGGTTTTGTATTTGCAACGGTATCTGTGGTTGTCGTTGTCGTCGTTGAAGCGGCATCATTTTCAGCAACAGCTAAGTTTTGGCTGGAGCCATTTTGTGGCTGTACAGTTTGCAAAACATCATTTGGGTTTGTCGCATTTTCGTCAGCAGCAAATGCTAAAGGTGATACTGCAAGTGTAGCCGCTGCTAATAAAGTGATCAATTTCCTCATAACTTTTCTCCATGTTAATTAAGGTTTCGAAACGAGTTTCAAAGCACACCTATTGTTGACCATAACGTAGCCGCATGCAAGTTTCATTAGCTTTATTTGGCTAAGTTACTTAAAATTTGCTTGCCGCTAATGAAAGTCAAATGAGAGTACTTATGCCTGAGATTGCCCAGTTAGATATTTTTTTCAATGAAACCCGTTTAAAACAACTTATTACCGATGTTTTAGCAGAAGCTAAGCGTCAAGGAGCGACCAGTGCCGAGGTTGATGCGGCTGTTAATAAAGGGTTTTCCGTGCAGGTACGTCTTGGCGACGTAGAAACTGTCGAATATAACCAAGATAAAATTATTGAAATAACCGTTTTTTTTGGCTATCGCAGCGGAACGGCCAGTTTGTCAGATGTCAGACCTGAAGCAATACGTGCGGCTGTCGAGGCGGCTTGCAATATTGCACGCTTTACGGATGAAGATCCATTTGCTGCATTACCCGATGAAGCTTTATTGGCTTTTGATTATCCTGCAATCGATATTTATTATCCTTGGAATATTTCCGTTCCTCAAGCCATCGAGCTCGGTAAAGAATGCGAGGCCATCGCTTTAGCAAAAGATAAACGCATTAGCAACTCAGAAGGCGTTACGGTTTCAACCATCGAAGTTTGGCATGGTTACGGTAATAGTTTGGGTTTTGTTGGCGTAATCCCTGTGACTCGTCATGAGCTCAGCTGCATATTGATCGCTAAACACAATGATGAAATGCAGCGTGATTATAGCTACACCTTGTCCTGCGATCCTAGTATGTTGGATTCTATCTCACAGGTAGCAGATCAGGCTGCTGCGCGCACCGTACGGCGTTTAAATGCCCGCCGCATGTCAACTGTGCGAGCCCCTGTTATTTTTGCGGCAGAGGAGGCGCGTGGGCTGGTAGGCCATTTTGTTTCGGCTATCTCTGGGAGCAGCTTATACAAAAAAACGTCATTTCTTCTCGATCACTTAGGTAAACCTGTTTTTCCCAAACATATTCAGATTGATGAACGTCCTTACTTACCTAAATTCTTAGGTTCCTCAGCATTTGATGATGATGGTGTGAGAACTCGCAACAATGTTTTTGTTAAGGACGGTATTTTAAACAGCTATTCATTAGGTGTTTATTCCGCGCGCAAACTCAATTTAGAAACTACGGGGAATGCAGGTGGCGTACATAATTTGTTTGTCAGTACAGGCGAAAATGATTTGCCTGGCTTGCTCAAAAAAATGGGCAAAGGCTTGCTTGTTACCGAGTTAATGGGCAATGGCACAAATATTATGACGGGCGATTATTCCCGCGGCGCAAGCGGATTCTGGATTGAAAATGGTGAAATACAATACCCCGTTGAAGAAATTACCATAGCTGGCAAACTCCAAAATATGTACGGAAATTTGGTTGAAGTGGGTAATGACATAGATAAGCGCGGTAATATTCAGACAGGATCTATATTGTTAGAAGAAATGACGATAGCGGGAGATTAATTCTAGGCTCTGTTGACAATTCGTTGTGTTGGCCGAAACGCCGCGATTTCCGTCTCGCCCCGTCCGTCATTGCGAACCCCACGCTTTTTGTGGGGTGAAGCAATCCAGGCTGCTGAACGTTACTTCGGTTGTAGCCTGCCTGGATTGCTTCACCCCACAAAAAGCGTGGGGTTCGCAATGACGGACGGGACGGGGCCAAAAGCGTGGGGTTCGCAATGACGGACGGGACGGAGCGAGGCGGAAATCGCGGCGTCCCGACTCAACACAACGAATTGAGTTATTCTGATTCCCCAAACCGATTATTAACGAGTTCGACAATGGCATTGCGGGCATCATGTTCATCGGCACCGGCAATCACAAGATCTAAAACACTTCCCTTGGTTGCACCTAAAGTGATGACCCCCATAATACTTTTTGCATCACAGGTATTATCGCTGCGTATAAGTTGTATTTTGCTTTCGAATCTAGCGGCTGTTGCAACTAATTTTGCGGCAGCCCGTGTGTGTAATCCGAGTTTATTAATAATAATGATTTGCTCATTTAACATAGATAACCTTTTTTATAAATTAAAATCTTCGCCAAGATAAACATTACGGACTTGCTGATTACTTAGAATAGCTTGAGGTGTGCCGTCACAGATTATCTCGCCTTGATTCACAATGTAGGCGCGCTCACAAATATCTAATGTTTCACGCACATTGTGGTCAGTGATGAGAATACCGATGCCACGCTCACTTAAGTGCGTAATAATTTTTTTAACGTCTAATACGGAAATGGGATCGATGCCAGCGAAAGGCTCGTCAAGTAAAATAAATTTAGGCTCAATGGCAAGCGCCCTTGCAATTTCAACGCGTCGTCTTTCTCCGCCTGACAAACTTAAGCCGATATTTTTACGGATATGCTCTATATTAAATTCTAAGAGCAGTTGGTTGACGATTTGTTTGCGCTGTAACTTGTTGAGATCGTTGCGCAGTTCTAATATTGCCATAATGTTGTCTTCCACGCTCAACTTGCGAAAGATGGAGGCTTCTTGTGGCAAATAACTCATCCCTAGGCGTGCACGCGCATGCATAGGCATGGCGGTAATGTCAATGCCATCATAAATAATGCGGCCACCATCACAGGGAATCAAGCCGACTATCATATAAAATGAAGTCGTTTTGCCCGCGCCATTTGGGCCGAGTAAGCCAACAATTTCGCCGCGCTTCAAATGCATCGAAACGTTTTTAACGACTTGACGGGACTTATACTGTTTACTTAAACGCTCTATATTTAATGTTGTCATATGCTAATTTGATCTGGCTCGATAATGATAGTGGCATGGCCGTTTTTGTTTTGCGGTGAGGTGACGGTTTGGTCTTTAATGTTGTAATACATGATAGGGCCATGAAAACTATTATTACCTTGTGTTACAACAACGTTACCCTCTAAAACAACGAGAGATTTTATCGGATAAAATTTAATGATGGTCGCTTGCGCATTGAACGTTAAGTCGCCCTCTTTGGGAGTCGTCCAGTAATGAGCGGGTTTTTTAAAGCCGTAAGCCGTGGCCTCTTGCATTTTGTGATGCGCATCATTTTGTGTGGTTACACGATCGGCATTGAGTCGCGTAGAGCCCTGGTCTATTCTCACATTGCCATCATAGGTGTTAAATCCACTTTTGTAATTAAATAAAGTAGAGTCAGCAATAATATGCATATTCTGCATGGCGTCAGTCGATAATGCAAAAATATCTGCTGGAAGGAAAAAAATTAAAGCAAAAAGAATATTAAGAGCTCGGAACATATTCACCCTGTGTTTGCGAAAGTAATTTGATGGTGCCTGCATCTAAGTTAGCTAACATACCGATGGCATGAATGGTTGTCGATGGCTGCTTAAAGAGAACCGGTTCGTCTGTAGATGCAATTTGTTGTTCTGGGAAAATGGTTAACGTCTCTGTCTGCAATGATGTATTGGGATTGTCAATATCAGCAGGGTGATGAATGATCACATTGCTCCAAAAAATAATTTCGTCAATGCCATTTTTGGCTTTTGCAAAATCAGAATCAATAAACCATGGATTAGGCGATTTACGATAAATGGTGACGCGTGGGGTCGTGATGTCCGTGGTATTATTTTCAGGATAGTGAGTCATTTTGGGTGTTATTAATTTTAATGCGGGCAAACCATTTTTGTTAAGGTTTGTTGCAACGACGCCTATCATGAAAGAATCCGGCTTGCGCGGATCGTCTTGTACGACGGTAGCTTGGGTAAAGTTAGAAATAATAATAGACCAGCTGGTCAGCGCAATGGCTAAAAAAAGCAAAATGGTGATGGCAACATTTTTTAGAGTTAACACAAGTATCACCTTTCTAAAAAAGCTTGAAGTGCCGCGTTAAAACTTCCTTGTGCTGTCATGATAAACTCACAGACTTCACGTGCCGCCCCCTTACCGCCTTTCATTGTCGTCGTCCAAGCAGCATGTTTATGCATAATTTTAGGGGCGTTCGGAACGGTAATACCTAAGCCCACACGTCGTAATAACGGTAAGTCCGGTAAATCATCGCCTACATAGGCAATTTGGTGGTCATCCAATTGCAATTTTTGTTTTAAATCTTCGTAAGCAGGAATTTTGTCGGAGTAACCCTGATAGACATGTTCGATATCTAATTCTTGCATACGTTGGGTTACGATATCGGATTTGCGTCCGGTAATAATACCAATAGCAATGCCGCTCTTTGTTAATAATTTCATGCCAACGCCATCATGCACATGAAATGTTTTTGTTTCTGTACCATTGGGTCCATAGGTTAACGCGCCGGTTGACAGTACGCCATCCACATCAAAAATGACAAGACGAATGTGTTTGGCTTTTTCAATTAAGCTTTGCATTACACAACTCCGGCACGCAAAAGATCATGAAGATGGACTATACCAACGGGATAATTTTTTTCGTTGGTAATAATTAATGACGTGATTTTGTAAGTCTCCATCATATTGAGTGCTTCCACGGCTAATGTGCTTGGACTTATGACTTTAGGATTTTTTGTCATGATGCTGTGTATAGTGGTTTTGTAAACATCAGCATTGCTGTCAAATGCACGTCGAACATCGCCATCGGTAAATATGCCAGCGAGTTCATTGTTCTCACCGATAACGGTGGTCATGCCTAATTTTTTTTGAGTAATTTCGGCTAAGGCTGTTTTTATGAAGGCATTGTAATCCACTTTGGGAATGTTGTCGCCAGTGTGCATAATGTCATTGACGCGTAGTAACAAACGTCGGCCTATGGTGCCACCAGGGTGTGAGAGTGCGAAATCTTCCGCGGTAAAACCGCGTTTTTGTAATAAAGAAATTGCTAAAGCATCCCCCATGACTAACGTGGCTGTCGTACTTGACGTCGGTGCTAAACCTAAAGGACAAGCTTCTTTTTCAACGCTAATATCAATATTAATATTAGCGGACTGGGCTAAATTGGAGTGGGGCTTGCCTGTAATAGAAATAAGAGGAATATCAAGTCGTTTAATGTAGGGCAAAATTGAAATAATTTCTTCTGTTTCGCCCGAGTTTGATAATGCCAACACGACATCCTTGCGTGTAATCATACCAAAGTCCCCGTGTCTGGCCTCTCCAGGGTGCACAAAAAACGCAGGACTGCCTGTGCTGGCAAATGTTGCTGCAATTTTTTTTCCGATATGACCAGATTTTCCCATGCCCATAACAATGATGCGACCTTCGCAAGCTAAAAAATACTGACACGCTTTGGCAAAATTGACATCAATTCGATTCACTAATGCTTTAATTGTATTGGCTTCTGTTTCTATAACGGCACGACCTAGCTCGCACATTTTTTCGATGTCTTGCATGACAATACCTTGTCCTGTTGATTGTGCGTGTATTTTACCTCTCTTTACGATGAGAAGAAAATTTTTTATCACATGATCAAAATTTGTTCTTCGCAAAATGAAAGAGTTGTTCTGATGAAGCTGAGTATATTATGATAGCCATACCTTACGCCACTGCCATTGCGAGCCTGCCCGCGCATGAATAATTTAGTCGAAATCAAGGACCTTTATTTTAGCCGCAATGGCCGCGCCATTTTTCAAGGTGTGAATATTCACATTCCACGCGGCAAAGTGACGGCTATTATGGGCCCTAGTGGGACGGGAAAAACCACTTTGCTCAGATTAATAGGTGCTCAATTAAGGCCCTCCCAAGGGGAGATTTTAGTTGCGGATGAAAATATTCATAGCCTATCTCGTAAAGCACTTTACCGTTTGCGCAAAAAAATGGGCATGCTGTGTCAAACGGGTGGTCTGTTTACACATATAAACGTTTTTGAAAATGTGGCTTTTCCCTTGCGAGAGCATACTCAGTTAACGGAAGCCATGATTCACAGTTTAGTCTTGTTGAAATTAGAAATGGTTGGTTTACGTGGGGCACGCGACTTAATGCCAAGTGAGCTGTCTGGTGGCATGTCGCGACGTGTGGCGCTAGCAAGAGCCATTGCGCTTGATCCGGAATTAATAATGTATGATGAACCTTTTTCAGGGCAAGATCCGATTTCAATGGCGGTATTAGTCAAATTGATTCGTACTATCAATGATGCCATGGGCTTAACAAGTGTTATTGTTTCTCATGATGTAACAGAGACCTTAAGTATTGCTGATTATATTTATGTGATTGCCGGAGGCAAAATAATAGGGCAGGGTACACCAAATCAAATTGATCATGAAAAAGCACAGCAAGTCCGCCAATTCTTGGATGGCCTGCCCGATGGTCCCGTGCCATTTCATTATCCAGCGGAGCCGTTTGCGAGTGATTTATTAGGAGTAAGGCTTGATGCTTAATCAGGTGGAAGCGTTAGGACGCTGGGGTATAGATAGTCTTGAGCAATTAGGTCGTGCAGGTGTGCTGCTGGGGCGCGTGGTTTTGCGTGTTCCCAATTTACGTAAAGGTTTTCCACTGACCATGCAGCAAGTTTATGCTGAAGGTGTTTTATCTTTACTGATTATTATCGTTTCTGGATTATTCATAGGAATGGTTGTGGCTTTGCAAGGCTATCACACTTTAGCAAAATTTGGTGCGGCTCAACAATTAGGGCCCTTGGTTGCATTAAGTGTGACGCGCGAATTAGGCCCTGTTGTAACTGCCTTATTATTCGCAGGGCGTGCGGGCTCGGCCATTACGGCTGAAATTGGTTTAATGAAAGCGACAGAACAATTGTCGAGTATGGAAATGATGGCAGTCGATCCACTGCATCGCGTTGTGTCGCCTCGATTATGGGGTGGGTTTATTTCTATGCCTATGTTAACCATTGTCTTTAACGTGGTGGCAATTTATGGTGCCTACTTAATTGGTGTGAAATGGTTAGGCTTAAATTCCGGGGCTTTTTGGGCAAATATGCAAACCTCGGTGGATTTTCATTTAGATGTTTTAAATGGAATTATCAAAAGTATTGTGTTTGGTTTGGTAGTGATTTGGATTTCTGTTTCGCAAGGTTATGAAGCTGAGCCTACATCAGCAGGCATTGCAAAAGCGACGACAAATACCGTCGTATATTCTTCATTAGCCATACTAGGGTTAGATTTTGTGTTAACCGCTATGATGATCGGAGGCTGGTAATGTTATCGCAACGTGCAATGAATAGTTTTGTGGGTTTGTTTGTATTAACGGCCATTTTAGGTCTGATCATACTGGCGTTTAAGGTCAGTGGCTTAACCAGTTTTTTAAAACCGGCAGGATATGATATCAGTGCTGCGTTTGAAGACATTGGATCGTTGAAGGTGCGCTCTCCTGTTAAAATTGGCGGTGTGGTAGTCGGCGAAGTTTCGACTATTAAACTTGATCCGACTAGTTTCAAAGCGGTTGTTATTATGCATATCGACTCACATTATCGGGACATTCCTGATGATTCCTCAATTAGTATTCTGACAGCCGGATTGCTAGGTGATAATTATCTTGCTATCAACCCAATGTATAATCAAACCTATTTAAAAAATGGCAGTGAAATTCAGGATACGCATCCTGCGATGATTCTTGAAAAATTAATCGGGCAGTTAATTTATAAATTAAGTAATCCTGCTGCGCCGAATACGGCAACGGCATCTACTACGAAAACATCGGAGACTAATAATGCAAACCATGAATAGGGTTCACAAGAGTTTAAGTTTAGTTTTGATCGCTATACTATTCAGCTTTTTTAGTCTAACGGCTCAAGCTGTCACGAATCCCGTCAATGAATTAAACTCTATTGCCAATCAGCTAATTAACCAACTTAAAAAAAATAAAACGGCGATTAAAGAAAACCCTCAATTAGTCTATTCATTAGCTGATAGCATCATTGTCCCATATGCCGATATTGAAGAAATGTCACGTCGGGTATTGCCACCGTCAATTTGGAATAAAGCCGATAGCGCCCAGCGCAGCAAATTCAAAAGTGCTTTTACGTCGCTATTAGTTCATACCTATGCTTCGGCATTGGCAAATTATAATGATCAAACTATTCAATTTTATCCCGTACGCGGTGGTTATGAAGGTAAATCCAGCGTGCAAGTGATGAGTCAAATTGAAAGAACAGACGGTCCTTCTGTACCGGTAACGTACCGTCTAGTTTTAAAAGGATCAAGTTGGAGGCTGTATGATTTGTCTGTTGAAGGTATCAGTATGTTAGAGAGTTTTCGTTCGCAGTTTGCCGATCAGCTTACACAAGGTAATATTGATGCATTGATACAACGTTTGCAGGAACATAATTCAGGAAGCAAGAGTTAATGGTCACTTACGCAAAAATTCATGCTAACGCAGACTCGCTGGTTGTTTCCGGCGAGTTGAATTTTGCCACCGTCGTCTCATTGTGGCGTGATAGCCTCGCTCTGCTCGTTTCACAAACCCACTTAAATTTTGATTTATCTGGCGTGACTCTGAGTAATAGCGCAGGAATGGCTTTAATCTTAGAGTGGATTAAGTATGCAAAAAATCACAGCAAAATGATTCGCTTCGAAAACATACCTGCACAGTTGGTATCAATTATCTCAGTTTCCGGTTTACAATCTATTCTTCATTCATAATTTAAAATACCTAATGTCAC
>Ga0206981_10248_pt1 | contig 15383 bp, 19 predicted proteins | sample Alteio_BWMinCont_17_FD_153312 | JGI IMG/M metagenome (GOLD analysis project Ga0206981, IMG submission 153312) | Enriched cells from forest soil in Barre Woods Harvard Forest LTER site, Petersham, Massachusetts, United States -... | ecosystem: Environmental > Terrestrial > Soil > Temperate forest >... | reverse complement strand
CTTCCTGCGTTCACGATTGGATTATCTCGCCTTCTTGGCGAATGATTCGGAGCCGTAGACATCCAGTGCGAATTTAATGTGTGCTACATTGTGTGCGCCACATGGAGGGGCAATTTATGGCCCGCAAAATAACCATGGGAGTGGTACTGTCCTTGGTTCTTCTCACTCCGAAGCTCTTTGCACAGATGTCGCATGAGGAAGAGGTCGTCCGCAACGCCTATGCCAAGCTCAGCTTCATGTGCGAGAGCGGTCTCGTTTACGACGCTGCGGGCGATACCATGCGAAACCGCATCGCGTCCGGTACTGCCGCCATCAATACTCTAAGGGCAGAGTTCTGCCCTGTCTTTTCTCTGAGCGCCTTTCAAACTGGCCCGATTGCTGAGATCGCTAATGAGCCGCTCAGCCGCTTCATTACTCTGCCCACTCAACACGAGCAAGTCCTCAATGGCACCAAGAGGGGAATGAGTTACAACTTCATCGGTAACGAAACCGGTTGGATGGGTGTTGAGTTCAAGTGGGTGGACAGCACCCAAAACGGCTTTAACGGTTATCCATACGCGGAGGACTTCACTGTCGCCAAAGCAATAGCACAGAGGGAATTGCAATGGAGCGATCAGAAGAATCCTGTTTTCACCCGCTACGCGGCTTACACGGTTAGCGCGACACTCCAAGGAAAATCGACTGTTCCGCATCGCGCCATCTTCTTCTTCGGTCGCGACGGTAGCAAGGAAGTCGTCAATCCGGAAGACCCCATTGGTGACAAGGGTAACCTCTATCACATTCAGGATGAATCGGCTTATCCGGGAGCTTTTCTGTCAAGCGATTGGAGAGACTTCCCCGTGGTCGCGGCGTGGGTGCGCTCCCATGAAATGCCCAGCGCATCGTGCAGCGCGGTAGCCGCAAGAACGCTCTGTTGTTCGCAGGGCCGCTGCGGGATTTCGCAGGCCGATCTGATCCGTGATCTCGCTGCTCCCCTGCCTCCGGCAAAGAGCCGAGGTGGACAATGACGCAGATATATTGCGGTTGTTGTCTGTGAAACGTCACCGCTTCCCGCCCGGCTCCGAGCCGCAGACATTCACTGGTAATCTCTGCGAAGCATACGAAGTCAAGTGCTCGGCTCACGGTGGTAAGGAATTGTGTCCGGGGTTCCGAGAGTACGATCCCGAGATCATGGAAGGCGGAAAAGCAGGTGCGACGGTCTGGTGCATCTGCGAATGCCACCGCAAGCGAACGCGACCGCACAACCATGAGCGCGAGCCTGCGACAATGGTGCGCCCATCGCTGCGCCTTTTCCGGGGTATTATTATGTGCGCCACATGAAGGGGTGAATTATGGGACGCAGAATAGCAGTCATGGTCGTGATGCTGTCCTCGCTGTATTACACCTCTAACTCCTCTGCTCAGATGTCGCACGAGGAAGAGGCGGTGCGAAACGCTTACGCCAAGCTCAGTTTCATGTGCGAGCTTGTTCCACTCTACAACTCCGTGTTCCCTTACAGCAGCAGCGTTCCCCTTGATTCGCGCAAGACGGATTCTGCTGTTTTGCAGGCTGCAATCAGCAACACTTGTCCGGTGTTTTCTCTGAGTGCCTTTCAAACTGGTCCCATTGCGGATATCGCTAATGAGCCGCTGAGCAGCTTCATTACTATGCCAACCCTTCATGACGAAGTGATTCAGGGTGGCAAGAGGGGGATGAGCTATAACTTCTCCGGAAACGTGACTGAATTTGTGGGTGTTGAGTTCAGGTGGGTGGATATCACCCAAAGCGGCTCTAACGGCTATCCATACTCGGAGGACTTCACTGTCGCCAAGGGAATGGCACAGAAGGAATTTGAATGGAGCGATCAGAAGAATCCCGTCTTGACCCGCTACGCGGCCTACACCGTGAACGCGACACTCCAAGGAAAATCAACCGCTCCGCATCGCGCCATCTTCTTCTTCGGTCACGACGCCAGTGGTAAGGGAGTCATCAATCCGGTAGACCCCATAGATGACACAGGTATCCTTTATCACGTTCAGGACGAACTGGCTTATCCGGGAGCTTTTCTGTCGAGCGATGTGAGAGATGTTCCCGTGGTCGCTGCTTGGGTCCGCTCCCATGAGATGCCGAGCGCGTCATGCAGCGAAGCAGCAAGGACGCTCTGCTGCTCGCAAGGTCATTGTGGAATATCACAAAGCGACATAAATCGTGAGCTTGCGGCTCCGCTGCCACCGGCGAAAAACGGAGGTGGACGATGAGGCAATATATGCGCGAAAGCTGCGCCTCTGATCGCCTAATTAGTTCTGCTTATACGTTCACCAAAACTGTGTGGCACAGTAAGTTTGTCAAGTAGACCGAGCGATCTTAGCGGCGGCAAGTGCTTTGGCTTCCTTCAGATCAATCTTTGCTCGGTGTCCATGCTGGCCGAGCAAGGAGAGCAGTTCGCTGCCGCTCAGCAGCGTTAAGGGCTTTCCCTTGGCGAACTCATACGCATCTGGGCCATAAGTTGACGTTGTGACGAGGATGCCTTTGTTGGCCCCTTCATTGTGAACAGTGCCATAAAGGTCTCTTACCGCAGACACTCCAACCACCTTTGTATAACGTTTTGCCTGAATCACATTTTTGCCGCCTCGGATCGGGTCGGGGTCGAATGCAATCGCATCTACACCGCCATCTCGGCTTGCTTGCGTAATCTTGACCTCTCCGCCATTTTTCGAAAACTCTTTCTCAAAAAGCTCGCGTATCAAGTTTTCGAAGTCCACCCAGTCCATTGAAGCAAGATTAGTACGAGCATCGACATTACAGGAACACCGGATTGCAGTATGCTTCTCGCCAGTGTCTCAACGTTTTCAATGGCGCGAGGACTCGCAATGTCTACTTGCCGCGTCTTGACCACAATTGGACTATTGAGGACCGGGAAGTCGCGGTCGGCGTCAATTTCAGTTTGCGGATACAGAAGGTAAACGCTCGCGCAATCGAGGACGGTGCCGTAGGTGATGACTTGATAAATGTCTGCGTTTGGAGGGGCGGCGAAATCCTTCTTATACTTCGCATCCGCAATTGACGTGACGCTGGCGTTGCACCAGACAGTGACATCGGGTCTGATTCTTGGTGCGTCTGTTTTATGCGATACCGGACTTGGTTCCTGAGTAGTGACTTTACGTTTGCTTTTGCGTGAGACGTTCATGAATGCGGTCTGTACAAACTGTTCGTACAAGCGATTCATATCAAGGAGAAAACCGTTAAACCGGACGTGTCCAAAATGCTCTGAAACGGATGAGCACTCGGCGAATAGTAAGCACAGTTCATGGATAGGCCGATAGTCATCGTTCAGCCGATGGTAATGACGATTCGGGAGAGCATTCGAGCACAGCGGCTCCAGAGTGACTGCATCGAAATGATGGAGATTACGGACGAGAGACTGCGTTGTGCGAGGCGTCCACCCGCCAAACTGAAGTAGACGCCAGAGAGCGGCTTTAACAAGTCGATTATCGGGAATATCAACCGTCTGCTCGAAGAACCGACAGTGAATGCGATTCTCCCGAGCGAGATTCTGCTGAACATGGGCCTTGATGTTGAGCGCCCCTCGGAACACACCAAGATTCTCTTCGCGGCAAATGTAGTCCTGAACCAATCCCCTTTTTGCTCTCGAACTAACTAGTTCATTGAGCCTTTCTACAAGAGGCTCGAACAAGAGACGTTCAGAGGCGTACTGCACATCTTCCCATTTGAATAGTCGGCGATGCTCTTCTGCGAAGACGTATCCCAGCATCCGAAAAACGTTTGCAGATTCAATCTTCGGCTCGACTACTACAATGCGGCCAGAAGGGAGTTCGAAGTGGCCGACGTATGAAGTCGGATTGACCAAACACGCGACTGACGTATCCCCACTGTCAGCCGGTGGCGTCTGAGCAAAGGCGACCTGAAACCGCAGGTGCTCAAGGTGCCGAACATCTCCAAGTTCCAAAGAGGCACGTTGGGTCGCCTGTTCTTTCAGCGTGAGGTACTCTGCGATGGATGCCATCTTCTAAACTGAGCCTCTCAGTTGGCAGATTCACGAAGCGCGGCTAACCCATACTTCTCTTCGAGTTCAGCCCGTGACATCTGGTATTCGTACTCCGCAATTAAAGGCATGATGTAGTAGTCCCAGATGAAGCGAAGAAGTTCGGTCGAGAACCATTTCTCATCGACTGCTTGCTGCTGCATGAAGTAGCTGTGCCCCACCATCAACGCCTCATCCTTTTGCGCAACGGCGTTGTTCAGGGCAACGAACAGTTGCTCAACATCGGCGGCATTGCCAATTCCGTTCGACTCCATCCACTTGCCGAGCACGGTACTCTGGCAGTTTTTAACGGGCACAATGTCTACAAATGCAAACCTCCGCCGCAAAGCGTAATCGACCAAGGCGATGGATTTGTCCGTGGTATTCATAGTGCCGATGATGTAAAGGTTTGGCGGAATCGAAAAGCGGCTTCCATTCTGGAGTTCTACCTCCTTCTCCCGGTATTCGAGGAGGTAGAGAAGTTCACCGAAAACTCTCGCCGTCTTGGCGCGGTTGATTTCGTCAATGAGAAGCACATAGTTGTTCGGCGGTACCGTCTCGGCTTTCTCAATTTCCTCACAGAAGTTCAGGATGACACCCGGAGTCGGCACAAAGGCGGTCTTCTGGGTTACAGGGTCACGTTGAGGGCGGATGCCATGGACAAAATCCTCGTATCCGTAGGACTCGTGAAATTGCAAGACCTTCACCCGGCTAGTGTCTCCTGCCCAAAGATTCGCGAGTTGCTCGGCGACAAAGGTCTTTCCGGTTCCCGGTGCCCCCTGCAAGATGACTTGCTTCTTCGTTTTGAGTAGACGCTCACAGTCCACGAAGAACTGTTCATCGAGAAAGGTCGCTTCGCAGATTGCTTTGTATCGACTGGTTGATGTCGAGATGCTAGTCGTCCCCGTTTGTCGGCCCGTGGGTGGGTTCGTACCCATCTTCTGTCCGGACATAAGCTGGTTGTATTCTTGGCGGCTTATCTGCTTGACCGTTCCCCTGAACCAATCGTTTACGACATCTTTGGCTGACTCCGGGACAGGGAATTCTGTCGTCATCTTCCAATCGACGGGCAAGTGGTGCTTGTACTCCTGTCGAGTCGTGTCGTACACGTAGTCCCCTGTGACAGTCCCGACTCCAACGATGGACTTGAGTCCATTGTTCGAAACGATTACGTCACCCCTCTTTATGTCTTTCGCAAATTGCCAAATCTCCTTCCACTGGCGAATTCGTTGAACGCCAAATTGCGCTCGGTACTTCTCTTTGAAAGCCGCATCATCGGTTTCCGAACGCATATCCCCTAGTTCATTCCACCCAACGCAGATAAAGCTCCCATGAAGGCAATCCTGCCAAAGCCGGGCATTCTGACCGGGCGCTACCTTCCAAAACTGCACAGTCGGTGGAATTTTGTCATACAGAAAGCTTGCGAACTTGTCGTTCGTCCATTCGCTGAAGAGTGAACTCTCCCGCTTGAACTTCTGCAAAGCACGATTCATCGCAGTCTGAGAATCGAAATCAGCGGAAACCTCAAGTTGAAGGCAGAAGTCCTTGAGATGGGCGAGGCTGAAGACTGGCAGAAAGTGCTCGGGGAAATACATGTTGAGTATCTTTCCCCGAATGACGCCCATCGTGTCGTACGGAGGGACGTTTTCGCACTCTGCGAATTTGCCATCTGCGGCAAGCCTCAAAAGTTCGAGAATGCCCGACCTGATGTTGGCGAATGCATCCTCCTTCGATTTGTATTTGCTGGCAAATCGGAACTGTCCCCCGTCTTTGTCAAAGAAGATGACGAACTTGAATGCACTACCACCTGCAATGCTCCCGAGTTCCTTAGTCTTGAACTCAATCCAGTAACAAAAGCTATTCTCCTTCGGCTCCAAGCCAAGGGAATACTGTTCGAGTGTCAGGCCGCTCATGCCAGACGCCGGGAATCGTTCGAGGAACTGACGGCGAAGGGACTCCTCGCGGTTCTTTTGCTCGTCAGAATAAGTGAACTGTGTGACGGTGTTCGAGAGGTCGGGCATTTACTTTACCTTTTCGTTCGCGAGGCGAGACTGTCTGCTCACGGTCTGTACACGTTCTCGTTATGCCAAATCAATTGCTGTGGTGACGGGCGGAAGAGCGGATTCTCGGGAAGCAGAATCGACTTTCCCTGCAATGCGTAATACTCCTTTCCGTTGTCGAATTCATCCTTGAGGCGACGGCTGACTTCGACCCGGTAATCAGGCGGAACGGTGAGATATCCACGGTCGAAGAGTGTATGCACATCCTGCCGCAGCAGCAGTCCATTGCTCGGGTTGTGGTTTCCTCCATCAGCGTACGGTCGGATGTGTGCGGCATCAAGCACGTGGAGAACATGCGAATTGGTCAACGCGCATTGCCGTCTGTATAGGTCCGTAACGATTACTCGGAACGCGCCTTGCCCCAGTCGTGGCAAAACGGTTTGTGCTTGGCCGAATCGAGGACCGGCAACGACGAGTTCGGATTCGACCGCGTTCACGGGGCGAGCTTGCAGCCTCAGATTGACTTCCGCCGAAATTCGACGACCGGCTTCTTCGTCGTTCGAGAACCCCTTCCCTTGAACTGTTTGCATCGGCCAGTCCGGGACAGGAATCCATTCTTCCCGTTCGAAGAAAAAGGGTGTTTGCAGAAGGATACAGCCGATGTTGTAGTCTGCGGCTGGGCCGGTTTGGATACGCCTTCGCTTCCTGTACTTCTCGATTCGTCGCCGCATTTCGATTTCAGTCTTCGCCCCGTTCTTTTCCCCAAAAGCAGCCCACGCAAAAGTCGCTGGGAGCACCGTGTAGTGGCTAAAGAAGCCGCCTCCAACGATGAAATTATGGGGGCTGTGGAGCTTAAACAAGAGAGGCTCACCGGGAGACAGCGAATGAAAGGACTCAGCACCGCTAGGTTTCCAGAAGTTCACTTCATCGGGACGAAGCTCAGACAGGTAGTCAAACCAGTCCGAATCCGTGATGGCAACGAATAGCCGCATTCCATTCACTGTCCGTAACAGAGCAAATCCACCCGGCGCGTCAAAATGGCTGAGAACATCTCTACAGCGCCGGATTTGATGATTTCGCCCGCATCGTTCATGGCGCTGCCAGTATATTCCTGCGCCTAAATTGCACCTAAACTGCGCCTCCGTGGGGTTGTGGGTGCGCAAGCAAGAGCGGAAAAGAGAAACGGCGGCAGGGTCAGCCGCGAAGCTGTCTGCCGTTCAGCATGGCTTAGCTCCGGGGCGAGGCGGCAGGTTCCCTTTCACCCTAGCCCCAGTCGCGGGGTGAGAGGGCAAACATCTGCCGGGAGAGGGAGTGGAGGGTGGCGAGGGTGGCTTCATCGATTGGTCCCACGCTGGGGTCGATGGTGATACCCACCCTGCCTGCGCCATACACCACAATAGAGCGGGCTGGAAAGCGCGGAGCGTCTATTTCGAAGTTCACGCGGTCGGTGACCCGGTGGCCGTTGCGCATCAGCACCGGGCATTCTTCTTCCTCACTACCCGGCTCCGGACCAGTATAGGTAAAGTCTTGAAGGGTGAAGCTTTTCATCTCGTCAGAGGGGCCGTCCAAGACGTGGACCTCAATCTCCAGCGGGTAAAGGAACTCCCGCCTGCCTGCCTCCGCGATGGCCCGGTCTATGGCCTGCTTGTAGGGTGAGTCCCAGTCCATCTCGTAGACCACGCCTTCGGCCACGCCGTCGAGAAACTCCTGCGCCCGAATTTCCATGATAGAAGTTGGGGTTGGACGATCCAGATGCGGCACCGCCACCGCAGCAAAGGTCGCTGCGCAATTCGGGTAAAGGCGGGTCACCGCCACCAGCCGTCCGTCCACACGGTCCAGCAGAATCAACCCAAGAGGTACCCCGCCTTCCGCTATGGCCCAGATGAGCGCCTGAAGGCGGTCGGGCCGGTGTGCGCTGATGGTCACGGCCTCGCTCTCCCCATTGGCCACGGCTATGGATGCATGCTCATGTTCCCGGTCTGCCGCATCCAGTTCGGCGATCAAGCCTTGGGGGCTTGCCACTCCAGCATTCGGATCATTCATAGGGAAACCCTTTCTTGGTTGCGGCGCGAAAGTTGCTCCCAACAACTTCGCGGCCTTGTGATTGGTTTCCCTCCCGGTGACTCAGAACGATAACACCGAAAGCTGTGGATGAGGCAAGCTGCGCAAGGATGAGTCTTGGCAGAGGAGCGCTGACCGGGCCATAATTGGGCCATGGCAGGTACCACTCCAAAGTCCGGGACTGCGACAGGCGGAAGGGCCGCAGGGGAAGCGCTGACAAATTACCAGACGCTCGTTGCCCGCGTGGTCGATGTATTCGGCGATGAACTCAAGGCATCCCGCTGGCTATCTCTTCCGAATTCCGATCTGAACGGCGAATCACCGCTCCAAGTTGCCCAGAGGGTTAATTACAGCGTTCTGCCGCTGGAGCCGATCCTTGTTCGCATCGAACATGGAATCGACTTTTGACGCCTGAAGCAGCTTTCTTAGATTCGAAATTTCTTTTCGCCAACCAGCCCCTAACCCTGTACCGCCTCGCGAGAGCGAAGTATGCAAACCTGTCTGGCGTGGGAGCCGCGCAATTTCCGGGCCGCTGGAATCGGGACGGCCAAGAGGCGATCTACACCTCGACGGAGCAGAGTACGACCGTGCTTGAGAGACTGGTCCACACGCCGAAGGATTCGATTCCTTCCAATCTAGCCCTTATGACCATCCGTGTTTCGGGCAACTGGAGACAGGCGCGATGGACCAGTAACGAAATGAAAGTCTTTGAGAGTGGGATGGGCGATCCGCATACAGGTGGCAGTTTCTGGTTTTATCGCTCTCTTGCTGACGCTCAGAGCGATTTCAGCAGCGCTCACTCTATATTCGACCTCGACATCAATCCCTTTGCAGTGGCTGTACCTTCGGTGATTGTGCCGGTATGGAACGTAGTGCTTTATCCGCAAGGAGTCGGTTTCTGGGATCACGTCGCGCTGGAAGCGGTTGAACATTTTGACCTTGATTCAAGGCTGTTTCCCGATAGCACTCCCATCGAGACTTTCGATCTCTTGGACGACGATCTCTAGGAAAATCAAAAACTCAGATCGAGCGCCCGGTCCAGTCTGCGTGGAGGTTTTTGGGCGGTCAGGTGCTGGCCAAACCCTTGGCCATGTGTCGGCCAACCCCTTGTCCATCCATTGCACATGGTTTTTGCTATGTTTGACCCATGCGAAAACGCGACCGGCAGTTCGATATGCCGCACCCGATTACCCAGTTGTCCAACCTCGTCGATGTGATGCATCGGCTCAGCCCTGCGGCATGGAAGGTTGTCAGCCTGATCGCTCGCGACGATCTGGTGAGTCAGACTAAGGTGGTTAGTCTCGAACGTATGCTAGAACGCGATGTGTACGCAGCGACTGGAATCAAGATGAGCGAGCCTACAGCCTCGGAGATGCGGGCAGGTCTGACGCTGGTCGGTGATGGCGCTTACTGGACTCAGCTAAGTCTGGCTCAGATTTGCGGCGGGGTGAGAGATCGGGCCAAGCACAAGGTGGAGCACCGGGGCACGGGCCTGCCCAAGAGCACCGCTGTCGCCGCCATCAAGGAAGCCGATCAGTTGAAGATTCTGAAAAGGAAACGGCATAGCCATCCGGGCCATGGCAATCTTTCGACCAGCTACTCCGTCGACTGGGAACAAGTAGCCAAGCTGGCCGCAGAGTCAAGGCAATGGTCCAACGTCAGAACCAGCAGTAAATTTGGGCGCTCTCTGCCGCCAAAAGAATGTTGAATTTAGATGTCTGCGATCAGGTCAGTTACCGGGCTTCTTCAGGCGGTTCATGATGCAGAATGATCGCCTCGGCCAAATAACGAAACTGCTGCACCTCCACGGCCAGAGCGCGTATCTCCCGCTCCGTTTGGCGATGCGATGAGGCCAGCAGCTTCATGCGCTCCGTCAGTGCCTGCATACGCTTATCGATATTCATGCTGCGAGACTAACAGAAGTCAGGCGCTCATCTAGGCCGATCATGCGCCGCTCAGCTACTGGCGGGGAAATTCAGGATGGCCTTGTCGCGGTGGAAGCGGCGTGCAGCGCGGTCATAGGCCCGCGCCGCCTCTTCTTTGTCTGTGTAGCATCCCAACCGCCGCAGCTTTCCCGCCACACAAATCTGCGCTAGCCAGCAATCTGACTGGCCGTGGTAACTGACGCCCCGAAAGCCACTCTTGCCATTGCGCAGCTTGTAGGGCGACAGGCGCGTGGTCGGCGGCTGATTCTCGTGAGGGAAATTGAGATACGCAAATGCGCCGAAATACTTCCGCGCCGCCTGATCGTAGGCGCGGGCGGCTTCTCGCTTGTCGAGGTAGCAGCCCAGACAACGCGTTTTTCCCCGTGCGCCAATCTTGGCCGTCCAGTTCCGGCCATAGCCATTCCACGTGACGCCTTTGTATCCACTGCGATTGCCTTTGCACTTAGGACGATTTTGCAGATTCTGCCGGTTGGTCGCGAAGCGCAGATTGCTGCGGCGATTGTCCAGTGTCTTCTGCGGCTGGCGATGATCTACCCGCTGACCACCACTGGCCTGCATAATGACGCGGTGCATATAGATGCTCTTGCCCCTGCCATTCACCACCTGCCTGCGTCGAGCATAATAGGTCTGTGAATCTCTCAGCCGCACCGCCTGCCATTTGAACTGCGCAAGGGATTCGTAGTCCTCGGCATCGACCAGCGCAACCTGCCCCTGAGTGAGCGGTATTTTCTTCCACATCGCCAAAGTGGTTTCTAGTTTATATCTGGGCCTAAACTGCGCCCCGGCTAATTTTCCGGCGCTCAGGAAACTACTTCGTAGACTTCGTCATACATCTGCTTCCGTATGAAGAGCCATAGCCGGATGCTATCACTAGGCCAAAGATGCGCCTCCGGCATTGCCACTACTTCATCGTGAACAGGGGAAAGCCTTCTGAGTCGCATCGAGCGCAACTAAGAAGAATACCTCGTGATACCGCTCGGGATGCTGCTTGGCGTAGGTCACAAAAATCTCGATCAACTGCGAACGCGTGTTACTCGTTGGCGCACAGACGCCTAAATCATGGATATTTTCAGATGTCGAGACGAGCGAGATGGCTTGCTGCAAGGCCGCGAACGCACCCCAGCACATGCCCGAGTCAAAGTTAATAGGAGAAGAGACGCGGTCGCCGGAGAGACTTTTCGCAAAGCCGCTGCAATAAGCGACCATTTGTCCGGCGCTCTCCTGATGAGAGATATCGGCGCTCTCTGCACGCGCAGAGGTAGAGATGGCAGGCAGGCAAAGGCAGAGGAGAACAATCGACAGCAGTTTTCTGGACATATATACCGGATTGTAAACTAGGCCAAACTGCGCCTCTCGGGTCTGTGTGCTCAGCGACGTGATCCAGTTTCGGTCGGTGGTTAGTTACTTGGTAGCTGGCTGCGAATGCGGTTCAGTTGTATTCTCCACTCCTCGAACCTCACGCCCGAAGGTTCGAAGTCTGATTTGTGGGTGACTCCGGGCTTGCGTTTGCGCTGCGGGTTCTTTCTGCTCTCGCGCTCGATGCCGACGAGTTTGCGCAGGTCGGTGAGCATTCCTCTCTCCGCCCGGAAGTCGCTGGGCGACACGGACAGGGTGAGGGTGCGTCCATCGGGAAAACGCCACACCTGATGCTTCCGCTGGCGCTTGAGCACCCCGCCATGGGCCTTAATCAGGGCTTCCACATCTCTACGCTCGTACATGTTTTCGTCATCCGTTTCTCCTCCCGGTTATGCGCTGGACTCCCTCAACTTCGGAATAATTTCCCGGCTCCGACGCGCTCCCAACACGTCGCACCCGGAATGGAGAAGCGGCGGCAAAGCGACTTGCCCCGCCGCCGTCTTCGCTTTGATTCGATGATTCGTTAGGCTGCGTCCCGCGCTATTCCGGGCCGCAGCAGGCGGACCGCACGCCCATAAGTGCTGCCCAGCCGCATCTCAAGCACCTGACACATTGCGCCGGGCATGATGTCCGTGCAATGCCAAAGCTGGCCGGTGAGCCAGAGGGCGCGTTCGGTGTTAGACATAGTCATCCAGCGCTCAAGCTCCCGCTGGTGAAGATGGTAACCGCCGAGTTCATCGGTCAGAGCTTCGACCCAGCGCTCGGGATAATAGCCGCAGCTATCCAGAGCTTCAGCGAAAACATCACGCAGAAATCCGGGTGCGTGACCGCCCCGGAGATACACAGATTTTCCTTGAGTTTGCATGGCAAACCTCCTGTAGACACAGTTATAGGGTTTGCCACTGGCCGGGAGGATGCGCTTGTTTTCGGGGGCTACCCCCGCTGGATGCCATCCAACCCGTTCCAGTCGCCGCTAAACTCTGCGGCCCGCGCCACGCCATGCCATGTTCCCGACCCATTGTGGCGAAATCACATTAGCATGAAACGGAGGCGGAAGTCACAAAAATATTCCTGCGCACAAACTGCGCCGAAACTGCGCCTCCGGATTTTGAGTTTCAAAGGAGAGGGGGCAAATGCGTTACAGTCGCTGCGGCAGGTGGGGGTCCGGGACAACCTCGGCGACATGGACATGCGGGGCCGGGGCCGGATCGAGCGCCGGGGCAGATCGCAGGCCGGTGGTGGCGGCGGCGCGTGTACCAGATCGCCAGCAGCCGGGGGTGGCTCATGGTGGCACTGGGGTGGACAGGCGGTGGACATGAGCGCACCAGCGGCGGAAAAGTGGACATCCTGCGGAGCCAAGCGGGGACAACTCGGGACACCTGTAAAGCTGTGTACAGGTGAAGCGCTGGCTGGTAGCTGGGGGACTACAAGAAGTTGTAGTTAAGACACTGGCTGGGTAGTTTGAACCTATTCCCGACGTTGATTTTGATCGCTGTCCGTTAAGTGATTGAAAACATTCACCTCAACACTTTTCTGAAGAATTGTGTTGCCAGTCAGAATGGACTTCCGTAGTCTCAGACCATGGTTAAAGCAGTTGCATATCTCAGAGTAAGCGGCAAAGGGCAGGTATCTGGCGACGGGTTCACCCGCCAGATGACAGCCATCAAGAAGTACGCGGCGGCGCATGATATCAGGATCGTCAAGGTCTACCGCGAAGAGGGCGTGAGCGGCACAAAGGACTGGGAAAAGCGCCCCGCGTTCGCGGAGATGATGGCGGCGCTCCTGAGCGATGGCGTCCGGACTGTCATTGTCGAGAAGCTGGATCGCGTCGCCCGCGATCTCATGGTGCAGGAGTCGATCATCGCCGACTTCCAGCGCAAAGAGTTGGCCATCATCAGCGTCAGTGAGCCTGATTTGTGCAGCGATGATCCTTCACGCGTGCTCATGCGGCAGGTGCTGGGCGCTTTCTTCCAGTACGAGAAGACCATGATCGTGCTGAAGCTGCGCGGCGCACGGCAGCGTGTAAAGGCCAAGGAAGGCGTCTGTGAGGGGGCGAAGCCGTTCGGACACTATGAGGACGAGGATGCCGTGCTGAAGCGTATGCAGGAGCTACGGAGCGAAGGCAAGGGCTTTGACGCGATTGCCGCCGCGCTGAATAACGAAGGCTTCAAGCCGCGCCGGGGTGTCCAGTGGTACGGCAGCGCGGTGAACAAAATCCTGTCGAGGCAGGCAGCGTAAATGAAGCGTGCAACCTCTGATCGCGATCACCTGTAAACCTGTTTTCAAGTGATGAGCGCCCGTTCCCCGAGGTTTACGCCTGTTTACATCCGCGCTGATGCATGCCGTTGAGAGCACCGCCTGCGGATATCGACCCGCAGCCTTCAGCCAGATGTACCCACAGTCATCACATTTCCAGCACGGAGCCGCTATCTCTGCCATGGGCGCATTGTACCCAGCAAGTGGGATGCTAACTACCGTTTTGGGCGCATTGTACCCACACTTAGCAGTAGAAGCAGAGTAATTGCCATGCCACATCTCGCCACCCGGTTAGCAGCTTGAATCTATAGCGACTTACAAACGTGACGTATGGAATAAAGCGCATACCAGTCCAACTTTCCGCACAATTGCCGCTAACTGCCGCGATTGACACTAACTCAACCCCGGCGAGGGGCTGGCTATTGACTCCCGTCGCCTACGATGCCCCGTAAGGGCCGCTGTACCCGGTACAGAACGCGTCGCTGAGGCTTGCGGCAGGGGTAAACACCTTCCAGCCGCTGCGGACGGCTACTCGGCCCGTGCCCGCGTCTCCCGCAAACCTGTTTTTCAGTGAGCGCTATTGTGGCGCGTCTGCATCCGATGTCCTGTCGGCAATGTATTGGCGCAGCACATGGTTGATTAAAGTCTGGTAACCAACCTTACCGCCGGTGCGGGCGGACTCGTAGCGGAAAAAGTTGATGATCGGCGGATCGAACCGTATGCCAATGCGCGTCTTTAGAAGGCGTGCTGGCTTGGAGATGTAACGCCGCTGTCTGCCGTAGAACATGCGGATATTGTAAGCACCCCAGCCGATCTCACGTAAAGCTGTTTCAGGTGATCCGGTATCGGAGTCCACGCCCAGCCTGCGCTTGATTTTAGGCGAACCAAAAAATTCGCAAAGAGGGCGAAAAGGCCTTTACCCAACCTCTGTGGCCACGGGGAGGAGTTGGGGAGGAGTTTTGGTGGCCGATATAAGCGCTCCGGGCTGGGTTTCGCGGCAGGCGAACAGCGATTTTAATCGGTGGCGCGGCGAGCAGCGGGCAACATTTTAAACGGTGGCGGCTGGTAGCTGATCCGCTGGGCGCTGGCGGAAGCGATGCCAGCGCGGCGGGCGAACCCGCCCGCAGAGTCACTCACACACAGGAGGAGCAATAAGGAACTGGGAGTACATGGGATACACCAGTCCTGTCGCGCATGCCGGGGAGCCTTGCTGGGGTGCGGCATGTCCAAGACACCTGTCCAAGACAACCAGTGTAGTGCCTCCGATTCCACGCGGCGCATACATCCAGAGTGAAAACGCAGGCTTCGAAAGGTCCGGTTAGCCGGTGATTCGCCCAGCACTGTGGTGTTATGCTGGCTCGCAAAGGAAAGCCATGGTTCGAGCCACGAATCTGTTTGCCGCAGCATCGGTTACGCTTCTCATCCTTGGCTTAGTCCTGTCGAATTTTCTGGCAACGCAGCACATGAGTGTCAGGTGGCCCGGCTCAAGTACGAGACACATCATCGGCTATCACGTACCTTGCTACGGATTGGCGGGGCTGTTCGCCATCTTTGCCTTTTCATATGCGCTCCACTGGATTCGATTGAACCAAGCAATCGTCGCCTGGCATGTTTGGTTGAGCCTGTTAGGCGTCGCGATGTTTGGAATAGCCTTTGCGCTGTTTGCCCACGTTGCAACCGAGAGTCCGGTTCGGGACCCCTCGCAGGGAGTATTGCTTACCATTCTGGGTGGCCTAGTCGTGG